>ENA-OPDH01000886-OPDH01000886.1-human-gut-metagenome-genome-assembly--contig:-NODE-886-length-22746-cov-2.948570_pt1 | contig 22746 bp, 18 predicted proteins | sample MGYA00241260_ERZ501500 | MGnify/ENA primary metagenome ERZ501500 (study PRJEB25962, sample SAMEA2042519) | human gut metagenome | biome: human gut; feature: human-associated habitat; material: faeces...
CTTTGTTAACCTTAAATCTAATACTATGAAAAACACAGTGCAAAGATACGTACTTCTGTGTTATTAGCAAATTATCCAAATAAAAAAGTATGTTTTATAACACGATTTAAAACTTTCATAGAAAAACATCCCTTTTTATTAATACTTTTTCAAGATTTAAATTCTTTGACCGCTCTTCCCAATCTTTCCAGCGTCAGTTCACCGGATTGTCTCCAGAGCTGTTCACCTTTTCTGAAAAGAATGAATGTGGGAGTGGATTCAATGGTATAGAAATTAGCGAGATCACTTTCCTCGTCTACGTCCACCTGTACTACCTCGACTATCCCTTCCATCTCTTTCTTGAACTCTTTTATCAAAGGCTGCATACGCTGGCAGTGAGGACACCACGTTGCATAAAACTCTGCCATTACCCAATCACCGTTAGCCAGTTTCTCCTGATTTCTTTCTTCACGAGCTATTTTCTTTTCTTTCATATCGATTCTCCTTTTAATTAATTAGTGGGAGTCTTAACAATACAAAAAGAGGAAGGTTTAACGCATAAACATTAATACACAGAGATTTAGTTCTATTGGAAAAGTAAAGGAGAGGAAATATCTGCCGGAGTATTCATTGCACAAAACTGAAACTTTCGTGCAAAAACAGAACACAGTATTCAATATTTATTTATCTTTGCCCCCCGAAATGGTTCGGAGTCCGTGTCCAACGGATGACGATTAAAAGGGAATCGGGTGTAAATCCCGGACAGTCCCGCTGCTGTGAAGCTCTATAACTTTCTTGATAAATACTTTAGCCACTGGCTGTGAATTGGAGGCCGGGAAGGAATCAGAAAGGGAGTCAGTCAGAAGACCTGCCATTCGTTAAAGTCTGTTGCTACTCGTGGGATTAGGGGAACAGTACGAACGTATAATTGTTTTAATTTAATTAATGCGAAAGGGATGCCTATGAAAAAGGTATGTCCGCGTTGTGGTGCAACCTTTGAGTGTATGCACGATCGGATTTTGTCATGCCATTGCGCTACGGTACGACTGAATGAGCAGCAACGTGCTTATTTGCAAAAGAATTACCCGGGCTGTTTATGTCATGACTGTCTGACGGCAGTCAAAGAGGGTATCGTTATGGATGTATGTGATGCACCCCTTTGTGATAAACAGAAGAACAATGATAAAAAAAGTATTGATTGCCAATAGAGGCGAGATTGCTGTACGTGTAATGCGTTCCTGCAAAGAGATGGGAATACGTACAGTAGCTGTCTATTCGGAAGCGGACCGTGCAGCAAAACACGTCATGTATGCCGATGAAGCCTGTCTGATAGGTCCGGCAGCTTCCAGAGACAGTTATTTGAATATAGAGAATATAATTCGTGCTGCCCGGCAGCATGAAGCGGATGCCATCCATCCCGGATATGGTTTCTTATCTGAAAATGCCGACTTTGCCCGTCGTTGCAAAGAAGAAGGCATTATTTTTATCGGGCCCTCTGCCGAAACAATGGAAGCGATGGGCGATAAAATCTCAGCCCGTAAACACATGATTGCAGCCGGAGTACCGGTAGTTCCCGGTACGGAACAACCCTTGCAGAGTGCCGGGGAGGCTGTGATGATATGTAATAAGATCGGCTATCCCGTGATGCTGAAAGCCTCTATGGGTGGTGGCGGAAAAGGTATGCGACTGATACATAGTGAGGATGAAGTAGTTGAAGCTTATAATACCGCCCGTTCGGAGTCTATGTCTGCTTTTGGTGACGATACGGTATATCTGGAGAAATTTGTGGAGGAACCCCATCATATTGAATTTCAGGTATTGGGTGATAATCATGGCAATGTGATTCATTTATTTGATCGCGAATGTTCTGTTCAGCGTAGAAATCAAAAGATTGTGGAGGAAAGTCCGTCTCCCTTCCTCACTCCGGAATTACGCAGAGAGATGGGAGAGAAGGCTGTAGCTGCCGCCAAAGCAGTGAACTATTCGGGTGCAGGGACTATCGAATTTCTGGTGGATAAGCACCGTCATTTCTATTTTCTGGAAATGAACACCCGTTTGCAAGTGGAACATCCCATTACGGAAGAAGTGGTGGGTGTGGACTTGGTGAAAGAACAGATCATGATTGCATCCGGTTATCCGTTGCATCTTAAACAGGAAGACTTGTTTCAGCGGGGACATGCTATCGAATGTCGTATCTGTGCGGAAGATACGGAGAATAATTTCATGCCGTCTCCGGGAATCATTAAGTTATTGGCTGAACCGAACGGTATCGGTGTCCGAATCGATAGCTATGTTTACGAAGGGTATGAGATTCCTATTTATTATGATCCCATGATCGGAAAACTGATCGTATGGGCCACCAATCGGCAGTATGCCATTGAGCGTATGCGCCGTGTGCTGTATGAGTATAAAATTACCGGATTGAAGACGAATCTTACTTATCTGAAGCGCATCATGCACAACCCCGATTTCGTAAAGGGAGAATACAACACGCTGTTTATCGAGAAAAACTCGCGTATGTTGCAGCGTCCTAACAGTAATAATGAAGAAATTGAGAATATTGCCATGATTGCCGCTTATATAGATTACCTGATGAACCTGGAAGAGAATTCTTCCACGCAGTCGTCTGATGGTCGTCCTATCAGTCGCTGGCGTGAGTTCGGTTTGCAAAAAGGAGTTTTACGTATTTAAAGAGGGAGGAAGTAGTTAATGGAAATACATATTGGAAACCGCGTTGCCGACGTGACGTTGGTCAGTAAAGAAGATAATAAAGTCCGGTTGAATGTTGATGGAAGAATCTACGATGTGGATATTGCCATGGCAGAAAACGGCAGCTGCTCCATCTTACACGACGGAAATTCTTACAATACGGAAGTCATCCGCGGTGAAGGAGGAAAAAGCTATGATGTGAATTTGTTCTATCGCTCTTATCATGTGGATATAGCAGATACCCAGGTGAAATACTTGCGTATGCGAAAAGGAGGAGAAGAGAGACAGGACGATAAGATTATTGCTCCGATGCCGGGTAAGGTTATGAAGATTCCTGTAAAGAAAGGGGACCGTTTGTCGGCGGGAGATATTGTAGTGGTGCTTGAAGCTATGAAAATGCAAAGCAACTATAAGGTCAATTCGGACTGTGTAGTGAGAGAAATCTTGGTGGCGGAAGGTGATTCAGTGAGCAGTAACCAGATTTTAATGACATTGGATATTATAAATGAAGAATAAGTATGGAAAGGACAGAAATATATAATCAGTTTGAAGAACTTAATAAGCGTGCCTCGCAGGGTGGAGGCATTGATAAGATAGAAAAACAACATGCTGCCGGGCGGATGACCGCACGCGAACGCATAGAAGCCTTGCTGGATAAAGGGACATTCAATGAGTTGGACAAGTTTGTAAATCACCGTTGCACCAATTTCGGAATGGAGAAAAAACAAATTCCAGGTGATGGCATGGTGACTGGTTACGGCAAGATTGACGGTCGTCCGGTATTTGTGTACGCCTATGACTTTACGGTGCATGGTGGTTCTTTGAGTGAAACTAATGCAGCGAAAATAGTGAAAGTACAGCAACTGGCACTCAAAAATGGTGCTCCGGTTATTGCTCTGAATGACTCGGGAGGTGCCCGTATTCAGGAAGGTGTCGGCAGTTTGTCAGGATATGCTTCTATTTTCTATCAGAATACGATTGCTTCCGGGGTGATCCCTCAAATCTCAGCTATTCTGGGTCCATGTGCCGGCGGTGCCTGTTATTCACCTGCATTGACGGATTTTATTTTTATGGTGAAAGAGAAAAGTCATATGTTCATCACAGGGCCGGATGTAGTGAAAACGGTTACGCATGAAGAAGTGGACAAGGAAGAGCTGGGTGGAGCCTATGCACATAGCAGTAAGAGTGGCGTTACTCACTTCATGTGTAACACTGAAGAAGAAACCATGCTGGCCATACGCGAATTGCTCAGCTTCCTGCCTTCCAATAATATGGAGGATGCTCCGCTTATTCCTTGTACGGATGATGCCAGACGTCAGTCAGAAGAGCTTCAAACTGTGATTCCGGAAGACCCGAACATTCCTTATGACATTAAAGATATTATAGAGCCTGTTATGGATAACCAATATTTCTTTGAAGTGATGCCTCATTTTGCAAAGAATATTGTGGTGGGTTTCGCCCGTCTGAATGGTCGTTCGGTAGGAGTTGTAGCCAATCAGCCGGCTTATCTGGCTGGTGTGCTGGATATAGATGCTTCCGATAAGGCTGCACGTTTCATCCGTTTTTGCGACTGCTTCAACATTCCGTTGATTACCTTCGAAGATGTACCGGGTTTCCTGCCTGGCGTGACGCAGGAGCATAATGGCATCATTCGTCACGGGGCAAAAATCGTCTATGCTTATGCAGAAGCTACTGTCCCTAAAATTACCCTGATAACCCGTAAGGCTTATGGCGGTGCGTACATCGTGATGTCCAGCAAACAGACAGGGGCAGACATCAATCTGGCCTATCCGCAGGCAGAAATAGCTGTAATGGGAGCCGAAGGTGCTGTGAATATATTATATAGAAATGTTACACCGGAAGAAAAATCCGGTCTGATCCAGGAATATGAATTTAAGTTTTCTAATCCGTATAGGGCTGCCGAGCGTGGTTTTATTGATGAGATTATCATGCCTCGTGATACCCGGTATAAGCTGATTCAGGCGTTAGAAATGACGCATAACAAGAGTCAGAGCAACCCACCTAAAAAGCACGGCAATATGCCACTATGATTTAGTTATGTTTCAATGTGTGCGTCTCCCCGTAGAAGTGATTTCTCCGGGGAGACTTTAAACGGATTATATGAAGAAAAAATTATATATGCTTTAATTTATGGAACTATTGAAGAACCTTTTTGAAGGATACCCTGATCTTTGGGGTGGAGGAGTGGCTCATTCCGTACTGATCCTTTCACTTGTGATAGCATTTGGCATTATGCTGGCTAAAATCAAAGTGGCGGGAGTTTCATTAGGTATCACATGGATACTTTTTGTGGGTATTGTATTCGGGCATTTTGATATGACTCTGAATGAACACTTGCTTCATTTTATGAAAGAGTTCGGTCTGATCTTGTTTGTTTACTCCATAGGGCTACAAGTGGGACCCGGTTTCTTTTCTGCTTTCAAAAAAGGCGGACTTACCTTGAATCTGTTGGCTATGCTGGTCGTTTTTCTGGGAGTAGTCATCACGATTATATTACATTTTGTCACGGGTACGCCTATCACTACTATGGTCGGTATCCTTTCCGGTGCGGTAACAAATACTCCGGGACTTGGAGCTGCCCAGCAGGCAAACAGTGATTTGAACGGAATAGATGCCCCTGAGATAGCATTGGGATATGCGGTTGCTTATCCACTGGGTGTAGTCGGCATTATCTTGTCATTGATAGCCTTGAAATATATTTTGCGTATCAATACCAAGACAGAAGAGGCGGAAGCTGAACGTGGACTGGGACACATACAGGAACTCACTGTGCGTCCTATTTCGTTTGAAATCCGTAATGAAGCTATCGACGGAAAAAAGATAAAAGATATACGTCCGCTGATGAACCGTGATTTTGTGATTTCGCGTGTACAGTATCATGACGGGCAAGGAACGGAATTGGCTAATTCAGATACGGTATTGCATCTGAATGATAAAATTTTGGTTATCTCTACCCCTAAAGATATTGAAGCTATTAGCGTCTTCTTCGGTAAGCAGATTGATATGCAATGGGAGCAATTGGACAAGAAACTGATTTCCCGTCGTATCTTGATAACGAAACCTGAACTGAATGGAAAGATGCTTTCCCAATTGAAGATACGTAATAATTTCGGAGCCAGTATTACCCGGGTGAATCGTTCGGGAGTAGACTTGGTTGCTGCTCCGCAATTACAATTGCAGATGGGCGACCGTGTTACTATTGTTGGTAGCGAGCTGGCGGTCAGTCATGCGGAAAAAGTATTGGGAAATTCAATGAAACGCTTGGATCATCCTAATCTGATACCTATATTCTTGGGGATAGCGTTAGGATGTATCCTGGGTAGTACGCCTTTTGTATTTCCGGGTATTCCCCAGCCGGTAAAGTTAGGATTGGCGGGTGGACCTCTTATTGTTTCCATTCTGATCAGTCGCTTCGGTCCTCAGTACAAAATGATTACTTATACTACCATGAGTGCCAATCTGATGCTGCGTGAGATAGGAATTTCCCTTTTCCTGGCTTGTGTGGGATTGGGTGCCGGTAAAGGATTTGTGGAAACGGTGATTTATGACGGTGGATATGTCTGGGTAGGTTATGGTGTTATTATAACTATTGTTCCTTTGCTGATAGCCGGGCTTGTCGGACGATACGTCTTTAAATTAAACTATTATACGTTGATCGGAGTATTGGGTGGCTCAACCACGAATCCGCCCGCGTTGGCGTATTCCAATGATCTGACTTCGTGTGATGCTCCTGCGGTGGGATATGCCACTGTTTATCCGCTTACCATGTTTTTACGTGTGCTTACTGCACAAATACTGATACTTGCATTAGCTTAATTCCTAAACTTTAATTGAATCAAACATTTTCTCTTTTAGCTTGTTCTTTACTCCCCGTAAGATTATCTTTGCGGGGAGTTTTTTTATGTGAAAGAAAAAATGTAGTAACCAAGATGTATACAAATAAAGTAAAGAGAATAGCTGCCGTTCATGACTTGTCTGGTTTTGGGCGTGTATCCCTTACGGTTGTAATTCCGATTTTGTCTTCCATGGGCTTTCAGGTTTGCCCTTTACCTACGGCTGTGCTCTCCAGTCATACGCAATATCCGGAGTTTTCTATTCTTGACCTGACGGATGAAATGCCTCGAATTATTGCCGAATGGAAAAAGCTGGATGTACAGTTTGATGCTTTCTATACAGGATATCTCGGAGCTCCGCGTCAGGTACAGATTGTTTCGGATTTTATTGATGACTTCCGCCAGCCGGACAGCTTGGTGGTAGTTGACCCCGTATTGGGAGATAATGGACGGCTATACACAAACTTTGATGAATCAATGATTCGCGAAATGCGTCACCTGGCAACGAAGGCGGATGTGATCACCCCAAATCTCACTGAACTTTTTTATCTGATGGACAAGCCTTATAAAGCAGATAATACGGATGAAGAATTGAAATCTTACCTTCGTCTTTTGTCTGATGCAGGCCCTCAGGTGGTTATTATAACCAGCGTTCCTGTTCATGAAGAGAGTCACAAAACCTCGGTATATGCTTATAATCGGGTAGGGGATCGATACTGGAAAATTACTTGTCCGTATTTGCCGGCCCATTATCCGGGAACCGGGGATACTTTTACAAGTGTCATAACCGGTGCTTTATTGCAAGGGGATAGTCTTCCTATTGCTTTGGACCGTGCCACGCAATTCATTCTTCAGGGCATTCGCGCTACTTTTGGGTATGAGTACGACAATCGGGAGGGTATTTTACTGGAAAAAGTACTGCACAATCTGGATATGCCTATCCAAAGCGCCAGCTACGAATTGATTTAAAATGTAGTTATGTTACTCGTTGGCGGAATTTATTTCTTTTTTGGGGTTATGAATTAATTCATTACTATACCGAAATGAATAAATTCCGCCAACAGGTTTATGTTATTTGTTTGGAAGTGACGCTTTTAATAAGATAGGTACTTCTGCCGGTTCATTTGCCACTTGTATTCCAGCTGCCGTCAGTGCTGCAATCTTTTCCTCGGCAGAGCCGGAATTACCGGAAATAATGGCACCTGCATGTCCCATTTGCTTTCCCGGAGGTGCAGATTGTCCGGCAATAAAAGCTACGACAGGTTTTGTTACGTGTTTCTTTATATATTCAGCCGCCAGTTCTTCTGCGTTTCCACCAATCTCACCGATCATGACGATGGATTCCGTATCCTTATCATTTTGGAACATTTCCAATAGTTCACGGAAGTAAAGTCCTACTACGGGATCACCTCCCATGCCAATAGCGGTAGATTGGCCCATGCCGTTGGCTGTAAGATGGTAAACAATCTCGTAAGTCAATGTTCCGCTACGGCTGATCACTCCGACATTTCCTTTTTTAAAAACGTTGCCGGGTAAGATTCCGGCCAGGCTCTTTTCCGGAGAAATTAAACCGGGGCAGTTCGGCCCGATCAGCATGGCTCCTTTCAGTTGAGTGAAGCGATACGCTTTGATTACATCGAGGGTAGGGATACCTTCGGAGATACAGATAATCAGTTTGATTCCGGCATCTGTGGCTTCCATGATAGCATCTGCCGCATAGCTGGCGGGAACAAAAAGAATGGAGGCATTGGCCTGCGTCTTTTCCACTGCCTCGTACATGGTGTTGAAAACGGGAAGCCCGTCTACGGTGCTGCCTCCTTTTCCGGGAGACGTACCACCTACCACATTCGTACCGTATTCTTTCATTTTCACAGCATGAAAATGTCCGTCTCTGCCCGTAATACCTTGTACCAACAGGCGGGTCGATTTATCAATAAGTATGCTCATAATATTTCTCCTTTCACAGATTTTACTACCATCAGGGTGGCTTCATTCATGGTTTCCGCTACCTGAAAGCGGTTACTGTCTTTTAATAGTTTCCTGCCGATATTTTCATTGGTTCCCGTCAGTCTTACAATGACAGGAATTTCCGTTTGTAATTGGTCGAAAGCCTGTATCAATCCTATAGCCACATCGTCGCAACGAGTGATGCCGCCAAATATATTGATGAAGACCGCTTTTACTTTCGAATCATTCAGCAGTATTTTCATGGCTTCAATCACCTTCACGGGGTTTGAACTCCCACCGATATCCAGGAAATTGGCAGGTGAACCGCCATATAACTTAATCATGTCCATGGTAGTCATTGCCAGTCCGGCGCCGTTTACCATGCAACCGATGTCTCCGTCCATACGTACATAGCTGAATCCTCTTTCTTTGGCTGTAGTTTCGAGTTGTTCCTCCGGTGTAGGTTCGAAAAGAGCATGTATATCGGGGTGGCGGTAAAGAGCGTTATCATCGAACACCATCTTGGCATCAATGGCTGTAAGGGTACCTTTAGCCGTCAACACTAACGGGTTGATTTCAGCAAGCGATGCATCGTTTTCCATGAAGGCTTTATAGAGATTCTGAAGGATGGAAGTCATACGCCTGGCTTGTTCCGCCTGGTCAAAAAGCATGAATGCAAAACTCTGTGCCAGATATTGAGGCAATCCTATCAACGGGTCGATATTATAGCGAATGATTTTCTCCGGAGTGTTGCGGGCTACTTCTTCAATATCCATTCCTCCTGCCGCGCTCATGATAAGCACTACTGAACGCGTGTTGCGGTCAATGGTAAAACTGACATAATATTCAGCTGCGATATCTACAGCTTCGCTGATTAAAATTCGGGTTACAGGAAAACCTTTGATGGTCATTTTCAGAATTTCCCGGGCGTGCTGTCTTACCAGTTCTTCATTGTCGGCCAGTTTTATGCCTCCTGCCTTTCCTCGTCCACCGGTCAACACTTGTGCTTTCACAACTACTTTGTCCACTTCTAACTGCCGGAAAGCTTTTACGGCTTCATCGGGCGTATTGCATAACACATGTCGTTCTACCGGAATTCCATACTGGGAGAAGATTTCCTTTGCTTGATATTCATGTACTTTCATGGATCATGGATTATAGATTAGTATATGTCTCTAACAAATAAGATGGCTAAAAAGTTGTCAAATAAGTGATTGAGAACGAAAATAAGAAAAAGGATCGTTTCTGGTGAATGCTATTTGTTATAAGAAAAATATGGTAATAGCGATAAAAAATGACGTGTATTATGAAAAAAACTTGTTTTATACTGTGAACTTTTCTGCCTTTTTGGTTAATTTTGCATATTAATCTCATATTTTAATATTAAACCGTTGGGATTCCTTGTCAGATTCGGAGTCAGGAATCCTTGGATGATAACACACGAACTGTGATGAACAGGAGAAGATTTTATCAACAGAGAAAAACCTCCATGCTGTTTGCCATACTCGTATTTTTTACTCAGGTATGTGTAGCCCAGGCATATAAATATATAAGTATGGAGGATGGTCTGGGCAGTCAGAAAGTTTATCGTATCCTACAAGATTCTTTAGGATATATGTGGTTCCTTACTCAGGAAGGTCCGGACCGTTACAATGGCAAGGAAATCAAACACTATGAATTGACGGATAAGGGACAGAAGCTCAATATGCAGTTTAGCCTGAATTGGCTTTACATGGCTGACGACGGTGTGTTGTGGGGAACTGGACGGAAAGGCCGCATTTTCCGCTATGAGCAGGGCCGGGATCGGTTCGAACAGGTGTATATGCCTCCTTTACCGGAAAAGGGAATCTCTTCGCCGAATATTACATATAGCTATATGGATCATTCCAGACGTATCTGGCTTTGCAGTAAGGAACAAATGGCATTGTTCGATACCCGCACAGGAAAGATATCGCAATTATCATCCAGTATAATCAGTAATGTCACTTCTATTGCCCAGATAGATAGGGAAAACTTCTTCATAGGTACGGAGTCCGGGTTGTATCGGGCGGTATTGGATGAGTCTCGTACGTTACTTTCGTGTACACCGGCATATAATCTTCATGCACCGGTGAGCGAGTTATTCTTTTCAGCTGCTTTGAAGAAATTGTTTGTCGGTACTTTTAAGCAGGGAGTGTGGATTTGTGATCTTGATACTTCTCAGGAAAATCGGTCGGATGAAACCCTTAGTGACGTGAATATCAAACGTATTATACCCTTTGGGGAAAGGGAAATTCTGATAGCTACTGACGGGAAAGGAATCTATCGTATGAATATTGATACATGTTATGCAGTTCCTTATATTGTAGCAGATTATAATATCCATAATGGAATGAATGGCAACAATATAAACGATGTGCATGTAGACCATGAGGGTCGCATCTGGATTGCTAATTATCCCAGTGGAATAACCATCCGCGACAATCGTTACAGCGGTTACCGCTGGACTCGTCATTCGGTTGGAACCCGCCAGTCACTTGTCAATAACCAGGTGCATGATGTCATTGAAGATAGTGAGGGTGACCTTTGGTTCGGTACCAGCAATGGCATAAGTCTATATAGTTCCGCTACGGGGGAATGGCATTCCTTTTTCAGCACTTTTGATCATGAACTGGAAGATAAGAATCATATATTCCTGACGCTTTGTGAAATCTCGCCCGGAATTATTCTGGCAGGTGGTTTTACCTCCGGTCTTTACCAGATAGATAAACGTGCCCTTACGGTTGACTATATTGCTTCTTCTCTTTTTTTTCATTTAGACCTGCGTCCCGATCAGTACATTCGTGACATAAGGAAAGATTCGGAAGGTAATATCTGGTCAGGCGGTTTTTACAATCTGAAATGTTTTGATCTTAAAAGTGGCAAATCCCGCCTGTATTCCGGCTTGAATTCTATTACCTGCATTCGCGAAAAAGACGATTCTTCGATGTGGATTGGCACTTCGGCAGGACTATATTTGCTAGACAAATTTTCCGGAAAATATCGCAGCATCGATATGCCTGTGGAATCTATGCATATCCATGCCTTGTATCAGGGAGACGATGGTGTGTTGTATATAGGTACCAGTGGTTCCGGGCTGGTGCTTTATAATCCCGAAGAAGAGGCCTTCGCTCAGTATTATACAGATAATTGTGCCCTTATTTCCAATAATATCTATACAATTCTTCCTAAACCGGACGGGGATTTATTGCTTAGTACGGAAAATGGAATTGTTCATTTTTCACCTCGTAGAATGTCATTTAATAACTGGACGCGTGAACAGGGGCTTATGAGTGTCTGTTTCAATCCCGGTGCCGGTATTTTGCATAGTAGCGGTCGTTTTGTCTTGGGAAGTAATGATGGGGTCATTGGTTTTCCTTCGGATATGCACATACCGGTCCCAACTTTTTCTCCGATGTTGCTTAGTGATTTGAATATATCCTATCAGCCTGTATATCCTGGTGATGAAGGATCGCCCTTGGAAACGGATATTAACGATACGAAAGTTTTGAAACTTAAATATGAACAGAACACTTTCTCACTGAGGGCTTCCTCCATTAATTACGACTATCCTTCTAATATTTTATACTCCTGGAGATTGGAGGGCTTTTATGATGAATGGACTACGCCTTCTTCCAACGGTCTGATGCGTTTCACCAATATCCCTTCGGGTAAATATATGCTTCATGTACGTTCCGTATCTAACGAAGAAAAGTATAAGAGTTATGAACAGCGCAGTATGTTGATTATCATATCTCCTCCGTTGTGGGCTACTCCGTGGGCTATAGCCGGTTATATTATGTTGGCTGTTCTGGTGTGTGTGATTCTGTTCCGCATCATTACACTGAGGAAACAGAAGAGGATTTCGGAAGAAAAGACACGCTTTTTTATAAATACAGCTCACGACATCCGTACACCTCTGACTCTGATAAAGGCCCCGTTGGAAGAACTACGGAACAAAGATATGGTGAATGAGGAAGGTAAGGGCCATGTGAGCATGGCTCTAAGAAATGTGGATGTTCTTTTACGGCTTATAACAAATCTTATTAATTTTGAACGTATCAATACCTATTCATCACATATGTATATTGCTGAGTATGAATTAGGTAATTATGTGTCAGGCATTTGTGACACATTTCATGCGTATGCAAACATCAAGCATATCAGGTTGACTTACGAAAGTAATTTTCAATACCTGAATGTGTGGTTTGACAGGGATAAGATGGATTCTATCATGAAGAATATCCTGTCGAACGCCATGAAATATACACCGGAAAATGGGAACATATATGTCAGTGCATCAGAATATGAGGATGGTTGGGGCATTGAGGTGAAAGATACCGGAATCGGTATTCCCCGCAATGAACAGAAAGGACTTTTTCATACCTATTTTCGAGGTAGCAATGCCGTCAACTTGAGGGTTAGCGGTAGTGGAATCGGCCTGGCATTGGTGCATAGGCTGGTGCGTTTACATGGTGGAAAAATAACTATAGAGAGTACGGCAGAACAAGGTACACTGGTAAGAATCATTTTTCCTAAGGGGAACAAACATTTTCGTAAAGCCAGTATCATATCTGCAACTCCGGAGCGATCTATCAGCATGCCGGAAGTTGTTACTCCGGCACTTTCTGCCGTTGAGCCCAAGCAGAGTGATGCTTCTTCCCGACGTATCCTCATCGTGGAGGATAATGACGATTTGCGTATTTATCTGGTGAATACACTTGGTGAGGATTATCTGGTGCAGTCCTGTCACAACGGAAAGGAGGCTCTTGAAATCCTATCCGAGTTTAAGCCGGATCTTGTGTTGTCAGATATTATGATGCCGGAAATGTCGGGAGATGAATTGTGTGCCGCCATTAAGGGTAATATTGAAACATCTCATATTCCGGTGCTTCTGTTGACTGCATTGGGTGATGAGAAAAATATGCTGGAAGGACTGAAGATAGGTGCGGATGATTACATGGCGAAACCTTTCAGCATCAGCATATTGAAGGCGAGTATCAACCGTTTGATTACCAATCGGATCTTATTGCATAAGAAGTATGGCAGTTCGGACTTTGAAACTGAAAAATGGCCGAAAGGGTGTCGGGATACACTTGACTGGAAATTCATAGCTTCCGTCAGGGAAAATGTGGAGAAGAACATGGCCGATCCGGATTTTACGGTAGATATGCTTTGTTCGCTTCACCACATGAGCCGCAGTAGTTTCTATAATAAAGTGAAAGCATTGACTGATTGTTCTCCGGCAGATTATGTACGTCTCATCCGTATGCAGTATGCTGCCCGAATGTTGAAAGAAGGCGAACACTCTATTACGGAAATAGCGGATATGACCGGGTTCTGCGATGCAAAATATTTCAGAGAGGTATTCCGGAAGCATTTCGGGGTCAGTCCGAGCGAGTATAGGGGAAAAGGGACGGCAGAAAAAGAAAATTCAGATTTAAAGCAAGATAATGATGGGAGTGTGTCAAAATGAAGTTTAGAATGCAAATTACATGAATTAGACAAATGATTCTTTTTTTATCCTTCTGATAATCAGAACTTATCTGACTTGTTGTTTGCGTAATTCATGTAATTTGCGTTCTTTTATTCTGTTTTGGCACATTCTCTTATATTGCTGCAATGTTTTGTTTGATTGTACTATGGAGTTTTTCTTTCAAGATGTGCACGTCGACCGGTTTAGGTACATAGCCGTTGAATCCGTTCTCCAGAACCTTTTCTTTATCAGAAGAGAAGGAATATGCCGTAACTGCAATGATAGGTATCGTTTTTGAGAATTTCCGTATCTCTCTCGCTGCTTCGTAGCCATTCATTTTGGGCATATTGATATCCATGATGATGACATGCGGCTGAAATTTTCGATATAATTCTATGGCTTCTTCACCATTCCAGGCATGTATCAGATTGTACTCTTTATTAAGAATAGAATCGAATAACAGGTAGTTGTTTTCATTGTCTTCTGCTATTAGGATGACAGGCTTTTGCTGGGGTACTTTTGTGGTAGGATTAACAGCTTCGTGCTGCTTATTCTGTTGTGTAGCAATTTCCTGCTTATACGGTATTGTGAACCAGAATGTGCTTCCTTTGTCTTTACCCTCAGATTCAACTCCGATTCTTCCTTTCATCTTTTCGATAATGTTTTTGCAGATGGAAAGGCCCAGTCCTGTTCCTTGGGTGAAAGTATCCACTTTGGTGAAACGCTCGAATATTTTATTCTGATCCTCCTGTGAGATACCCCGGCCTGTATCTTTTACATAAAAATAGAGTTCTTCTCCACGGATTTCATAACCAAATGTGATACTGCCTGTCGAGGTAAACTTGCTGGCATTGACAAGCAAGTTGATAAGTACTTGTGAAAGTCGGTTACGTTCGGTTTGTACATGGCACTCGGTAACTCCGGGAATAAAATTCAGGACAACATTCGGTTGTAGTCTGCGTCGTACTGTTCTTTCTACATCTCTTGCCAGTCCGTTCAAGTCAACGTTCTGGTAATTGAAATCAAGAGTATTTGCCTCTATTTTCGACAGATCCAGAATGTCGCTGATAAGTTGTAGGAGAAGCTGGTTGTTATTCTCTATGATACTAATGAACTCTTCCCGTTCATGTTCATCCTCAGTGGTGGTCAGCAGGCTGGAGAAACCTATGATGGCATTCAATGGTGTGCGTATTTCGTGGCTCATGTTAGCCAGGAATGCAGACTTTAGCCGCTCGGATTCCAGAGCTTTTTCTCTAGCTGTTACCAGTGCCTTCTCTTGTCTCTTACGTTCTGTAATTAATAGTAGCGAACCTACCAATGATATCGGATTGCCTTGCTCATCGTATTGATCTACTACCGCATTCGTTTCAAGCCAATCTGTAAATTTTCGTCCTTCCACTTCAGTAATGATGCGAAACTCTTCTTTGGCATGTTGTAATTTTCCGGATGCAAGATTCTTGTGTATCTGTTGCATACGTTCCACATCTTCCGGGTGCATTTTCTGAAAGTATTCGGAGGCCTTTATAATGTGCGCCTGGGGAGTGGACCCTTTTTCTTTAGTGAAATTCATGTGGGCCAGTATTTGTTCTGATTCGCAAGTAATCATATCGCTTTTCAGGTTCCAGCGTCAAGGAATGATTCGAGCCACGCTCAAGGTCATTTCCAGTTTCTTATTGATTTCTCGCAATGCGTTTTCCGCTTCATTGCGTGCTGTGATGTCAACTCCGAAGATATCTATGGTATGCTTTTCGGACGACTGGCAGATAATGAATTCATAAAAGGTGTGAGTCGTCTTAAAATAGTGGGTGAAGGTAATCGCTTGTTTTTCTTTGAATACCATTTTTATAAATCGAGGAAGACAGTCAATCTGTGAAAGCGAATTCTTATTCATATCATTCTCCTCATTTGTTGTAAACAAATTATTGAACAAGCTATTGCCGGCTTGGTACTTTATATCTATTGCCTCTCCCTTTTCATCGAAAGCTACTTTTGCCTGGGTATACGATATCGGCATATTGCACACAAGTGTATTATGGGCACTGAACAAGGCTATTTTCTTTCGCTGAAACAAGTATATTATAAATGCGATGACCACAAGTGAAAGAAGCAGGATTGTTCCGCTGATAATCCACCATCTATATTTTTGCCAGAATGTGAGCGGTTTATTCAGGAATATTGTATTTGACGGACAAAGGTCTGCATCAAGGCCATCCAATTTCAGTTGTGCATAGTTGACGAGCGGGTATGACTTTTTACTATATACGAATGGGATGTCACGTAGCTTTTTTCCCTGGAGCATTTGCCCGATAATGTCAGCTAATGATTTCTCTAGTTCTGCTTGGTCATAGAAGTATCCGCCAATGAATCCTGCCTTATTGATATACGCTCCTCTTAACGCAAATACCGGCTGAGGTGAAGATGCCACTAGCTGAAAATCACCGCTGATGAGTGTAGGCGATCCAAACAGGTTTTTACGTTCATAGAACCAGGTAGAAAATAAGATGCTTGTGGTCGGATCATCTGTCAATAAATATTCTTGTAGTTGCTTGCTGTTTTCTTCTTTACCTACCAGGCGTTCGTATTCGATATTCGGATATTCTGATGCGATGTACGAGTGTATGAGTCGGTCCAGTCGTTGATTCTGATAAAGCTCGTCTGCCGCAAATATAATTCTCTTCATTTGAGGCAACATCCGTATCATCATGTCAATGGTTTCTTTATACATATCCGGGGTTTCAATAAAGGTGAAGTTATATTGTTCTCTGATGTCATTCAGAGGTGCTACTTTATTATCCGCCATATTTATAGAGCGTCCTGTGAAGTAATATTCCCGGGGGGCATAGGTATCTTCATTGGCAATCAATATCATTGGAATATCTCCCCATTCTTTCTGAATGCGATCTCTTAAAGTAAAAGCTATACTGCCTATGAGCACCAGATAATCCGGCTTATTCTTTTCATAACGCTGGAAGATTCCTTCTTCCATTTGGTTGTACAATGAGTCATTTCGGATAAATGTACCATTTATATGTACTAAATCGGCACTGACATCTTCTATTGAAGAAGTTTGGAGCATAATAGGGGTTATAAGCGTTTGACTCCATGGGGCTCCTTCATTATAAGAGTTAATAATAAGTAGTCGATGTTGTTTGGGGACTACGGTTGCATGGGCAATGGATAAACTTAAGTGTAGTAAGACAAAGCAGAGGCTGATTATATGTTTCCAAGATAAAAAAAGTCTCATAACCAGATTATTAAGTATTCTTTTATATTGAATTAATATTAGATATTAATACAAAAATACAAAAGTAAGGTTTCTTATAATTGCTTTTTAACTCTATATTAATAAAGATTAACTATTACATTATGTTATTGTTGTGAGTTATGGTTTTTATCATGCAAAATTATACTAACCATTTTGAGCTTCTGATAGGTCAGTTTTATTTTGTAGAAAATAAGGCTGCTTCATCAGAAACAGCCTTATTCATTTTCGAGGGAGATTTATCTTACCCCTTTACACATTCATTGCATTGGCGCTCAGTGCCCCTACTATAGCCGAAGCTATCGCAATCACCACTTTTAGAATTTTATCCCAGACAGACTTTTTCATATTCTTTGATTAAATGATTAGTGATATTTTAACCCAGCGGATTTTCATCCAGTCCTCCCTCGCCGCTACCGGATCCTCCCTGGTCACCGGAAGAGTTGCCACCTGACGAACTTCCGTCCTTGTTTACCAATGCCTCCAAATCGTAGAAGTCAATTTTCTGTCCGGCACGTGTTGCCGTCACATCCGGTCTGATGGTGGTTGATGGTCGGAAATTGATTTTCACGGCCTTAATGTTCTTAGCCGTGCAATCCTCCTTTTTCTCCACTCCGACGGTCCGCGCTGACAAGCTGAACACCCCGAAATCCTTGATGTTCACCGATTGTCCGCCATACAGCTTGTCAATCAGCGCCTCTACAAAGTTGGTGATTACACTTTTGATATCTCCCAAGGTGAGTGAACTTTTCTCCTTCATCACGTACGCCACGTCTTCCAGGTCGGCATTGTCCCCTAACGTTACCAGTTGCGGATAAAACTTTGCCACCGCATCCTCCTTTCGCGGATCTCTCCGCGGAATCTTTTTGAATGGTACTCCCATAATCAATCATTTTTTTAAAGTTAAAAAACAAGGTTATTTAATGATCCTTTTGGGAAAGCTGTCCGAATCCTCTTCTCATGCTTTTCTTAATTTGCTCTGCCATCATGGGCTTGCCGGAAGATTTTCGCTCTTTTCCCCTTTGGACATTGCAAATATACCCCGTTCTTTTCCCTTCCACTTTCCGCTTGAAGCTATTTGAGTTTGTATGAAAAAAAGAGAATCTAAATGAGAAGTAATACCTTCTTTATTCCTTTCTGTTGTCGCTGTAAATGAGTACCTTTATACCATGTGAATCACTAAAAAACAAACTTATGAAAGAAGAAAACTTAGATGAAAAAGTCCCTGTCCGCGCTTATACCAAAGCCGACCTTGCCATGCTTTACAATCCCGGTGTATGTATTACTACCGCCCTACAACTTCTCCGCCGGTGGATTTATGCTAACAGGCAACTGATGTCGGAACTGAAGGAAGCGGGTTATAACAAGAACCGCCATTCTTATCTGCCCCTTGAAGTGAAACTTATATTCAAGTATCTCGGTGAGCCTTAGATAGTTTGAATCCGGCAAATGAAAGATTTGTACTTTTTGTAAATAAAATGCCAATATATGTAACGGGTGATAAGATATGATGTAATGCTGTATTACATATATTCTTATCACCCGTTTCGTTATATGATAACTCACTTCCCGAATCCCTTGTTTACCTCATCATTCTGCAAGTCCACCACTTCATATTCGGTGCTTCCCTGTGCGTTCCTTCTCGTGCGGAATCTGTATTTCTCCAGCGACAGTACCAATGTCTGTATCGCCTGCCTGTTCACCTGTATCTTTCCGTAAATGGCAATCTTGCTGAGTATGGCTGCTGCGGGCATCACTTCACGCAGGTGTCTTCGGGTTCCGGTTTCCGGAAATATACCAGCAGATTCTCCTCCACCGGATCTTTCATGCGGTGCATTTCGTTGTGCCGGTTCAGTTCGTCTATCTCTTCCCCTTCGTACCAGTATTGATATCCCCCGTTCAGCAACGCGTATGCCTGCGCATATATCCCTTCGTAATTGACGGGTGTTCTGTAATCCATCGAAATGACAGAAGAGGGCAAAAATCGTCTGTTTCCTCCTATATCCTGTAGGCACAGCCGGTTGTTGGTGCTGGCAATGAAGGACGCTCGTCGTATGAAGGATAGTGTCTGCATGTCGTATACTTTTCGTTCCGTGACGCTCTCCTGCGTGATGGTTCTTTTGAGTCCTGCCAAGTCACTGATTCTGGCTCCGTCAAACTCTTCCATATTGATGATGAGGTGCGTGCTTAGCATCAGCTGGTGGTCCTTGTTTTCCGGATTGGCCATTCCGTTCCGGTAATATTCCCTCCACTCAGGTGGCAACAGCCTTCGTATCCATGTGCTCTTTCCCTTTCCCTGCTCTGAGTAGAGTATGATGACGAGATGGTTCACAGCTTCGTCCTGCAATGCACACGCCAGCATGCCCACGAACCACTTTCTGAAACTTTTCTTCCAGAACTCCTGGTCTTCGGTCTGTACGGTTTCTGCCAGCTGCCCGATGTAATCAGTCACTCCGTCCCATGGCTTGAGCTTCTCAATGTAGTCCGTGAAAGGATTGAATTCCCTGGGATATGAAGAGTTTACGATCGCCTTCACGTAATCCAGCGAACACTTGATTCCTGTCAGTTGCAGTTCCAGGAATATGGCGTTGTAGCTTGTTGCTCTTACGGGTCGTAGTTTGCCTATCCATTTTTCTGTCTTCTCGTTGAAGTCGAGATACTCCAGTCGGTCCATTATAATGTTCCTTCGGAAATCATAATGCGTTTTCAGGAAATCGAGCAGCTGATGAATCGTGTCGGGCTTCTCCTCTTCCTTGCGCATGTTGGCTTCCGTCGTCCTGTCGGTATAGATGTACGCGTTGTGTACGGGCGCTGCCGCGTTGAACTCTTCACTGCCGAATTTTTCCTGTGCCAGACGCATGACCACTTCCTCTTCCAGACCTTTCGTATAGCACTTGTTTCCCAGTGCGAAGATGAAGCAGTCCCGTTTTCCCGGCTCAAACTTTGATATCCTCTTCACCGCAAGCACCGCCTTGTTGAATTCCATCCTTTCCCAGGGTTCGGCTTCCGCCTTTCCGCCCTCCAGCTTATCACTCATCACTTTATCACTCACTGTCTTTTCACTTATCACCTTACCACTTATCACTTTTTCACTTACCGTTTTTTTCCTTCCTGGTCGTGGCTTTTCGGGTGGAATGATATCCGCCAGTGTCTCGTCCACCTCTTTCATGAGTTCTTCATTGAGGTACGCCTTTTCATCGAAAGACGTGAAGAATCCTCTTGATATGTCCTTCCCGCTTCCGTCGACTTCCACATCCAGCAGTTTTTCGTAATATTCCTTGCAGGTGTCATACATTATTCGGTGATGCTTCTCCAAGGTGGAGAAATCCATCCCCGTTTTGGCAAGACTTTCTCTTAGAGTCGTGGTATACTTCGTGCGCATGAATACGAATATCTTGAATCCGTGTGCTTTGGGAGTCAGGAAAGAAGCCAGCGTGTTGGGATCTCCATTGATTTTCTCCCTCAGTCCTTCCAACTTCTCTTCAGGTTGGTCGTCAATATCCAGTAGGATGATGTGTGTATACCTTGTAATGCTGTATGCCTGCCTTTTCTCCCTGTATCCCGCTGTAACGGTATAGAAAGGCAACTGTTTTTTCACATTATTCGCCTCTTCCATCTTTCCCTGGCTGACGAGCAGCCTGATTTTGAATATCAGTTTTGCATGTATCCCTTTGGTGATGTTTTCAATAACTTTTCGGAGTGTTATTTCTCCCCGTACATTGCTGAATCCGCTGTATGCGGTAACTGGAATATTTTCCATTTGTTTTTAGTTGTTTAAATCTGCCTTATTGGCGGCACGAAATAGGGGATAATAATCTGAATGGCAAAAACGCCTTTTTAGTGAGAAAAGGCGTTTTTGCACAATTTTGAACGTTTACTTCTTTATTTTTACTTGCTCCTCCTTTTCCTGAAATTCTTTTCTCAGATTAATGATTTCAGTATTAATGCTTTTCAGAGCTAGAACTCCTTTTTCATGCTTTCCTTTTTCAAAGAGTACGATGTGCTCCAGTTTCTTTGCCAGATCCATGGTTCCTTTGATTCCTGCTTCTTTCTTGTGGTGCATAAGCATGTTTATCCATGGAGTGAGGAATTCCTTCCTTTCTTCGGCCCCGACCAGAATCCGTTCTCCAAACGCCTCATTTTCAACTAACAGGATATTGATCCTGTCTTCTTTCTTTTCAATTTCGATGTTGTAGCCATCCTTGCAGTTGAGTTCAATACTCAAGATTGTGTTTTTTTAGTCATAAAATCACAATTTTAGAAGTTAGTAATTTATTTTAAGTTTACTGTACGAAAGCAAAATTAACGGTTCTATCTGTAATATCTGTCATTCTTTTCTGTAAAAGTGAATATTTTCTGTTCTATGTGTTATACACAAAATGGTAAATAGGTATGGAGAGCTACTACCTATTACTTATAGAATGTGTGTAACAAGGTATAAAGAAAAAGTAGGAAAATACGCGCCTATGGGTGTGTATACGCGGGTACATTATTATAAAAGAAACTGTGGGATGAGAGATTGCCGGGACAGAAATGCAAGAATAATGAAATAGGGGATAGGATAGGAGGGTATGGATATGGTGTTAATAATGATTGTCGTAAATGATGGGTGTTTTTTAATCGTTCGTTTAATGTGCGCAAAGATAATGCCCAGAAATGAAACAACAAAATATTCTGATAAAGAAAAATGAAATATTTTCTTTTTGCCTATATATATTACTAGTATATAGCCTGTTATCTCTGAAATGAGATTGTGATTTTGCGATTACTTTCTTATTGAAAGAATCTTAGCATGAAAATAACTTTCCAACCTGTCTTTTAAACGAACGATTAAAAGACAATATATCTGTTTAATTAATTAGTTTATAGCTCTTTACCTGCTATATGTCATGGTAATGAACAACTACGGGAAATCAATGGGCAAGAAGAACACAAAACTTGCCATATCTTACATAAAGTGTTCGCAAGTGATTGAAATTCAAGTGTATGCAAGAACTTCAAAGCCCCGAGAGAACACCCTTTTCTAAAATAACCCTTGAAATGGAAGCGGATAAAGAGACTGAAATATGGTATGCGATGCGTGCCACGTACCGTAGAGAGCCTGATGCTATGCGTCTGCTTGAAAAGGAAAAAATGGGTTGTTTCGTTCCCATGCAATACAAGATTAGCATAAAGAAAGGTAAGAAAGTCCGTGCTTTGGTTCCAGTTGTCCACAACTTGCTGTTTGTCCATGCCTGTCCTTCGGATCTGAAGCGCATCAAATCACAGGTAAGCTATTTGCAATACATTACGGATACCCGTAGCGGTCAGAAAATCATTATCTCCGACAGTGAGATGCAACGCTTTATTGCTGTAGCCGGTACTTACAATGATCATCTCATGTACTTCCAACCTGATGAACTGAATCTATCTAAAGGTACGAAAGTTCGTATCACGGGCGGTGACTTCGAGGGTCAGGAAGGCATTTTCGTGAAAGTAAAAGGCGCACGTGATCGTCGTGT
>ENA-OPDH01000905-OPDH01000905.1-human-gut-metagenome-genome-assembly--contig:-NODE-905-length-22497-cov-2.785491_pt1 | contig 22497 bp, 19 predicted proteins | sample MGYA00241260_ERZ501500 | MGnify/ENA primary metagenome ERZ501500 (study PRJEB25962, sample SAMEA2042519) | human gut metagenome | biome: human gut; feature: human-associated habitat; material: faeces...
ACGGAAGTCAGCCGCAACAAGCGCAAACTGGAAAAAGAACTTCGTGCGGATGATACCGACCGTGCGGAACGTGCCGCTCTCACCCTTGCCGATGGTCTGCATGAGAACTTCAAGAAACGTGCCGCACAAGCTGAACATATCAATCAATTGATTTCCGCTTCTCCCTATCCCACCCTGGTATGTGGTGACTTCAACTCTCTCCCTTCTTCATATGTATATCAAACGGTAAAAGGAGAAAAACTGAATGATGGTTTTCAGACCTGCGGACATGGGTATATGTACACTTTCCGATATTTCAAGCATCTGCTGAGAATCGACTATATCCTCCATTCGTCTGAGTTTCAAGGGGTAGATTACTTCTCTCCGGATTTGGAGTATAGTGATCATAATCCGGTGGTGATGAGAATGAGGTTATAAACCTTACGCTGTATATCACTATATAGAAAGGCTACAAAAAAGCCAGTTAACTCATTATGAATTAACTGGCTTCCCATTAAAATAAAATCCTTCTTTTTAACTTTAAAACTTGTATTAGAAAGTAACTTTTACTCCTAATTGCATAGACCATGCACTACCAATGGTATTGGTATATTGCCATGATGATCTTTCTTTAAAAGCTTCACGTGAATTAGCATTTATCTGGTAAGTCAAGGGTTCACCAACTTTGCTAGCAGTTTTTAATAACTGTACATTGTCATAACTCTTGAGACCACAAGATTGATATGCTCCCCATTTTGAATTAATCATATTTCCTACATTCAGCATATCAAGGCTAACCTGTATTCCATATTTACGCCCACCTAAAGTTGCATAAAAATCCTGAGCAATTTTAAAATCAAAGCGATTAATCCAAGGTGTTAAAGATCCATTACGTTCCACATATTTTCCCTTACGATCTTTAAGATAAGAATCATTGTTCACAAAATCCCAAAAATCTTTAGCTTGATCTACAGCAGAATAAGTAATAGCACCACTTTTATCTGTAATATCAACAAAGGTCATTTCATCCTGAGAATTAGGCACGTATATTAAATCCGAATAATTGCCATCACCATTCATATCATTATAATATGTATAGGAATAACGTCCTGTATGATATCCTGAATAAAATAACGAGAACGTTGTCTTTAAGCATTTAGCATAATTAATTTCATAAGAAGCATTAGCAATAATACGATGGGGCGTAGAAAATAAAGAATAAGATACTCCAGGATCATTCAATGAATTTACTGCCACATTATTTTGCCATGCTGAATTAGGTGCTGACCCAGGATTTGCAGTCAGATCTTTAGCCATTGTATAAGTATAGCCGATAGACCCTGTAAAACCAAAATCGTATTTCTTTGTCAAAATAGCATTAAAAGAATATTGATATCCTTTATCTTCTCCATTAGAAAGTTTTACTACTACATTCTTACCATTAGTATAATCATTATACTCGTATTTTTTTGAAGCCCAATAAATACGATCCGGTTGTTCATTATACACACCCGTAGGCTCAGCCTCATTCATATTGATCTGCGCAACATTATAAATATCTCTTGTATACATTGCTCCAACAGATAACATAAAATCATACGGCAGTTGAATATCCACATTCAAATTACTACGCCAAACTTGCGGCATCTTAAACTTAGGATCTACATATGCTATAACATCAGGTGCTTGCTCTGAAGGTGTAGAAGGAAATAAACTGGGATATTTCTGCAGAGTTTCTCTATAATTAGGATTAAAACCAAAGTCAGCAGGTAAAGAGCCCGGATTTTTTTGTGTATTATACTCTACCATATTTTGGTATAAGCCCGAATTACTTGGTTGATTAGTGAACCATACAAAAGGTAACAATCCAGTAAAGATTCCTGTACCTCCTGATACAATTACGGAGCGATCACCTTTTACATCCCAATTAAAACCGACTCTTGGCGAAAACAAGACTTGCGTCTTCGGCCACTTAGAAATATCGACATGAGTATTATTTACAAAAGCTAATTCCTCTATTGACTTGTTAGAATCCAATGAATTCATATATATTGGCATATCCAGACGTAAGCCATAAGTCAAACGAAAATTAGGAGTAAGAGACCATACGTCTTGGGCATACACACCAGCCATTCCGAATGTCAACTCAGAACCTGGAGCATCATTACCATTATACCCATATGTAATACCATAAATGGTAGGTACTTTTCCCTGCATAAAATCATCCATTGAATCATAACGATAATATCCGTAAGGGCCTCTCAAATAAGAATTTTTAAAATATTGGCGCTCAAAAGAAACGCCAGCAAGCAATTCATGTTTTCCTAATGATATACTCACATTATCAACAAGACTAAATACATTATTGATAACCTGATTATTAGGAGTAAACACTTCTGTACCTAAAGTTATATATTGCTTTCCGTCCTTATATATATCGACAAAAGGAAAATCAGAGCCTTTCTGCTCGCGTGTATCACTAATATGAGTATATGTGGCTAACAGTTTATTCTGAACATTATTCGAGAAACGACTATTTAACTCGCCTGTTATCGATGTTACTACGTTTTTCATCTTATAGTTTGAATTACCAAAAGAAAAGGCATCCAAACCATAACGATTAGAATTAGTACTAGTTATAATAGTGGACTTAGCGCTTACTTCTCTGTCATCTTCTGAGGAAACAGAATTAAAACGCACTGTCAACTTATGGTTCTGATGTATATTCCAATCAATACGAGCCATTAACTTCCAATTATCACTTTGGAAATTATTGAAGTTCTCATACTGTCCGGGGTCATAATCATATTTAGTTTTAACAAAGTCACTGATAGTACCCACCCAAGTACGTGAGATACGTTTTCCGCTATCCCCTGTTCCATTTTGATCTTGATTAGGAAGCCAAGTTACCCCCGGAGTTTCCTTATTTTCAATTTCAGCATTCAAGAAGAAGAAAAGCTTATTCTTAATGATTGGACCTCCAAAAGTTACACCATATGAATGAGAGTTGTATTCTTTTGCTTTAAGAATATCCTCACCGTCAATAGAGCTCCCTGCAAATCCTCTTGGTTTATGATAGGTATATGCAGTACCCGAAAATGAGTTTGTTCCACTTTTTGTTACAGCATTAATAGAAGCACCTGTGAAGTTGGAATATTTAACATCGTAAGGAGAGACATTTACAGTAATCTCATCGATTGCATCTAAAGATATGGGTTGAGAATCTCCTCCAGGTAAATTATTAGAACTTAATCCGAAACTATTATTAAACGAAGCACCATCAATCGTTATATTGTTATAACGTCCATCACGCCCCGCAAAAGAACTGCTTCCACCTGCATAAGGAGAGAGCTTTGTGAAATCTGTTATACTTCTGTTAATAGTAGGTAAAGTGTTCATCTGACGTTCACTTACATTAGTAACAGTACCTATTTTTTCGATAGTTTTTGGTGCTGTTACTACTACTTCATCCAACAACTCTGAACTTTCTTTCAAAGAAACATTCAATACGTAGTTTTCTCCTAATGACAACTGGATGCCCTTGTAAATGGCTGACTGATAGCCGACATAGGTGATTTCGACTTTGTAAGGACCGCCTGTACGCATACCTTGCAGATTGAATTGCCCACTGACATTGGTCACTGTACCATAGCGGGTACCGGAGGGCTCGTGAATAGCAACGATCGTTGCTCCAATAATAGGTTCATCTTGTGCTGTTACTTTACCACTCATACTTGCTGTGGTAACTTGCGCACTCATCGTAGCAGTAATCAGTAACATTACGACCACTAAAAAAGACCGCATTCTCTTCAACATAATGTAATTTATTAGTTAATACTAATTGTTTGTTTCATTGAAACTGTGCACAAAGATAATTAATATTATTTAGACTTAGATGACAATTATGCTACATTCTTTTAAGAGAGATAAACATTTTATTGCTTTCGAAAACAATAAAGGCCCTGCAATGTTTGCAGAGCCTTTCACTTTCGTATATTAAGTGAGATTTAACTTGTAATCTGTCAGCAAATACTAGTCAGTCATTAGGTTTCTATAACGAACACGCTTCGGCTCTTCATTGCCTAGACGCTTCAATTTGTTTTCCTCATATTCTGAATAGGAACCTTCAAAGTAGAATACATTAGAGTCTCCTTCAAAAGCGAGGATATGCGTACAGATACGATCAAGGAACCAACGATCGTGAGAGATGACTACCGCACACCCTGCAAAGTCTTCCAAACCTTCCTCCAAAGCACGAAGGGTGTTCACGTCAATGTCATTGGTCGGCTCATCGAGCAGCAGAACGTTACCTTCTTCTTTCAGAGCGATCGCCAGATGCAGACGGTTTCTTTCACCACCGGAAAGAACACCACAAAGTTTTTCCTGATCGGCACCGGCAAAGTTGAAACGGGACAGGTACGCACGTGCATTGATATCACGTCCACCCATACGGATCAAATCATTACCACCGGAGATTACCTGATAGACGCTCTTGTTCGGGTCAATGTCTTTATGCTGCTGGTCTACATAGGATACCTTTACGGTCTCTCCTACTTCAAACTCACCTTTATCTACCGTTTCCAATCCCATAATCAGACGGAACAGTGTCGTTTTTCCCGCACCATTGGGACCGATCACACCGACAATGGCGCCGGGCGGAATCGTGAAGGACAAGTCGTCAATTAACAGACGGTCGCCGAAGCCCTTGCTGACATTGTGGAATTCAATGACCTTATTGCCGAGGCGATCTGCCACCGGAATAAAGATTTCGTTGGTTTCATTGCGACTCTGGTATTCATAGCTCGACAGTTCCTCAAAGCGATTCAAGCGGGCCTTGGCCTTTGCCTGACGTCCCTTAGGATTCTGGCGAACCCATTCCAATTCGTGCTTGATGGCTTTGGCGCGGGATTCTTGCTGCCGCTTTTCCTGCTCAAGGCGCTTTTCCTTCTGATCAAGCCAGGACGAATAGTTACCCTTCCAGGGAATGCCTTCCCCTCGATCCAATTCAAGGATCCACTCGGCAGCATTATCAAGGAAGTAACGATCATGCGTCACGGCAACTACTGTTCCCGGGAAACGGTGCAAGAACTGTTCCAACCACTCGACGCTTTCAGCATCCAAGTGATTGGTCGGTTCGTCGAGCAGGAGCATATCCGGACGAGAAAGCAAAAGTCGGCACAATGCTACACGGCGCTTTTCACCGCCCGACAGATGAGCGATCTTGGCGTCCCAAGGCGGCAAACGCAACGCATCAGCGGCAATTTCCATCTGCGTCGAAGCATCCGTACCGGCAGCAGCAATGATGGCTTCCAGACGAGCCTGTTCAGCAGCCAAAGCATCAAAATCGGCGTCCGGTTCAGCATACGCGGCATAAACAGCATCGAGCTTGGCCTGTGCCTGCATCACTTCGCCCATGCCTTCTTCAACAGCTTGTCGAACCGTTGCTTCAGGATCAAGCTGCGGTTCCTGCGGCAGATAACCGATTTTGAGATCGTTCTGCCACGTAATTTCGCCGTCAATCTCCTTGTCAACACCGGCCATAATCTTCAACAGCGTTGACTTGCCGGCACCGTTGAGTCCCAAAACGCCGATCTTAGCGCCCGGGAAAAAAGAGAGAGAAATATCTTTGAGAATGAATCGCTTGGGCGGAACCACCTTGGCCACGCGATTCATGGTCATGACGTATTGAGCCATATCTAAATTTGAACCCAAGAAAAAAAATTAAACTATATTAGTTACTCAATTCCTAGCTGTTACATAATTGACAAGCTCATCCCATATTTTCCACACATTTTCTGCAGAATATTTTTTCATATCATACCTGGCTTGAGTTCCAAGTCTTAGCCTAAGATTTCGATCCAACGCTAGCCGCTTAATAGCTTCCGCCATCGCCTCAGGCGTTGGTTCGGTTAGCAATCCATTTCGTTCGTCTATTATTAATTCGTTAACTGCTGAGCAATCTTTACATCCCACTACAGCCACTCCTTTAGACATAGCTTCACATAACGCCAATCCAAATCCTTCAGTAGCAGAAGGAAAAACAAAAATAGAAGCTCTTTGTAGAACTCTCTCTATGTCACTTGTTGTGTTACAAAAACGAAAACGATCCTTTAATTCCAATTTATTAACTAATTGCAAAATCCCATTGCTATATTTCGGCTTAACATTAATCTCCCCCCAAAATTCAACATCCCACTCAGAAATATCATCTTTTATCAAATTAAATGCCCTAACTAACAGCTCTATTCTCTTCTCAGGGGACAACCTTGCTATACACACAATTTTCTTTTGATTTAAACTAGCCGGTTGATTAAATTGGCATACTGCGTTAGGTATTGCCCACACTGGCACCTCACTATGTTTCTTAATTTCTTTAACATAGCTAGGAAGAAGCACCGTTACAACATTCGATCTATGAAGCGCATCGATTGTTAGTGATCTCTGACAGATCTTCGCAATGAAATCACTCCCACCGTGAATCATAGTTATAATTGACTTGTTTTGATCTAGTATGAACGATAGTATATTTGCTGCCCTTGGTTGAAAACAAATATACAAATCAGCCTCACCAATTTTGACAAGCGCCGCTTTTATACATTCAATCTGCCATTGAAGCTCTAGTTTCTGTCGCTTTAACCTGCGTATATTCTTTTTAAAACTAAACGTTCTCAAAAATCCGAAGAAACCACTACTTAAAGGTGATTTTCTTTTCCACGCATTTACAAAGCAAACATTCTCTGAAAGAGAGAATCCAGGAAGTCCTTGCTTAGCATCTAGGCAAAGCGCCGTAACTGTATATCCAATCGAAGCAAAATAGTTGGCCATATCACAAAAAACTTTCTCAACACCTCCCCTTGCTCCGACTACCCTCCTCACATTTATGAGGATAATCTTTCTCCTTCTTGTCAACAAAGAAGTGTCCTTGGAATTTTCCATGTCTTCTCGCTCCATTCATGAATCCCCAAGTTCCTTAATCATCTACATACCATCTACATACTTGTTTCTCAGCCACCACACCAGCTTGTTTTAGCTTATTTTCCCTCTTCAATGCATTCTTCTCTGTTAAGAGAGAACGTAGAATTATGCCCGTGCCGTGCGAAGCACACAAACGGGGACAGATGATTACCTGTCTGCTATTTTGCCCTTTTGCTCTGTTCGCGGCTGATTATTTTTTCTTGTCTCGCATTCATGGACTCTCTGCGCAAATCTTTGATCTGTTTTATTGCCGGCATTTGCTTCGTCGGTTCGGTGTTTTGCGCAGAAACACCGGCTGTTGCCGAAGTGCGCCAAGCTGATGATCTTCCTGCTACGGAAGCAGAAGTATCTCCCCCAGTTGACATCTGGGATCGCATTCGACGCGGCTACGCCATGCCTAAGCTCAACAACTCCCGAGTGAAAACTTCGCTTAGGAGCTATAGCCGTAATCCTCGCCACATCGAGCGAGTCTTCGAGCGTGCCGGCAAGTATCTCTACCACATCGTTGACGAAATTGAACAGCGAGGGCTTCCCACCGAACTTGCGCTTTTGCCGTTCGTTGAAAGCGCTTTTCAACCCGAAGCTTTGTCGCACGCCAAAGCATCCGGACTCTGGCAGTTCATGCCTCAGACTGGCAACATTTATTCGCTTCAACAGAACTTCTGGAAAGATGAACGCCGAGACGTACTGCAAAGCACGCGCGCGGCGTTGGATTATCTGGAGAAGCTCTACCAACAATTTGGCGACTGGCATTTAGCTCTTGCAGCCTACAACTGGGGCGAAGGCAGTGTTTCGCGTGCTATCCGAAGAGCGAAAGCGCGCGGTCGCAAAGCCGATTACGCTCATTTGCGCATGCCCCGGGAGACGGCTTACTACGTACCGCGTCTAGAAGCCATCCGAGAAATCGTGGCTACACCTGAAAAGTTCGGCATTAACCTTCCGGAAATTGAAAACGCTCCGTACTTTGTCCGTGTCACAAAAAGCCGTGACATTGACATGAAGACCGCAGCAGAACTTGCCGAAATGGATCCCGATGAGTTTCGACTACTCAATCCCGGCTTCAATTTACCGGTGATCGTCGCCAGTCACAATTCCGTCATGCTGCTTCCGATGGAAAACTTGGAAGTCTTCATGGACAACCTTGCTAGTTGGGTCAACACCGGCAAACCCCTTTCAAGCTGGGTGCTTTATCACCTTAAAGAGGGTGAAACGCTTGCCGATGTCGCCCTGAAGTCCGGCATGACCGAAGAGGAACTGCGCCGCGTCAACCGTATTCCCAAAGGACGCAAGGTGTTGGCAGGCTCCGCCTTGCTGGTTGACGCCAACGGTCAACTTGCTCCTGAAATTGCTCAGGAAGAACTCAACGCCGGGCTTAAGCTTTCGGCTCCGGAAGTGCGCCGCGTCGTTTATCGCGTTCGCCGAGGCGACTCGATTTATAGCATTGCAAAAAAATACGGTATTACACAACGCTCCATCCGTCGCACAAATAATTTGCGAAGCTCTCGCTTGCGTATCGGGCAGCGCCTTGTGCTTGTGATACCGCCGCGCGTTACAACGCAACCGCCCCCTGGGAAAAACGTTCATGTGGTCAGACGCGGCGAGACGCTTTTTTCAATTGCAAAAAAGTACGGCACGAGTGTCTCTAAAATCCGTATCATCAACAATTTGAGAACGACTCGAATCTCCATCGGACAACGTTTGAAGATTCGCTAAAAAACAAAAAATCCTTACCGAGGAATAAATCATGGGATTTCTGCAAGGCAAGAAACTTTTGATCACGGGCGTGTTGTCGAACCGTTCGATCGCCTACGGCATCGCCCGAGCCTGCCATCGCGAAGGTGCTGAGCTCGCCTTTACTTATGTCGGCGAACGCTTCCACGACCGTATCGTTGAGTTTGCCAAAGAATTCGGCAGCGACATCTGCCTTGAAATGGACGTCACCAAAGACGATCAGATCGCCAACGTGATGGGCGAGTTAAAGGAGCGCTGGGGTGGTTTGGACGGTTTCGTGCATTCCATCGGCTTCGCTCCGCGCGAATGCATTGCCGGCGACTACCTTGAAGGTGTTGGCCGCGAATCCTTCCGCACCGCCATGGAAATCTCCGCGCTGTCCTATCCTGTTCTCGCCAAGGCCGCTCTTCCATTGATGGAAGGTCGTGCCGCATCGATTCTCGCACTGACCTATATCGGCAGCGAACGCACGGTTCCGAACTACAACACGATGGGCGTTTGCAAGGCAGCTCTTGAAGCTTCCACGCGTTATCTTGCCGGCAGTCTTGGCCCCAAGGGCATTCGTGCCAACGCCATCAGCTCCGGCCCGATCAAGACGCTGGCAGCTTCCGGCATTCAGAACTTCTCAAAGATTCTGACCTACATGGAACATTCCGCTCCGCTGCGCCGTACTGTCACGATTGATGAAGTCGGCAATACCGCAGCATTCCTTCTCTCTGATCTGGCCAGTGGCATCACCGGCAATGTGGCCTACGTTGACGCCGGCTTTCACAGCGTTGGCGTGAGCCCTGTGTTGGTGGAAGAGTAAGTCCACGCATCTATAGATATCAGAAACGGACTCAGGTGATTTAGCTTGAGTCCGTTTTTTTGTAGTGTGAGTACTTATTGCGTTTGTCTACTTGCGGCGAGCCTTTTCTTTCTTTCGACAATCTTCGCAGACACCGTACAGCGCCAACGAGTGCCCTTCTAGCTCAAAACCCAGACGCACAGCAATCTGTTTTTGGCGTTTCTCGATTTCCTTATCGACAAACTCTTCAACTCGTCCGCAACGCGTACAAACGATGTGGTCATGATGAGCTCCATCATCCATCTCATAGGTTGCGCGGTCATTGCCGAAATAGTGTCGGACGATAAGCCCCGCTGCCTCAAACTGAGTCAAAACGCGATAAACGGTTGCAAGCCCGACTTCGATATTTTCCGCAACCAACTGCTTGTAGATATCTTCAGCCGTCAGATGACGCACCGCCCCGGATTCCTGCGCCTTTTGAAAGAGTTCCAGAATGCGCATGCGAGGCGCAGTCGCTTTGAGTCCGACATTTTTCAGTTCCTGTTCGGGCTCAAGCATCTCATGTTCATTGTTTACGCTCATTGGCTATCCTCAAGAGGCTCATTTCAATCCGATACTCGCTATCATAACGGGAAGTTTTTAATTTACGAATTTCGAGGCGTTTTCTCGACCGTTTTTCACATGTCCTTGCGCACATTTCTTATCACCGCCCCCCTTGCCGTCGGTTTGATCGCGCTATCCGGCTGCAACTTCAATAGCTACGTCTACCGTACCGATGTCCACCAGGGCAATCTGGTCACCAAAGAAATGATTGACCAATTGCAGGTCGGTATGGCGCGCCAGCAGGTACTCTTCCTGATGGGCGAGCCGCTCATTGAAAGCCAGTTCCACCGCAATCGCTGGGACTACACGTACTACTTGAATCCGCGCTACGGCGACATTCAGATGCGTCGCGTCACGCTTTACTTCGATGATCAGGACATCCTCACCAAGATTGATGCCGGTCCCGTTCCGACGGAGAAACAAGCTGACGAAATGATCCTGGGCAGAGAAACGGATTTCCCTCCCACTCCGCTTGTACGTCCTGAAGATCAGTAAGGAGCCGAACGTGAAAATAGCCGTTTCCGGTGCAACCGGTCGCATGGGCAAACTCATCATTGAAACCGTACTCAATAGTGACAACCTTGAACTCGTCGCAGCTGTGACCGCTCCGGGTGTGGCCGAGATCGGAACGGACGCCGGTGCGTCGCTCGGGAAAACCACCGGAATCTTGATCTCTGCCAATGTTGAGGAACTTGCTCAGGCAGACGTGTTGATCGACTTTACGCGTCCTCAAGCGACTCTGGCATACCTTCCTTTCTGCGTTAAACACAATGTGGGCGTTGTGATCGGAACGACCGGTTTCGACGCTCAAGGCAAAGCACAAATTGCCGAAGCCGCAAAAACCGTTCCCGTCGTTTTTGCGCCCAACATGAGTGTGGGTGTTAATTCCGTTCTCAAGCTTCTGGAGATCGCCGGCGCCATGCTCTCTCAGTACGACTGTGAGATTGTGGAAATGCACCACAAGCACAAAGTGGATGCTCCTTCCGGTACCGCACTTGAAATGGGACGACGCGTTGCCCTCGGACGAGGCGTCGATTTTGACTCTGTCGCCCTTCTAAGTCGCGAAGGTCATACCGGCGAGCGTCCTGATGGAGCCATCGGTTTTGCAGCTCTTCGAGGAGGTGACGTCGTGGGAGACCACACCGTCATTTTTGCCGGACCTGGAGAACGCATCGAGATCAGTCACAAATCGGGATCACGGGCCGGATACGCACAAGGTGCCATAACCGCGGCGCGCTTCCTGAAAGACAAGTCCAACGGGCTTTTTTCCATGTCTGACGTGCTCGGTTTCAACTGAATTTGTTTTTCCGCGTAAAAAGCCACGCAGACAACCGTTTTGAGTGGCAAAATTCGCAGGCAATCTTTTCTTACGTGCGCAAATCTGCTTTTTGCGTATGCTCAAACGAGGTAACAAATGAACGACCAGCTTGACAAACTTGAATCCTCCGTCGCCCGCCTTGTGCAGGCCTACAACGAAATGAAGGCTGAAAATGCAGCCCTCAAAGCACAGCTCGCCGACAAAACCGCCGCTGTCGAACTGCTCGAGGAAGAAGCCGCCGCTGTTCGTGGCCGTATTGAGTCGCTGATCGTCTCTTTGACGGCCGACCAGCAGACCGAACAGCCCTCTGCTTAATCGGGTTATTTTCGGGTAGTCAATCGGAGTCATAAAGCATGCCACGCATCAAACTCACCATCTTGGATCGCGAGTATCCCTTTGAGGTTTCCGATGAAGACGTGGAGAATCTTCGCAGTGCTGCGGAAATCCTCAATACACGTGCATCTCAAGTGCGCTCAGCCAACCGTTCGCTCACTCCTGAACGCGTGGCTGTTATGGCGTCGCTGCAGATTGCTTTTGACTCCATTACCGGCCGACTCGGTCAGGTGCCTGTTGATGAAGCAACGGTTTCTCGCGTTGCTGCGCTTCGCATGAAGTGCGACGAAGCTCTGGATCCTGCACTCGAAGGCTGATTCCGTACAGTCTTTGTGTAAAGATTTTCCGAAAGGCCGCTGAAAACAAGTGGCCTTTCTTATAATTGCCTTACCCTGTGATGTTTCACCACACGGCTCCAATGTTCCTAACCTATGCATTCGTGCAAGGCCGTTTAACTCGAGAGCCGATAGTGCAGTGGGCACGCGTTGTCCGCTCCGTTTTCCGCTCCAGCCGCGGCCACCCTGACCTTTCGGTTCAGGTAACGTAGCCGGAAACCACAGGGTCTTCTTTTTTTCTCTCCCTTCTCTCCCATCAAGCACCTTTTGCGCAGGTATCATGTAGCCGCAAATCAGCAATTCTGCGGGAAGTGTGTTCGTGTCTTGGGAAATTGTTGCAGCCCTGCTATGTTTAGGCGCCTGTACGGGCTTTCTGGCAGGTCTTCTGGGTATCGGTGGTGGCATGGTGCTTACGCCGTTTATGACCATGCTGCTGGTTTACGTGGGCGTGCCGGATACAGCAATTGTTCATACTGCGATTGCCACATCTCTGGCCACCATCATGTTTACGTCGCTTTCGTCCGTGCGAGCTCACCATAAACGCGGAGCCGTACTCTGGAATGTTGTCGCGGCAGTGGCTCCCGGCATTTTGGTCGGCGCCCTTTTAGGAGCAAAAATATCCAGCCTTCTGCCGACTTTCTGGATTTCTCTTGTCTTTGTCTGTTTTGTTGGTTTTTCTGCCATCAAAATGTTCATCAACTCCAAGCCACAGCCCAAACGAACGCTACCTGGCATGGCAGGAATGTTTGGCGCCGGCACCGGCATCGGCGTCATCTCTGCCTTAGTCGGCGCCGGAGGCGGTTTTATTTCCGTTCCCTTCATGGTTTGGTGCAACGTCAAGATGCATAACGCCGTAGGCACATCAGCTGCACTGGGCTTTCCCATTGCAGCAGCCGGAACGCTCGGTTACATCATCACGGGTTGGAGTGAACCGGGCTTACCTCAATTTCCCATGATGCTGGGATACATTCATCTGCCTGCATTGTTGTCCGTTGCGGCGGCAAGCATCTTCACTGCCCCCTTCGGCGCCAAGGTCGCCCATAGCATCGATACAAAACCTCTAAAGCGCATTTTTGCCTGCATGCTTCTGGTTCTTGCTGGCTATATGCTCACTCGTGCCATTAATTCCCTTTGATCTTTTAACCGCTTTTTCCGCTTTATGTCTGAAATTACTTTGCCTCCTGTCCGTGCTGTTGAGCCCGAAACCATTGCCACGCATCTTTTCCATGTCAAGGAAGTAGCTCCGCTTGTGCACTGCATTACCAACGACGTCGTGCAAGAAATCACCGCTAACGTACTGCTTGCGATGGGGGCCTCGCCCGCCATGGTGGTTGCTTGTGAAGAAGCTGCTCATTTTGCGGCGATCTCTTCTGCCCTGCTCGTCAATGTCGGAACGCCTCGTCCCGAATCTTTGGAAGCCATGCATCTGGCGGCTAAAAGTGCAGTCCGTCACAACGTTCCCTGGGTTCTTGATCCGGTAGCCGCCGGTGTCATTCCCTGGCGCGACAAAATGATCATGGGTCTTTTGGCCCTGCAGCCGACCGTTATTCGTGGAAACGCCTCTGAAATCATGGCTCTTGCAGGTTTAGGTAAGGGTGGAAAAGGTGTCGACAGTACCGACTCAAGCGACGCCGCTCTTGAAGCCGCCGTCAAACTTGCTCGCGAATACAACACCATTGTTTGCGTCACCGGTAAAACCGACTACGCAACCGACGGCAAAGAAATACTTTCCTGCACCGGTGGCTCAATTAAGGCAACGCTTGTGGTCGGTACCGGTTGCTCCCTTTCGGCCATGGTCGCCGCCTTCGTTGCACAAACCGAACATCCGCTTGAAGCCGTTATTTCAGCCTGTGCGCTCGCCAAGCGTGCCGCTCAGCAAGCCGCCGGCGTTGCCCGTGGCCCGGGCAGCTTTGCCGTTGCTTACATAGATGCGTTGAATCTGCTCCAAGCCAAGGACTTCTATTAATGCGACACCCCATCGATCTTTCCGTTTATCTGGTACTCGATCCCGATTTGTGCGGTGGTGCTCAAGGCACGATTGAGACCACTCGCGCTGCTGTGCAAAACGGCGCCACCTGCGTACAGTTACGGGCGCCGCACTGGAAAAAAAGAGCTCTTGTGGAATGCGGGCGAGCATTGAAGTCTGTTCTGGCCGATTTTAACGTTCCTCTCATCATCAACGACCATGCGGATGTCTGCCTGGCGGTTGATGCAGAAGGATTGCACGTTGGGCAGGACGATCTGTCGCCTCTCGATGCCAGAGCCATCATCGGCAACGAAAAAATATTGGGGCTATCGGTTTCCAACACACAAGAACTTGCCGCAGTCGATATTCGCTTGGTTGATCATCTTGGTATCGGACCGATTTTCTCGACCAGTACGAAACCAGACGCCAGTGCCGCTCTCGGACTTGGCGGCTTTGCAGCATTAGCTTCACGAAAACCGTGCCCTGTTGTTGCCATCGGTAGCGTCAAGGTCCCGATTGTCGGTGACTTAATCCAGGCCGGTGCGGACGGCGTTGCCGTTGTCTCTGCTATTTGCGGACAAGCAAACCCCGGTGAAGCCACAAAAAAGTTGGTGCGAGCCGTTCAATCGGCCCGTCGCTAAAGCGCACCTAAGCACTCTCACCTAAAATAGGGGTTTAACCGATCACACAGGATTTCGCACTGCCATGGCCCAAAACAAACGAATGTCGGTTCGACTGACGCTACAGCAAGCCAAGCTTGTTTTGCTCGCCAAGGCTATAGAAGAGTCTAACGACTCGCACATCCATTGGTCCTCGGCCGATTCCGAAGCCGCGAGTCTTCGCGCCGCTCACACCGTGGGCGAATCGGCCGACACTGCCAAACTCCTGACCGAACGAGCCAAGGTTGTTTTGAGAACAGTCTCTGAGCGAGGCATCAGTACAACAGTAAGTACCAAGGCTCGGTTGCCCCAGTTCTTCTCGCCGCTTTTCGTTTTGTTGGCCTTCGTTCTCGGCGCTCTGACGGATCGTATCGCAAGTCCCGAGCACATCGTCAACCTGCTCTCTCCTCCTTACTGGGGCGTGATTCTCTGGAATCTGGTTGTCTATTTCGCCCTCTTTTGTTGCGCTATCGGTTTGGTGGGAACCGGAACCAATCGCTTCGCCTTGCCGTTGCGCAGCAGTCTCGGAGCCTTCGTCCAAAAAACAAGTTACGGCACGCTAAGACGCACAGGATTCAAGTCGCACTTCTACAGTGAGTGGTCGTCATTTGTGGCTCCATTGATTCGCATGAATGTTGCCCGGACTCTGCATTTCGCCGCTGTTTTCTTTGCCCTGGGCATCATCGTGAGTTTGCTTGTACGCGGCTTCGGCACGTCTTATTGGGCCGGATGGGAAAGTACATGGCTTGCCGAGAGCCCCGAGAGTGTCAAAGCGTTCATTGATCACACCTACGGACTGATTCCTGCAGTAGGCCCCTTGTCTTCTATGCCTGATCTCGCGCAAATCGTGGACATGAGAGCTGATCGTCTGCCGTATTTGGAAGCACCGATCACGGCTGCTCCCTGGCTCATTCGGATGATGATCCTGATGGGCGTTACCGTCATCGTTCCCCGTCTGTTTTTTGCCATGTTTGACACATGGCGTATGCGACGCTTTAAAACGCAGACAGCGCTGTCCATCGATTCGCCCTACTACGAGAACATTCTCGTTCAGTGTGCTCAGGATGCGGTTCTTGGCAACTTGATGATTGTCACATCGACTGCCAACCGCCCGTTAAGAGATCAGACAGCCTCTACTCTGTGCAAGCACTGGGGCAACGCTGAAGACTCGACGGTCAAGAGCATTGACTTTGACGATGACGAATCGACAGTTCCGTCAATCGCAGAAGGCCCCAGAAAGCCAATTGTTCTTCTCTGGTTGGACGGCATTGAAACACCCGAGGAAGATGTCCACGGTGCTGTCATTGAACGCTTGCGCGAAGCCTATGAAACGAAAGGTTCTGCTGTCTTTGCCGCACTGCTCGACATGAAAGAGTTTGCCCAAAGATTTGCCTCAACGCCTTCTCGTATCCAAGAACGTAAAGAGAGTTGGCTCGCCATGAGTAAGTTACATCAGATCAAACTGTTTGATCTGGACGGAACCTCGGAGTCTCAACTGACAACTATCAAGGCGCTCCGTGCTTGGGCCGCTCCGCGCGTTTCTTCCAACCAAATAATCGTGACTGACAAGAAGGAAAACAACAATGAGCAATGATCCGTTGCGAATCCATTTGAGCCTGGTCAGTCATACCAATATCGGTAAGACGACGTTAGCTCGTACACTGCTGTCTCGAGATATCGGCGAAGTCGCAGATCGTGCTCACGTTACGGAAACGACTGACGACTATGTGCTGGCGCGCAATGCCGAAGGCTGTGAACTCGTATTATGGGATACGCCGGGCTTTGGCAACTCTGTGGCACTTGCGAAACGACTCGAAGGCAGAGCCAATCCTGTCGGTTGGTTCTTGTCCGAAGTTTGGGATCGCATGGCCAACAAGTCGCTTTGGCTGAATCAAAAGGCGCTCAAGCATGTCAAAGAAACGTCAAGCGTGGTTCTCTACCTTGTGAATGCCACCGAACTTCCCGATTCCGCTCCCTATGTGAGTGCGGAAATGCGCATTCTCGAGTGGATCGGGAAGCCAGTCGTTGTGCTACTCAATCAAATCGGTCAACCGAAACAACCGGAAGCAGAACAAGCCGATGTAGATCGTTGGAAGCAAGCGATGGCTGCTTACCCCATTGTCAGTTCTGTCCTTTCGATGGATGCTTTCGCTCGCTGTTGGGTTCAAGAATTTACACTCTTTGATGCCATCGCCAAGGCTTTGCCGGAAGAGCAACAAAGCACTCTTGAAGCGCTCAGAGAAGTATGGTCAAGACAGCGTCGAGCTGCTTATAACTCAAGTATCCAGGCCTTAACTCATTACCTTGAGAAACTCGCCAACGATCGCGAAGTTGCGGAAAGCTCTTCGGTTATGGATCAGCTTAAGTTCCTAGGCAAACGCTTAGGACTTTTTAAAAACGAAACTGTCCATGATCCTCTGGGAGCCGCTCAACCCGCGCTTTCAGCACGCGCTGCCGATGAATTCTGTGCTTTAACAGACAAACTGATTGCCGTCAATGGGCTAAAAGGCAAAGGTGTCCGGAAAGAACTGCTTCGTCGTATGCAAACGGACTGGAAAGTCACAAGCTCAGTACCGCCAGCGCCAGCCGCCGTAGCAGGAGCGATTGGAACCGGTGCGGCAGGAGGGGTAGCGAGCGACCTTGCAACAGGAGGTCTTTCTCTAGGCCTAGGAACATTGATCGGCACCGTTGTCGGCGCTCTTGGTGGTGCAGGACTTGCAGTTGCTTATAACCACAAAAAGGGAATTGAAGGTACAGTGGTTACCTGGTCTGATCAAGCACTTAAAAAGTTCTTTGTTGAAGCAACTCTTCTTTATCTTGCGGTAGCTCATTTCGGTCGAGGCCGAGGCAACTGGGCAGAAAGCGAATATCCAGAACACTGGAGAGGCAATGTTGATGCCATTCTGACTGATGAAAACATCACGGCCTCCGAGATCTCCAAGTACTTTGATCCAGTCATTCGCAGAGCTCTTTCTAGGTTCTATCCGTCTGCCAATTTCTAAAAAAATTTCACATATCAGTAGCTATGTTGATTGCTCTTTGTCTTTTTAAGTATTTTCCGTATGGCGGTCTCCAGCGAGACTTCTTAGCAATTGGGAAAGAATTGTATAAACGAGGTCATCAAATCCGCGTATACACACGATCATGGCAAGGCGATAAACCTAGCGAATTTGACATTATTGAAGTTCCTGTACGTGCATTAACTAATCACTCGGCTAACGTAAAGTACTACGAATGGGTGAAGACACACTTGGTTTCACACCCAGTTGATAAAGTCGTTGGCTTCAATCGCATGCCAGGACTAGACTTCTACTATGATGCGGATGTTTGCTATGCCGAAAAAATAGAACAAGAACAAAGAGGCTTCTTTTATCGAATAAGTGGAAGATGTAAACACTACCTCGAGTATGAAAAGGCGGTTTTTGAAAAAGGCACTAAAACTAAGATTCTTCTTCTTTCTCGAGTTCAACAAACTTATTTTCAAAAGCACTACCAGACTGAGTCTGAAAGATTTTACTTGCTTCCTCCGGGGATTTCTCCTTCTCGCAAATATCAAAATGCGCCCGCAGGAGCACGTGAGAAAATTTGCAAAGAATTAGACATTCCTACATCTAGTTTTCTTCTTCTGCAGATTGGATCCGATTTTTCAAGAAAGGGGGTGGATCGCTCTATAGAGGCTCTTGCTACGCTAGCCAAAAGCATACGCAACAAAACACACCTTATAGTTATAGGGCAAGACAATCCGAATAAGTTTATTAAACTTTCCCAAAAATTGAAAGTAGCTACAAATATTCACTTCCTTCTTGGAAGAGACGATGTTCCTTATTTCATAGCTGGTTGTGACTTATTGCTACATCCTGCTCGATCCGAAAATACTGGCACTGTGATTTTAGAAGCGCTTGTAGGTGGTCTCCCTGAAATTGCAACTGCCGAATGTGGTTATGCATTTTACATTGCAAAAGCACAGACAGGCATTATTCTAACAGCACCATTTAAACAAGAAAAATTCAATGAACAACTTAGACAAGCATTAGATAAAAATTTATTACAAACATGGTCAAACAACGCAAAACAATTTTCAGATAGAAACAATCTCTCAAATTTAAGCCAAGTAGCCACCAACATTATAGCCACGAAATAAATTGATTAAATGAAAGCATATACAACATATAATAGAAATCATCTAAAACTCTAAATCCACAATATTATCAATATGTCATACAAGACCTCATATGTTATTTAAAAAATAATGATTTTCGCTACTTATCTCATAAAAATTCTGCAGTTTTGTCTGACAACATTTAAAATGTAGTGCAAATATTATCACGCCCATTAATATGAACCACCGAGAATTAATCAAATCTGAGCTTTAACTATTCTCTGTTAACAGGTAAGAATTGTTATACCAATTATAAAAGAATAAATACGACCAAGATTTTCACAAACCTATAAGCCTTTACAGCTAAGTTACGGACTACATTAGTCAAAAAAGCTACACTTACTCGGTTCAACGAGAGCATTGAGCAATGCAAAGCACACAATATTTACGACATCCAGCAAGTTCGGAAAGATGTTGACTCGACGGTCTAAGAATATTTTAGTAGCCTGTATTGTGAAAATTGGAACCACTATCCCAACCGCAAACAATAGCGTCAAGGTAACCAAAAGGAAATATGGGTTCCGCGATTTATGCTATCTGGTAATTAAGTTGGTTAGGTGGGCACCCTAAGGCATCCTACTCTGCACGAGTGGAGCTATCTTAAAACGAGAGAGAAGAGTCTTCTCTTCTCTCATAAAGCCTGAAGAGCTCATATCATCAAAAAAACTCTTGTAAAAAAGCAAAAACATATAAATCTACTCTAATTCCATTTACTCTTTAAGCGTATTTTCCGATACCATCTCATTTAGCAATTTATCCCATTGTTTCCATATCCTATCAGGTTGAAAACTTTTCGCATCCTGCGCTGCCTGTTCACCTAATCTTAATCGTAGTGAATAGTCCCGCATGAGCAGCTCCAAGATTCGCGCCCAGTCATGATGATCTGAAGTACAAAGAAATCCGTTTTCATTCTTTCTCAAAAGAGAATTAACCCCTTTACACGAATCAAGTCCGACACACGGTAATCCAGTCGACATTGCCTCTATCAATGCAAGAGGCAAACCTTCAACAACAGAGGGAAACGCAAAAATAGATGAGTATTTTAATTTATCTGCCACGTCATTTGTTACACCTTTAAGAAAAACTCTATTCTCCAAATTATTAGCTCTTATAAATTGTTCAATTGATTTCTGAACATCACTTTCTTGCGATAACTCTCCCCAAATTTCCAATTTCCAATCAGGAAACCTATCCTTCACTTCATTAAAAGCCTTCACTACAAGCAATTGATTTTTTTGCCATACAACTCTCCCCACATTAATAATTATTTTATTTTTAAGTTCAGATCGTTCATGCACTCCTGTCACAGCATTTGGTATTACCCTAACGTTATTCACCCATGGCATACCTTTCCTTACTTCGTCTACATATTCATTTTCTAAAACTTGAACAACTTCATTTTTCCGTAACCCAATCAAGGGCAAAATCCACTTCGAATCAACTCTATTCATTATATAAGTTGGAGCATATTGAAAAGTCGTGATAATTGGCTTAGAAACCTGGAATTCATGCACTAGCATAGCTGACAACTTCGGTTCATACGTGATATACAAATCAGCATCAAATTTCTTCAAAGCAGGCCCAAACCTTTTTGCCAGCGCCTTTAGCTTCAATAACGCATTGTTCCGCAAGTAACCATCTTTCGATATAGAAGCTGACCTTATATAACGCATTGCCCCACTTAGCATTAATGGCGTACGGTTTTTTGCGCAGTTAATCTTAACAACTTTTTTATTTAGAAAAAATCCAGGATCATCTCCTGACTTATCTCGATAGATAATCGACACGGAATGTCCACGCTCAACCATGGCATTCGCCATATCAATCATTACTTTCTCAGCCCCTCCTTTTGATTGATGAAATCGAATAGTGGTAAGCATCGCAATTTTCAATTACATTCTCCTTTTAATAGATTAAACTATCACTCATAATTCGCTCATTGCAATATAACCAAAGCCCCCATCCCCCAAATCCATACTTGTACTTCTACCTCTACAAAGTCTCTCTAAAACAACAGTTTGCACCATTAATTTCATTCATTGCCCCTTCAACGAAAACAACTTATTTTGTCGCACACATTTTCACTACCGATATACACAAAAGCGCAATTAGAAGTTTTTACTTTTGTTATTCCACAACCACATAAAGACACCCATCTATACATATATAAATATGACAACTTAAACATCAATAACAAAGATATTTAACCGGCATCTCTAACCATCATCACCAAATCAACAGATTGAACTCCCTACTCATACATACCTACCATCACATAATGCCTCCACTTATTACAACTTTCATAACTGACTGACTCTCTGAGAATTGCATTTCCAAAATATAATATTTTTAACAATCAAACATCTTAACTTTATAGAATAACCTCTCCCACTTTTCATAGACTCTATCTGATGAATATTGGACCATGTCAGCCTTTGCTCTTTCTCCCATTTGCTTTCTTTTTGAGGGATCTTTAATTAACCTTTCTATCGAAGTAGCAATATCTTCTGGCGCATCAGAACAGAGATAACCATTCTCACCATTTCGAATCATTGAATTAATCGACGAACATGATTTACAACCAATTGCAGGAAGCCCCATACTCATGGCCTCTCCTAGGGCTAGACTAAAACCCTCTCTCTCAGAAGTCAAAACAAATATCGATGCCTTAAGTAATTTATTTTTAACATCATTCGTATTCCCTCTCATTGAAACAACGCCAGTTAAATGTCTCTTTTCAATTAAGATGCGAATTTTTTCGGCATACTCTCCATCAGCACTCCCCCATAATTCTACCCTCCATTCTGGATATTTTGAACTAATCAAAGCAAATGCCTCTACTAAAAGATGCTGTCTTTTTACAGGAGCAACCCTACCCACACATACAATAACTGGCAATCTTAAATCTTTGATGTCTCCATATTGCGGTACAACATTTGGTATATATTCAATATGCCTAGCATTTAAAAAATGCTGCACAATTCTTTTGTATTCAGGCATCAAGACTTGAATTGCCGCACAACGTTCGAGATAAGGTTTAAATAAATTAAATTCCAGACGCTTAAAATAAGCTTCCGGATTACTATGCAACATAGTTATAACCGGCGCCTTTAATTGCAAATCAGCCATTAGCATATATGTAGCCATCTGAGAAAACGAAATTACAATATCCGGATTAAATTTCTCTAACTTTAGCCCAAAAGCTTTTGACTTGTTTCTTGAATCCCATCGACATCTTGAAATTCTTCTATTCTTACGTCCCAGGCTAAACATCCCTAATACTTTTGCCATAAAAGCATTTCTCAAAAATCTATCAACAAGTCCCACACAACAATTTTCTATTATTACTTTTTTATCCAAAGTATATGGAATGCTTTTCACTTTTTCTGAAAAATAGAATATGCCCACTTCATGGCTCCTATTCACCAATTCGTTAGACATATCACAAATAACTTTTGTAGTACCCCCATAAGACCCTATATCGTATAGGGTAACCATTGCTATTTTCATTTGATCCTTAATTAGACAAAGATTACAGAAATCAACATTTCAGACACAACCCAATTCGTCGCTCTAACTTTTCCCACTGTCTTTCTAAAATCTTTTCCAGATCGGTCTGCCAGCTCTCCTGGTCTTTCCATAAAGGCACTTC
>ENA-OPDH01000914-OPDH01000914.1-human-gut-metagenome-genome-assembly--contig:-NODE-914-length-22343-cov-3.214017_pt1 | contig 22343 bp, 15 predicted proteins | sample MGYA00241260_ERZ501500 | MGnify/ENA primary metagenome ERZ501500 (study PRJEB25962, sample SAMEA2042519) | human gut metagenome | biome: human gut; feature: human-associated habitat; material: faeces...
CCGCCATGGGGTCGAATAACAGGCTGGGTCCTGCATTGACCTCCAGCCCGTAGGTAAAGCAGGCGGGGAACATGATGATCCCTGCAAGAACTGCCACGAGGGTGTCCAGTAAAATAATGGTGACGGATTCCCCCATCAGCGACCGCTTTTTGTCAATATAGCTGCCGAAAATAGCCATGCCTCCCATTCCAACCGACAGTGTGAAAAATGCCTGGTTCATCGCGCCGACGATGACGGAGCCGTTGATTTTGGAAAAGTCCGGAACCAGATAAAACTTCAATCCGTTTGCCGCGCCGGAAAGGGTCAGGCTGTGGACCGCCAGCACCAGCATCAGAACGAGCAGAGAGGTCATCATATATTTCGTGATGCGTTCCAGCCCGCCCTGTAAGTCAAAGCTCAGAATCAGAAAAGCGACGATGACTGTGATGAGCAGATAGGACACATTGACGGACGGATTCTGAATCATCTGTGTAAAGCCGAAGGACTGATTCTGCCCGGTTATAAATTTCACAAAGTAATAGATCAGCCAGCCGCACACGACGGTGTAAAACGCCATCAGGGTAATATTGCCAATCAGACTGACGATACCGAAAATCCCCCATTTGTGGCCGGGCTTTTCGAGCTTCTGGTACATGTAGATCGGACTTGTCCGGGCAGCGCGCCCGACGGAAAATTCCATCGTCATGACAGGCAGACCGAGAATGAGCAGGCAGATCAGATAGATCAGCATAAAGCCTCCACCCCCGTTTTGTCCGCACATCCACGGAAATTTCCATACATTGCCGCAGCCGATGGCACATCCTGCCGAGATCATGATAAATCCGAGACGGCTGCCGAGTTGTTCCCTTTTTTCCATTGTTGTTGATTTCCCTCTTTTCTTTTTCCCAAATACAGCTCTGCCCAGGAGAAAAAACAGAGCCTGCAGAGAGAAGTATAGCGGAAAGCATAAAAAAAAACAAGCCATCGGATTTGGAATGACGAAAGTGGATTTTGGGACGGTGTGTTATGCGTTATGATCTTTGGAAAATTGATTTTTGAGGTTTAAAAAAGAAAACAAATATGATATATTATTAGATTGTATCCAACTTTTTGCTTACACGGCAGAGAGAGGGAGAAAATAAAAGAGCTGGAGAAAATAGAAAGCGTCCTGAAAATGTGCAGGTAATTGTGCAGTACAAAAACATAGAAAGGCGAAAATCCCGATAAATCAAGGGTTTTCGGACAGGTAAATCGTAAAATGAAACTAGGAATCGTTGGTCTCCCGAATGTTGGTAAAAGTACCTTATTTAATTCTCTGACGAAAGCTGGTGCGGAGTCTGCAAACTATCCGTTCTGTACCATTGACCCCAATGTAGGTGTGGTAGCCGTTCCGGACGAGCGCTTAAAGCTTCTGGGTGATCTGTATCATTCCAAAAAGGTAACGCCTGCTGTGATCGAGTTTGTAGACATCGCAGGTCTGGTAAAAGGTGCTTCTAAGGGCGAAGGCCTTGGCAACCAGTTTTTGAGCAATATCCGCGAAGTGGATGCGATCGTGCACGTCGTTCGCTGTTTTGAGGACAGCAACGTTGTCCATGTAGATGGAAGCGTGAATCCGCTGCGCGACATCGAGACGATCAACCTCGAGCTGATCTTCTCCGACCTGGAAATTCTGGAACGCAGAATCGCCAAAGTGGCAAAGGGCGCGAGAATGGATAAGGAGCAGGCAAAAGAGCTGGCGATGCTGGAGCGTGTCAAGGAGCGTCTGGAGGACGGAAAGCTTGCAATCGGCTTCGAGACAGAGGATGAAGACGAGGAAGAATACTTCAAGAACCTGAACCTGCTGACTGCAAAACCGGTGATCTATGCGGCGAACGTCGGGGAAGAGGATCTGGCAAACGACGGCGCAGACAACGCAGGCGTACAGGCAGTCAGAGAATATGCAAAAGAAACCGGCAGTGAGGTATTTGCGATCTGCGCACAGATCGAGGAAGAAATTTCCGAGCTGGACGATGAAGAACGTCAGATGTTTCTAGACGACCTTGGATTAAAAGAATCCGGTCTGGAAAAACTGATCCGCGCAAGCTACCATCTGCTCGGCCTGATGAGCTTTTTAACTTCCGGCGAGGATGAGACGAGAGCATGGACGATCAAACAGGGCACAAAAGCACCGCAGGCGGCCGGCAAGATTCACACCGACTTCGAACGCGGCTTTATCAAGGCTGAGGTTGTCAATTACAAAGATCTGCTGGAAAACGGCTCCCTTGCGGCAGCGAGAGAAAAAGGACTTGTCCGCATGGAGGGTAAGGAATATGTGGTACAGGACGGCGATGTAATCCTGTTCCGCTTCAATGTCTGAGAAAATCGTTACTGTTCACTCGCGCCATTCACAAAAGCGCAAAAAAATTATAAATACAACAAAAGGTACGCTTTTAGGGCATTTTGTTGTCACGAATGACGAAAAAGGCAGTTGGACTTTTCACGGTCCGGCTGTCTTTTTTTTCTGAAATCGCTTGTCAAGGAGGGCATTTTATACTAAAATGGTTTCAAAGTGGTAGAAAGTGGTACGAAGTGGAGTAAGGTGGCAGACCTTTTCCATGAATGGCAGGTGATTGTACATGTTTATGGGCGAATACAATCATACGTTGGATACAAAAGGCAGGTTGATCATTCCCTCCAAATTTCGAGAGACGCTCGGTGAGAAATTTGTAGTGACCAAGGGACTGGATGGCTGCTTATTTGTGTACGACAATGCCGGCTGGACTGCTTTCGAAGAAAAACTTCAGGCAATGCCCATCAGCAGAAAGGACACCCGTATGTTTGTCCGTCACTTTCTGGCAGGCGCCGCGGAGGTGGAGGTGGACAAGCAGGGACGTGCCCTGATCCCTTCCAAATTAAGAGAATTTGCAGAGCTGATCAAAGACGTTGTGCTGGTGGGCGCTGCAGGACATATTGAAATCTGGAGCCAGGAGCGCTGGGATGCCCTGGAAGAAGAGGCGGAGGAATCTATGGAGGATATCGCAGAGCGCATGGACGACCTCGGACTGTAATTGCTGTAACGAAGAAAGGAAAAATCGATGGAATTTGCACATACATCCGTCCTGTTGGAGGAGACAATTGAAGGACTTGCAATCAAACCGGACGGCATCTATGTGGACGGCACATTGGGCGGGGCAGGACATTCCAGCCACATTGCAGCGCGCCTTAGGACCGGCCGGCTGATCGGTATCGACCAGGATGCAGAGGCGATCGAAGCGGCGACAAAACGGCTGGAGCCGTGGCAGGAGCATGTGACGCTGGTGCGCGACAATTACTGTAACCTTCCGGCAGTATTAAACAGCCTCGGCATCGACAAAGTAGATGGCATTATGTTAGACCTTGGCGTATCCTCCTATCAGCTGGACAACGCCGAGAGAGGATTTTCCTATCGTTATGATACCGCATTGGATATGCGGATGGATCAGCGCCAGACCCTGACGGCGAAAACGATCGTCAATGAGTGGTCACAGGCAGAGCTGTTTCGGTGTATCCGGGACTACGGAGAAGATAAATTTGCGCAGAATATCGCCAAACACATCGTGCAGGCGAGAGAAAAGAAGCCGATTGAGACGACCGGGGAATTAAACGACATCATCCGGGCGGCGATTCCGGCAAAGATGCGGGAAAAAGGCGGACATCCCTCCAAACGCACGTTTCAGGCGATTCGGATTGCCTGCAACAGAGAGCTGGAGGTATTGGAAAATTCCCTGGACGCCTTTATCGATCGGCTGGCTCCGGGTGGAAGGCTCTGCATCATCACCTTCCATTCGCTGGAAGACAGAATTGTAAAAAATGCCTTCCGCAGAAATGAAAATCCCTGTACCTGTCCGCCGGAATTTCCGGTGTGCGTGTGCGGCAAAACGAGCCGGGGACATGTTGTGACCCGCAAACCGATTCTTCCGACCGAGGAAGAGATGGAGACAAATTCCAGAGCGAAAAGCGCAAAGCTGCGCATTTTCGAAAAAATAGAGAGCTAGTACATCGTTTTCGAAATAACGATACCACTCACTTGCCTGTGAATCCGATTGGTATAGTTATTTACGAAACGCTGTACTGGAAGCCGGAACAGACGGCGGTGAGGAGAGCAAATGGCAAGAACATCGAATTCAGCCAGAAAAGGCCAATCGGCAGCGTACAAAAGAACGCCCTATCAGAAAACAGCATATGTAAACGGTACGGCAGTCAGACACGCTGAGGCGGGAGAAGAGCTGGAACGCCATTTGGATCAGGGCTCCGGACGGGTTTCGAGACGCGAGCTGGAGAAACAGAAGCAGGAAATGAAACGCCTGCGCTACAGAAATGTAGCCTATGTGCTGTTTTTGACCGTGGCGTTTGCAGTCACGAGCGTAATGCTGATCGGCTATATCCGGCTGGAATCCTCGATCACCCAGAGCGTAAAGCAGGTTGCAGCGCTGCAGAGTCAGCTAAATAACTTAAAGACGGAAAATGACGAAATGAAAAACCGGATTGACAGCTCCATCAATCTGGAGGAAATCAGAAGAATTGCAATTACGGAGCTTGGCATGACCTACGCAGGACAGGGACAGATCGTGGAAATCCCGGATGATGGAAGCGATTATGTAAGACAGTATGCAGACATCAAGAAGTGAGGCAGGTGCCGGATTGGATAAGAAAAATAAGTTTACAATACGAATGCAGAGAAAGCTGGTGGTACTGTTTTGTTTGGTACTGCTGGCTTTTGCAGGGTTGAGCGTCAGATTGATTTTAATTAACCGGGATAACGGCGACAGCTACAAAAAGCAGGTGCTTTCCCAGCAGCAGTATTCCAGTACGACGATTCCTTATAAGCGGGGAGAAATCCTGGACAACAAGGGAACGAAGCTGGCATCGAGTGAAAAGGTATACGATCTGGTGCTGGATATCAAACAGATGAATAATAAAGAGGACTATGTTGAGCCTACGATCCAGGCACTGGAGGATTATTTTAGCATTGACGGCGATCAGGTGCGCGCTTATGCGCAGGAACACCCAGATTCCCAGTATTATGTCCTCAAAAAGAGAATGTCCTACAATGAAATCAGTGATTATCAGCAGATGATGGCGGATACGAGCCAGAAAGAATATAACCAGTATGTCAAGGGAATCTGGTTTGAGGAAAGCTATAAGCGAGTTTACCCGAATAGCTCTCTCGCAAGCGATGTCATCGGCTTTACGCGGACGGACGGAACCGGAACCTACGGACTGGAAGAGTATTACAACGATGTTTTGAGCGGCGTAAACGGCAGACAGTATGGATATATAGACGGGGACGATAATCTACAGCGGACGACGGAGGCTGCTGTGGACGGCTACAATGTTTATTCCACGATCGACGCGACGATTCAGGGCATTGTGGAAAAGTACCTCAAAAAATATAACGACGAAAACAAAGACAGCACCCGCGAGGGTAACGGTGCGCAGGATGCAGCGTGTATTGTGATGGATGTCCACAGTGGGGAAGTGCTCGCAATGGCGAGTTATCCGACGTTTGACTTAAACGATACGAGAAATCCGGAGGCACTGATCGGCAGCAAACTGATCGATGTCAGTGGAAACTCGACGGATACGGTCATCAACGAAGAGATTGCAGCGTCGATGAAGCAGGAGGAAAATAACGATCTGCTTGTACAGAACTTAAATGCCCTCTGGAAAAACTACTGCATCAACAGCACTTACGAGCCGGGTTCCACGATGAAGCCCTTCGTTGCAGCGATGGGGTTGGAGGACGGCAGGCTCAAAGGCGATGAATCCTTTGAATGCACCGGTATCATCGAGATCGGCGGCTACAAAATCCGCTGTCATAACTACAGAAACGGTGCGGAGGGGTGGCTGACGATCGGAGAATCCATTGAACGCTCCTGTAATGTCACGCTGATCCGGATGGCACAGGTTATCGGGATCGATGAATTTCTGAAATATATGTCGGAATATAATTTCGGCTTAAAGACCAATATAGATCTTGCGGGCGAGGCAAGAACGGCTTCCCTGGTATTCAATTCTTCAACGATGGGACCTACGGAGCTTGCAACCTCGAGCTTTGGACAGGGCTTTAACGTGACGATGATCCAGATGATCACAGGCTTTTGCTCCCTGATCAACGGAGGCTATTATTATGAACCGCATATGGTCAGTAAGATTACGGCAGCAGATGGATCTGTGGTAAAGAATATAGAGCCGAGACTGTTAAAGCAGACCATTTCCGCGGAAACTTCGGAGAAAATCCGTGAATACTGCGTTCAGGTTGTGGAAGGTGCAAATGGTACCGGTAAACGTGCAAAGCCTGCAGGCTATCGCATCGGCGGTAAGACTGGTACAGCAGAAACTGTCAGCGCCAGCGGTACCCGTGAAAAGGACGAATACGTCGTATCGTTTCTGGGCTATGCGCCCGCAGAAGATCCACAGATCGCAGTTTATGTGGTTTTAAACAGACCAAACGCCCGGGAGCAGGATCTGGAAACGAGAAAAGCATGTATCATCGCCAAAAACATTTTGACTGAAGTGCTTCCTTATTTAAATATCTTCATGACACAGGAGCTGACGGACGAAGAACGCGCAGAGCTGGAAGCGATGCAGATTGAAATTCGCGAGCAGCTGAGCGCAAACGCACCGGCGTCAGATGTCAGCGGGAATGATGTCAGTGGAAATGATGTCAGTGGAAATACAACCGATACCGGAGGGGATTCTTCCGCTGAGGATACAACGGCAGGGGAGAACAGCAGCGCTGCGCAGCCTGCGGGCGATGACCCGCCTACAACAGGTGGGGATACTGCAAATGGAGCAGAAGCGGACAATCCGTATGTCAACAGCGACGGGCAGTTGATCGATCCGACGACTGGAGAGGTGATCACGGAGGATTCGGATGGCTATGATGTGCCGGTTTCCGGCATTCTGGAAAACGGTGCAGCAGGCAACTCTGGTGGGGATACGCAAAATCCTATGGAATAATGGAAGAAAAGAGGTAACTGCTCAGTAAGTCTGCGCATTTACTGCGCTGACCGTAAGAAAACTTAGACTAGAAGGCAAAAATCCTATCGGCATAGCCGATTTGAAATGGATTTTTGCGCGTAACTGCGAGGGTACGGAACAGTTACGAAAAGAGTTCGATTGCTGTCTGCTGTGATCACAGCGCGCAGCGGCAGCGTGTGCATATTTTAGGCAGCGGTTTCATAAGGTATAGTAATTTCTGCTTTGCAGGGAATCTATGGAACTGAGCAAACCGTTTCACCGCAAAAAGATCGTCGTAATTTTTCTGGCGTGCATTCTGATCTTTTCAGGGCTGTCCGCCAGAGTGGTATATCTGATGGTATTTCGGGCGGCACATTATTCTGAGCTCGCGCTGGATTTGCATCAGAGAGAGCGCAAAATCAAGGCAAAGCGCGGGAGAATTTTAGACCGGAACGGGATCGTGCTGGCGGATAACCAGCCGGTCTGTACGATTTCTGTCATCCATAACCAGATTCGCGATCCCGACGCAGTGATTGCGCTTTTGTGCAGCAAGCTTGGATTGTCGGAAGAGACCGTTCGAAAAAGAGTGGAAAAGGTATCGTCCATCGAAAAAATCAAAAGCAATGTCGATCTGGAAACCGGGGAGGAAATTTACCGGACAGGGCTGGACGGCATCAAGGTGGACGAGGATTATAAACGATATTATCCGTATGAGAATCTCGCTTCCAAAGTGATCGGCTTTACCGGAGGCGATAATCAGGGAATTTTGGCATTGGAAAGCCGGTATGAGGAAGTGCTTTCCGGGCAGGAGGGCCTGATTCTGGAAATGACGGACGCACGCGGCGTCCGGCTTCTGGATGAAGGAGAGAGCCGGGTAGAGCCGGTGGATGGAAAAGATTTATACATTAGTCTGGATGCCAACATCCAGCTGTACGCACAGCAGCTGGCGGAGCAGGTCTGCCTGGAAAAAGAAGCGGAAAGCGTTTCGATTCTGGTGCTGCGTCCCGATAACGGAGAAATCCTTGCGATGGCGGATGTGCCGGAATATCAGTTGAATGACCCGTTCACACTTCCGGAGGGGCAGCAAGAACAGCTCATGACCGAAAAAGAAAAGCAGGAAGCCCTGAATAAAATGTGGAGAAACGCCTGCATCAACGATACCTACGAGCCGGGCTCTGCCTTTAAGGTCATTACGGCGCCAGCCGCACTGGAAAACGGCGTTGTCCGGGAAGAGGATTCTTTTCAGTGCCCGGGCTATATTGTCGTAGAGGGCAGAAAAATCCGGTGTGCAAAGGTTCGGGGTCATGGAACTGAAAATTTCGTACAGGGGACGATGAATTCCTGCAATCCGGTGTTTGTGACGGTAGGGCTTCGGATGGGTGCAGATACGTTTTACCAAAGCATGAAGCAGTTCGGGCTGCTGAACAGAACTGGAATCGATGTGCCTGGAGAAGCCGGTACAATCATGCATGCACAGGATCAGATCGGTCCGGTGGAGCTTGCGACGATTTCGTTCGGGCAGTCCTTTCAGATCACGCCGATCCAGCTTGCAGCGACGGTCAGCTCCCTCATTAATGGCGGGACGCGGATTACACCGCATTTGGGACTGTATTGCGAAAAGTCGGACGGTTCGGAGCGCATTTCGGTGCAGAAGGAAACGGAGCAAAAACGGATTCTTTCGGAAGAAACGAGCGCCCGGCTGCGCAGCATCCTGTTTCAGGTCGTGGAAAACGGCGGCGGAAAAAATGGAAAAGTCGAAGGCTATCAGGTGGGCGGCAAGACGGCGACCAGCGAGACGCTTCCTCGCGGTACTGGTCGGTATATTTCTTCGTTTCTGGGTTTTGCACCTGCGGACGATCCGAAGGTGCTGGCATTGTGTATTATCCGAAACCCCCAAGGCGTCTATTATGGCGGACTGGTGGCGGCGCCGGTAGTGCGCGAGCTTTTTGAAAATATTCTTCCCTATCTGGATGAAATAGGGTATTATGAGAAGAATGAAACAATAAACCGCAATTAATTGCAGGGAAACATAGAACGAAAGTGCTGTCTATGGCAGCGAAAGGAGAGAATCAACATGGATTTACTGGGAAAAAAGGTACTGGTAGCCGGATGCGGAAAGAGCGGACTCGGAGCCGCCGGACTCTTGCAGAAAGCGGGAGCCGTTCCCGTTCTGTTTGATGAAAATGAAAAGCTGGATGGGAAGGCGCTCTGCGCGCGGGAAGATTATCCAAAAGACACTGCGCTGGTACTGGGAAGCCTTCCGAAGGAGTTGCTTTCCGAGCTTTCGCTGGCGGTTTTAAGCCCCGGTATTTCCATTGAAGAAGCGTTTGTTTCTACACTGGAAGAGGCGGATATTCCGGTATGGGGCGAAATTGAGCTCGCCTGGAACTATGAAAAGGGAAAGGTGCTCGCAATTACAGGCACGAACGGAAAGACCACGACGACAACGCTGGTGGGCGAGATCTTGAAGCGTTATCAGGACAATACGTTTGTTGTCGGCAATATCGGAACCCCCTATACGCAGGAGGTTTTAAAAACAGATAAGGACAGCGTGACGGTAGCGGAGATCAGCAGCTTCCAGCTGGAAACTGCAGTGCATTTCCATCCGACTGTCAGCGCGATTTTAAATATCACGCCGGATCATTTGAACCGTCATCATACGATGGAGAACTATGCGGCGGTCAAGGAATCCATCACGAAGAACCAGACAAAGGACGATTTCTGTGTGCTCAATCACGAGGACAGCTGGTTAAAGGCGTTTGCACCGAAGTGCCCGGCCCAGGTCATCTGGTTTTCTTCCAAAGAAAAGCTGGAGAGAGGCTATTATCTGGTCGGCAGCAAAATCTGCAGAAATCTCGGAAATGGGGAAGAAGTCCTGATGGATGTTGACAAGATGCAGCTGATCGGCGTACATAATTTTGAAAACGTGATGGCAGCAATTGCAATTGCAGCAGCATACGGCGTGCCGATGGAAACAATTCTGGATACCGTAAAACATTTTCAGGCAGTAGAACACAGAATCGAATATGTAGCGACCAAAAACGGCGTCGTTTATTATAACGATTCCAAGGGAACCAATCCCGATGCAGCGATTCAGGCGATCCGCGCAATGAAGTGGCCCACCGTGCTGATCGGCGGCGGCTATGATAAGCAGAACACCTACGACGAGTGGATTGAAGCGTTTGACGGCAAGGTGAAGCTGCTTGTGCTGATCGGTCAGACGCGGGAAAAGATCGCGGAGTGCGCAAAAAAGCACGGAATGGAAAATATCGTTTTGGCGGACAGCTTTGAAGAAGCGATGGATACCTGTGTAAAGGCAGCGTGTCCGGGCGACGCGGTGCTGTTGTCCCCCGCATGCGCGAGCTGGGGAATGTTCCCGAATTATGAAGTGCGCGGTAAAATGTTCAAGGAATATGTAAACAGCCTGAAGGGGTGAGCAAGTGGCAGGACGGAGAAAATCTCAGAAAACAGAATACTATTTTGATTACAGTCTTCTGTTCATCATCCTGTTTCTGACAGGCTTCGGACTGGTTATGATTTATTCCGCCAGCGCTTACGATGCGACGACGCAGAATCTGAACGAGGACTATTATCTGATGCATCAGGCGTTTGCGGCGGCGCTGGGGCTGGTGGGGATGTTTTTCGTCTCCCACATCCCATATCATTTTTGGGAACGGTTTGCGGTAATAGGCTATGTGGTTTCCCTGATTTTGATTGTACTCGTGCTGTCGCCGCTGGGCGTCGATGTCAACGGTGCAAGAAGGTGGCTGAATCTCGGTATGTCGATTCAGCCTGCGGAGATCGCAAAGCTGGCGATGATTCTGTTTCTGGCGACGTTTATCTGCAAGATGGGAAGAAACATTCGGACGTCGAAAGGCTTTTTGACGGTTATTGGAGTTTCCCTGCCGCACGTTTTTTGTATCTGGCAAATCACCAACAACCTGAGCTCTGCGATTATCGTGCTGGGAATTGCGGTCCTGATGCTGTTTGTGGCGAGTCCGCAATACAAACCATTTTTCATCATAGGAGGAATTGGAGCACTCGCAGTTATAGGCGTAATTTTCGGTGTCAAGCAGCTGCAGAGCATCGAAGGGCTGGATTTCCGTTTCGCCCGTATCATGGCGTGGCTCGATCCGGAAGCCTATGCGTCCGGCAAGGGCTTTCAGACGCTGCAGGCACTTTATGCGATCGGCTCCGGCGGTATTTTTGGAAAGGGGCTCGGGCAGAGTATCCAGAAACTGGGCTTTTTGCCGGAGCAGCAGAATGATATGATCTTTTCGATCATTTGTGAGGAGCTGGGGCTGTTCGGCGGCATCGCTGTGATCCTGATTTTTTTGCTGTTGATCTGGCGTCTGATGATTATTGCGAACAACGCGTCGGATCTGTTCGGTGCGCTGTTAGTTGTCGGCGTGCTGGGGCATATCGCGATTCAGGTCATTTTAAATGTTGCGGTCGTAACGAACTCAATGCCGAACACCGGCGTGTCCCTGCCGTTTATCAGCTACGGCGGCTCATCGATCCTGTTTTTGCTGATCGAGATGGGGCTCGTCATGAGCGTTGCCCGCGGCATCAAGGTCCGGGATGTGTAATGGGGTATGCGCGTATCGCGCGTTCATCGGGAGCAAAGAAGACGAGCGTGTTATCTGGACACGGGGCAGCAGTGCAGCTGCATTTGTCACGTATGCGGCATCTTTGCCATAGTATAGGGTAAGGGCAGCGCGGACGGTGGTTTTGTGGATTCAATCTGGATCAGAGGCAAAAGACCTCTTTACGGGGAAATGACAGTGCAGGGGTCGAAAAACGCCGTGCTGCCGATTCTGGCGTCGACCATTCTGATCGCCGGAAAGACGACACTGCGAAACTGCCCGGATATTTCGGATGTGGACTGCATGTGCCGCATTTTGCAGAAAATCGGCGCAACAGTGACAAAAACCGGTCACGAGATCTGCGTGGACGCTTCCGGTGCGCTGCAAAGCAGGCTTCCGGCAGAGGAAGTGGTTCGGATGCGTTCCTCCATCGTGCTGACGGGCGCGCTTTTGGGGCGGCTGGGACAGGCGTCCTTCTGCGATCCGGGCGGCTGTGTCATCGGCGACCGCCCGATCGATTTGCATCTGAAAGCCTTTGCGCGCTTCGGTTGTCAGATAAGGCGGGAGGATGACAATTTTTTGACGGTATTTGCAAAGCGACTGAACGGCGTACAGATCCGTTTTCCGTTTTCGAGCGTCGGTGCGACGCAGAATGCGATTTTATGCGCGGTCTGTGCAAAGGGAGAAACAGTGCTGACAGGTTGTGCAAAGGAACCGGAGATCGTTTCGCTGTGCCGCTTTTTAAACGGTGCAGGGGCAAAGATCGAAGGAGCCGGAAGCAAAACGATTCGAATTGAGGGCGTAAAAAAGCTTTGCAGCACAGAATTTTCCATCGATGCGGACCGGATCGTGGCAGGAACCTGCCTGATCGGTGTACTCGCGGCAGGCGGGGAAGCGTTTTTGCGGCAGGCGCCGATCGGGCAGCTTACAGCGGTGATCGCAGTTGCCCAAAAAATGGGCGCACAGATTGTCCAGGATTCAGAAGGACTGTTGGTAAAACGTGCAGGCAGGCTGGTTTCCCCGCTTTTGCTGGAAACGGACGTATATCCGGGCTATCCGACCGACTTGCAGTCCCCGATGCTGACGGCACTGTGCTGCGCAGAAGGAAACTGTATGGTGTCGGAGCGCGTTTTTAATGGAAGGTTTGGTGTGCATGAGCAGTTAAACCGTATGGGTGCTGCGATCGTCGCCGGACAAACAAGCGCGGAGGTCACCGGAGGCAGGAAACTGCACGGAGAGCGGGTTTTTGCAAAAGAACTGCGGGGTGGTGCGGCACTCGTGCTGGCGGGGCTGTGCGCAGAGCATAAGACGGTCGTGGAAAACTGTCATTTTATCCGGAGAGGATATGAAGATATCGTAAGGGATTTCAGAGAGTTGGGAGCAGACATTGGCACAGAAACAGAAATATAAGCTGCTGGACGGCGGAAAATCTGAAAAAAGTCGGAAGAAATCAGCTTCCGGCAAAAAAAAGAAAAAAAGCAGCGGCAAAGCTGCCGGGTATTCCTATGCAGTGGCAACGCCGGGCGAGTGGCTGCGTGCAAATCTCGGTGTACTGATTGCCAGCATCGTGATCGTCTGTTTGGCGGCGGCTGCCCTCGTCGTGGTGTCCGTGTTTCGGGTGCAGAACGTTTCGGTCGAGGGAAACGTCCACTACACGAGTGAAGAGATTGAGGCGATGGTTCTGACTGACCGGCTTTCCTACAATTCGCTCTATCTTTCGTTAAAATACCGGAATAAGGAAATCCGGGACATTCCGTTTATCGAAACGATGAGTGTCCGGGTCGATTCGCCGGACAGCATCACGATTCGTGTTTATGAAAAGTCTGTGGCGGGCTACGTGGAATACATGGGGCGTTACATGTATTTTGACCGGGACGGTATCGTGGTGGAATCTTCGGAGACGAGGACAGAAGGAATTCCGCAGGTGACGGGAATTAGGTTCGACCATGTTGTTTTGTATGAGGCGCTTCCGGTGAAGAATACCGATATTTTTCAGGAAATCCTTTCGATTACGCAAATGCTTTCCAAGCATCAGATCACGACGGATAAAATATATTTCAACGAATCAAATGAAATAACACTTTATTTCGACAATATCCGGGCAAAGCTGGGAAAGGATAACCTGGAGGAAAAGGTGATGCGCCTGGAGCAGATTTTACCGAATCTGTCGGGCGAAAGCGGAGTACTCGATCTGCAGAATTACTCGGAAGACCGTAAAAATGTGACGTTTCAGAAAGATGGATAACCGCAAAGAAATTGAAAAAATGGGTTGCGTAATTCTGAAAATGATTATATGATAAATATTATGAAGTTTGTCAGGAATGAAGGAGGAAATACCCTTGCTGGAGATTAAAGTAAATGACGCAGAAGCGGCAGCGCACATCCTTGTCATTGGAGTTGGCGGTGCAGGCAATAATGCTGTAAATAGAATGATTGATGAGAAAATTGACGGTGTGGAATTTATCGGAGTCAATACAGACCGACAGGCTCTGCAGTTCTGCAAAGCGGAAAAGCACCTGCAGATCGGCGAGAAGCTGACCAAGGGACTGGGCGCAGGCGCAAAGCCCGAAATCGGTGAACAGGCAGCTCAGGAGAGTGCAGAAGAAATTTCCAAATCCTTAGACGGAGCAGATATGGTATTTGTTACCTGCGGTATGGGCGGCGGAACCGGAACCGGTGCGGCTCCTGTTGTCGCAAAGCTCGCCAAGGACAAAGGAATCCTGACGGTAGGTGTTGTAACCAAGCCGTTCCGCTTTGAAGCAAAGACCCGTATGAACAATGCGATGTCCGGTATCGAGAAGCTGCGTGACAGCGTGGATACTCTAATCGTTATCCCGAATGACAAGATTCTGGAAATTGTGGACAAGCGTACCAGCATGCCGGAAGCCCTGATGAAGGCCGACGAAGTCCTTCAGCAGGCAGTACAGGGAATTACCGATCTGATCAACGTCCCCGCAGTCATTAACCTCGACTTTGCAGACGTACAGACCGTTATGCGCGACAAGGGAATTGCTCACATCGGTATCGGCGAAGGTAAAGGCGACGATAAGGCTGTCATGGCAGTCAAAGCCGCTGTAGAGAGCCCGCTGTTAGAGACAACGATTGCAGGCGCAACCGATATCATCATCAACGTGTCCGGCGATATTTCCATGTTCGACGCTTCCGATGCGGTGGATTATGTCCGTGAGATCACCGGCGATGACGTTAACATCATCTTCGGTGCCATGTACGATTCCAACCAGGCAGACTACTGCCGGATTACCGTAATTGCAACCGGTATTGAGGAGACACCGGCTTCCCGCTTCGGTACTTCCTTTGCAAGAAAACCGATCACTCCTTCCGTAGGCCAGACCGGTATGAAGACCACAGTGAGCGCGACGGGCGCAAACACGACAAGACCGTATAACAGCGCACTGCAGCAGCCGGTTCATCCCGGAGCTGCTTCCAATGCGGAATTAAAGAAGCCGGCAGGCATAAATGGCATTCAGCCTGCTCCTACGGTACTGCGCAGCAAGGTACAGGAGAGAGATTTAAAGATTCCGGATTTCCTTCAGAAAAAATAAATAATTTTAGTAACGAAACAGAAAACACCGCGAGGTGACTGAAAAAGTCATTTCGCGGTGTTTTTTTGTCGAAACTTTCCCCGGCAGTGCACAGCGTTTCGACAAAATCCACGCGCCAGCATTTTTATAATAAGGACATACAGTTTTGGAAAACGTGCGGGAGGAAAGGCTTGTGAGCTATCGGATTTATGCAGACCGGGTCTGGATAATGCACACCTGTATCAATGTGCTGCTGTTATTTCTGACAGCGAAACTGTCTGGGATGGCAGTAAGGGTTCGACGGATTATCGAAATAGCAGCCGGAAATGCGCTGTGCTTTACGGCAATCCTGTTGCTGCCTGCTCCGGCGGTTTTGCAGGGAGAAGTAGGGATAATTCTGGCAGGAAAAACGTTTTTTTGCCTGATTGCAGCACTTTGGTGGGTACAGCGATGCTTTCAGGTCAAAAGCCGGGAAGGAATGAGGCGTGTCTGGATCTGCTATATGTGTTGTGCCTGCGTGCTCGGCGGCGTCTGCAACGGCATTTCTGAAGTCCGGGAGCTGTTTGGAACCGATCAAAACGGTTTTGGGACCGGCGGGCAGGTTTCCATGATGCAGCTTTTGGTCTGGTGCGCGATTGTCGTCTGGTATGGCGCAAAGCTTCTGGACCGGGAGCGCAGGCGGCAGAAACATCCGATCTGGAAAGTCTCTTTTTTCTGGAAAACGAAGTTTTTTTCCGGAAGCGCGTTGATGGACAGCGGAAACTCCCTGAAAGACCCGTACACGGGGCGCCCGGTCTGCGTTTTGGACGAAGAGACGGCGAAAAAGCTTGGAATTTCGACGGAAAAGGCGGTTCGGCTGATTCCCTATCACAGCATCGGCAGGGCCCACGGACTCCTTCGGGCGGTGACGGTTTCAGAACTGTATCTGAGAAAAGACGGACAGGAGAAAAAGATTGCAGATGTGACGGTTGCGGTCGGACCCGGGCGTTTGAGCCGGTCGGGCGGATACCAGATGATTCTGCATCCAGCATTACTGGAGGAAAAGAAAGGAGCAGACCATGATATTAAAAGTAGCGATGCCGGGAAAAGTGCAGTTTAAATTGATCCGCCGGGAACCGGCATTTTTTATGGCACATGAGGGGGATATTCATTATATTGGCGGCGCAGATGTGCTTCCGGCACCTCTGGAAACGGAACAGGAAAACGAAGTGATTCAGGATCTGGCGACAGAGGAATATGCGCAGGAGGCGCGGTCAATTTTAATTGAACACAACCTGCGCCTGGTTGTTTACATAGCAAAGAAATTCGATAATACGGGCGTCGGCGTGGAGGATCTGATTTCGATCGGCACGATTGGACTGATCAAGTCAATCAATACATTCAATCCCGGGAAAAATATCAAGCTCGCAACTTATGCATCCCGATGCATTGAAAATGAAATCCTGATGTATCTGCGCCGCAACCACAAGACGCGGATGGAGGTTTCGATCGACGAGCCGCTGAACGTGGACTGGGACGGAAACGAGCTGCTTTTGTCGGATATCCTGGGGACGGATGAGGACGTGATCTACCGGGATATGGAAAACGAGGCAGAGCGCAGGATTTTAAGAAATGCGGTGGCGAAGCTTTCCGAGCGGGAGCGCACAATCGTCAGCCTGCGTTTTGGACTGGATACGCCGGACGGGCAGGAAATGACCCAGAAGGAGGTCGCGGCATATCTGGGTATTTCCCAGTCCTATATTTCCCGGCTGGAAAAAAAGATCATGAAGCGGCTGAAAAAAGAGATGGTGCGGGAGTGAAGCTGCGCGTTGCAGCTGCGTCCGACCGCCATGCCTGCACGCATTCCGGGATGTGCTGTCATGCCGTGAAATACTCACACCGTGTGTTACATGCTCCCTGCATCATGCGCTCAAATACGCGCGCATGATGCGGAGAGCATTTTTTTCGAGCCGGGAAACCTGTGCCTGGGAAATCCCGATCAGCTCGGCAACCTCCATCTGCGTTTTTCCCTCGAAAAAGCGCAGGGAAATGATCTCATGTTCCCGGGCATTGAGCTTTTTTAACGCGTCGGACAAAGACAGATGCTCGACCCAGTTTTCCTCCCGGTTCTTTTTATCCCGAATCTGATCCATCACATAGAGCGTGTCTCCTCCGTCTGTGAAAATCGGCTCATACAGGCTCATGGGATTCTGGATGGCGTCGAGGGCATAGACAATATCCTCCCGGGAGATGCCGACCTCGGAGGCAACCTCGGTGATGGACGGCTCCTTCTGGTTCTTTTTTAAAAGCATTTCCCGCGCGTAGATGGCTTTATAGGCGGTGTCGCGCAGCGAACGGCTGACCCGGATGGAGTTGTTGTCCCGCAGAAAACGCCGGATCTCGCCAATAATCATTGGAACAGCATAAGTTGAAAACCGTACTCCCAGTTCGGTATTGAAATGGTCGATTGCCTTGATCAGACCGATACAGCCAATCTGAAATAGATCGTCTACGTTTTCCCCTGCAGAGGAAAAGCGTCGGATGACGCTCAAAACGAGCCGCAGATTTCCCTTGATAAACTGTTCCCGTGCCTCGGCGTCGCCCTGCCGGATCTGGATAAAAAGCGCGTCTTTTTCTTCATTGGTTAGGATCGGCAGGCGGGCGGTGTTGACGCCGCAGATTTCCACTTTGTTGAGTGCCATGGCATTGCCTCCTGTGATTGAAAAGCTATGAAAAGAGCATGGACGAAAAAACGGAATTTATTCAAAGCGATGACGCAGATTTTGATGCATTGCAGCGCATTGCAGCCGTAGTGAAAAGCGCTGCACCAGCGTGCGCGCCGCTGCATAGGATAGAAAAAACGGGAGAATTTCGGATGCTTTTTTCAGAATTAAAAAGCAAGGAAGTCGTAAACTTACGCGACTGCCGAAAAATGGGACATGTGACGGACTTCGAGTTCGATGAGTGCAGCGGCGTGATCCAGAAAATTATTGTGCCGGGCATCGGCGGCAAAAACTGGAAATGCCTGTTTGGCTGCGATACGGAGTATGCGATTGCGTATCAGGATATCAAACAGATCGGACCGGATGTGATTATGGTAGATGTGCCGTAACACAGCGGAATAGGTGTTTTTCTCAGATTTTACCAAAATGACAATGCAGCGGATATTCGGGTGTGCTATACTGAACATAAGAGAAACTGTGTCGCAGGCGACACAAAGTAGCCAGGATCGCAGAGACGAACTGGATGTTCGTCTCGCGGTTTTTTCGGCGCAAAGCGCCTGCGAAATGGAGATTGGTATGAAAATTCTTTTGATCAATGGAAGCCCGAAAGGCGATCGAAGCAACACGTTAAAGCTCTCCAAAGCATTTCTGGAGGGCATTTTGGAAATCGATAAGGATGCAGAGATCAGACAGATGAACCTTTCCGAGAAAAAGATCGCTCCCTGTAGGGGCTGTTTTGCCTGCTGGAACAAAACGCCGGGCAAATGCGTGATGACAGACGACATGCAGGAGGGCATCGAAGGAGAGCTGTGGGCGGATCTCATGATCTGGAGCTTTCCGCTTTACTATTTCAGCGTTCCGGGGCTTTTGAAAAACTTTATCGACAGGCAGCTGCCCATGAACCTCCCGTTTATGGAAGAGCAGGAGGGGCAGACCGGGAGCGGCGGGCATCCGTCCCGATACGATATGAGCGGTAAGCGGCATCTGCTGATTTCCACCTGCGGATTTTATACCGCAAAGAATAATTACGACAGCGTGACGAAGCTGTTCGACCATGTGTGCGGCGCAGGGCAGTATGAAAGCATTTTCTGCGGACAGGGTGAGCTGTTCCGTGTTCCGGAATTAAAGGCGCGGACGGATGAATATCTGGAATGCGTCAGACAGGCGGGGCGCGAATACGCACAGAAACAGGCGATCTCAGAAGACACGAAGGAAAAGCTGAGGGAACTTCTGTATCCGAGAGATGTATTTGAAAAAATGGCGGATGCGAGCTGGGGCGTGGAAAAAAAGAGCGGCGAAAAGGAAGATCCGGTGCTGACCTTTACCAGGCAGATGGCGGCGCTTTATAACAAAGACAGCTTCGACCAAAAAGAGCGCGTGCTGGAAATCCGCTATACAGACCTGGGAAAAGCATGGCAGATCGTGCTCGGAAAAGACGGCAGCACGGTGCTGGATGCAGGCAGCAGGGAGGCAACGACGGTGATCGAGACGCCCTGGGACGTCTGGCAGTCGATTGCAAGGGGAGAGATCCGTGGGGATGCAGCACTGGCAAAAGGAATGTATCGCGTGACCGGAGATTTTTCCCTGATGATACACTGGGATGATTTCTTTGGTGCAGCAAATGCAGCTGCGGGAAAAGAAAAATCCGGCAAAAATTCCGACGGGAGGACAGCAGAAAAAGAAAAACAGCCGCAGATGATTTTCATGTTGGCAGCGTGGATTACGTTCTGGGTGGCAGTGCCTGTCGGAGGAAATGTCGGAGCGATCGTGACGCTGGCGATCTGCGCATGCCTGCCGCTTGCTGCGTGGAACCGGAAGCTGACGGTTTATGACCGGCTTTCCTTTGGAATTGTCGCACTGCTTTCTGTCCTCGCCCTGCAAAAAGGCTGCGTCAATATCGCACTGCTTGCCGGATATCTGGGCTTCGGGCTGATGTGGCTGTTATCCTGCCTGACAAAAGAGCCACTCTGTGCGGCTTATGTCAAATACAACTACCATGGCGACGATGCGCTGGAAAATCCGATTTTTATGAAAGCGAACAGAATCCTGGCGGCTGGCTGGGGAATCCTCTACATTCTGATTGCAATTTGGTCGGCATTTCTGCTGCCGGCAGGGTATACGGCACTGATGCAGATCTTAAACAATACGGCGACCGTGCTCATGGGCATCTTTACGGGTTGGTTTGAAAAATGGTATCCGCAGCGCGTCGCGGCGGGAAAATAATTCCATCCCCCTCTTTACAAAGATGTTTTGCACGAAGTATAATAATTTAAACAAAACTAAAGAATCTTACAAATAGATAAGAAGGAGGGCATTGTTGTGAAGCTTCAGATTTCAAACTGCAAAAAGGCGGCGGTTCAGGATGGCATGATCGGTCTGTTTTTTGAGGATATCAACTACGCGGCGGACGGCGGTCTGTACGCAGAGATGATTGAAAACCGGTCGTTTTCCTTTGTGGACTGTTACGGGGACGTGGGAGACTACTATACCAAGCCTGCATGGGGCTATGGCTGGAATGCGACCAAAGAATGTGGTGAGGGCCGCATGGAGTATGTGACGGGCAGCCCGATCAGCCGCGTGAATCCGTGGTATCTGCGGTTCACGGCACAGGATGCCGGACAGGGCTTCTGGAATAAGGCGTACGACGGTATTTATCTGGAAAAAGGAAAGACCTACACCGTTCGGTTTTATGCGCGGGCGGCGCAGTATCCGGAAGGGAATATTACGGTACAGGTCACAAAGGACGGCAGAATCTGCGCGCAGGCAGAGGTTTCCTGCATCCATGCGCCGGAGAAAACCTGGCAGAAATGGAACCTGTATGAAGCAGTACTGGAAGCCGGGGAGACAATCCGGAACGGCAGATTTACGATCAGCCTGACAAAGCCCGGCACGGTCGAGTTCGATTTGATTTCCATGATGCCGGACGATGCGGTGGCAGGTGTGTTCCGCAAAGATCTGTTTGACCTGTTAAAAGGCTTGCATCCCGGTTTTTTGCGTTTTCCGGGTGGATGTATTATCGAAGGAAATACACTGGAAAATCGTTACCGCTGGAAAGAGAGCGTCGGCGACATCAAAGATCGCCGCACGAATTTCAATCGCTGGGCAGTGCATCTGACGAGCGAGGAAAACGGATGGCACACGCAGTATTCCCATTACAACCAGACCCTCGGCATCGGTTTTTATGAATATTTTCTGCTGTGTGAGCTGATCGGTGCAAAGCCGCTGCCGGTTTTGAACGTCGGTCTGGCGTGTCAGTTCCAGTCCTATGAACTGGTGGAAATGGACGAGCCGGAGTTTCAGGAGTTTTTGCAGGATGCGGTTGACTTGATCGAGTTTGCAAACGGTCCCGCAGACAGCACCTGGGGAAGTGTCCGTGCAAAAATGGGACATCCAGAGCCCTTCGGGTTGACGATGGTCGGCATCGGCAATGAGCAGTGGCAGACGGAAAAGATTGACTTCTTTGGTCGATATCAGGCATTCGAAAAGGCAATCCACGCAAAATATCCCGAAATTAAGCTGATCGGCTCTGCAGGACCGGATATCACCTCCGAGCATTACGACAAGGCATGGGAATTCTATAAAAAAGAAGTTCCTGCAAGAGACAATTTCTGCTATGCAGTGGATGAGCATTATTATGTAAAACCCGACTGGTTTTATGCACATACAGATTTCTATGATGAATATCCGAGGGATGTCAAGGTGTTCTCCGGGGAATATGCTTCTCATCCGATCAGCGGCATGAACCTGCCTCAGGCAAACACCCTGGGCGGCGCACTGGCAGAGGCTGCATTTTTGACCGGCGTGGAAAGAAATGCGGACGTTGTTGTGCTGGCTTCCTATGCGCCCCTGTTTGCAAGAGTCGGCTACGCGCAGTGGTCTCCGGATATGATCTGGTTCGACGAAACGAAAGCCTACGGAACGCCCAGCTATTTCGTACAGAAGCTTTACGGAGAAAATATGGGAACCGTGATCCTTGCGATGGACGGACAGGAAAAAGAGCTGCGCAAGGAGCAGGTTTATGCAAACGTAAGCCTCGACGAAAGAACCGGAGATCTCATCCTCAAGGTGGTCAACCATAACGACTGCGAAAAAACGCTCGAGCTCGATCTGGGCAGCTTCCGGGCAGCAGGAACGGCAAGAAGCGTGATTTTGACCGGCGAGGGCGAAGACGCGTATAACTGCATCGGGCATCCGGACAGCGTAAAACTTTCGGAGTGCGAGGGCGATGCAGCAGACGGCATCGTGCTTCCGGCAAACAGCTTTGTTGTAACACGGATTCCGACTGTGCGGTAAAAAAAATATTCTAAAATGGCAAGAGAAATAAAAAAGGGGCTGTGAAAAAACATAGCCTATAAAAAAGAAGGACCAAGGGTTCATAAAAAACCCCAAGGTCCTCTTTTTGTGTTAGAATTAACTTGCGATGAAAAATCTAACTAATACTTATTCTAATCCAAAACAGGCAGTTTTGCCACTATTTATTCAAGATTATCTGGACATCTGTGATCCGGTGCTGACATTTGATCGATTTATGGGAGAAATCGATTTGGAGAAAT
>ENA-OPDH01000927-OPDH01000927.1-human-gut-metagenome-genome-assembly--contig:-NODE-927-length-22186-cov-4.454927_pt1 | contig 22186 bp, 20 predicted proteins | sample MGYA00241260_ERZ501500 | MGnify/ENA primary metagenome ERZ501500 (study PRJEB25962, sample SAMEA2042519) | human gut metagenome | biome: human gut; feature: human-associated habitat; material: faeces...
CGAAGCCGTTCTGGACTTCGTCGGTCGCGTTGTCGAGCACTTCCTGGATGATGTGCAGGGGATTGTCGGTGAGCGTATACATGCCCGGGCGCTGCTTGACGGGTTCGAGCCCCTTCAACACCCGAATGGAATGCGCGTCGTACGCTTCACGTGTCTTCGTTTGAGCCATGTTGGGATGAGTCTCTTCTTTTTTCCGAAAGCGTCTATTGTAACAAAGCTGTGCGGCGTCACCGCCGCAGAGCCGTCCCGACGCCCTCGCTCGACACACTTCGAGTCCGCTACAATCAAAGGATTCACTCATTTTTCACGGGACAGGCATGGCCAAATACACCTTGGGTTTCGACGCCGGTACGCAGAGCGTCAAAGTCGCCGTTTACGACGAAGCGATGCAGTGCGTCGCACAGAAAAGCTACCCGACGACCCTCACCTATCCGCAGCCGGGCTGGGTGCAGATGGACGTTGAGGAATACCTCGCGCTTACGATCCGCGCCGCCCGCGACGTGACGGACGAAATGAAGGAAAAGGGGCTCAACCCCGCCGACATCGCGGCCGTCATGGGCGACGGCGTCATCTGCGGGATCGCGGGCGTGGACGCCGAAGGCCGCGCCGTCACCCCCTACATCAACTATCTCGACAGCCGCACGACCGAAGACGTCGAAGCGATCACGGCGATGGGGCTCGACATCTGGGCGCGCGAAACGGGCAACCCCCAGCCCTCCCCCATGTTCCCGGCGATGTTCGCGCGCTGGTTCCTCAAGAACTGCTCCGAAGAAGTCCGCGGCAAAATCGTGAAGTTCGTTCACGACGCCCCCTTCATCCTCATGCACTTTGCGGGCCTCAAGGGCAAGGACGCCTTCATCGACTGGGGCACCATGTCGGGCTGGGGCCTCGGCTACAAGGTCGAGGAAAAGGTCTGGTCCGACGAGCAGCTTGAAATCCTCGGCATCGATCCGAAGTACATGCCCCGCATCGTCAAGCCCTGGGACCGCGTCGGCTCGGTCACCGAAGAGATCGCGCGCCAGACGGGCCTTCCCGCCGGCATTCCCGTTCTGGCGGGTGCGGGCGACACCATGCAGTCGATGTTGGGGAGCGGCATCTTCGAAGCGAACCGCGGCGTCGACGTCGCGGGGACCTGCGCGATGTTCTGCGTCTCCACGAAGGGGATCGTTCCGGAACTCTCCCGCCCCGGGCTCGGCCTCATCTTCAATTCGGGGACGCTCCCCGACACCTATTTCTACTGGGGCTTCGTGCGCACGGGCGGATTGTCGCTGCGCTGGTTCAAGGACAACGTCGCGCAGCATTCTGAGAGCGGCGAACACTACCGCAAGATGAGCGAGGAAGCCGCCAAGGTGCCCGCGGGCGCCAACGGCGTTCTCTTCCTTCCCTACCTCACGGGCGGCACGGGCGAAGAAAAGGACGCGAGCGGGTGCTTCCTCAACATGACGATGGACGACGATCAGTTCGTCATGTGGCGCTCGGTCCTCGAAGCGATCGCCTACGACTACCGCGAACTCGCCGCGGCCTACCGTTCGGCGGGCGTCAACCTCGACCGCATCACCGTGACGGAGGGCGGCAGCCGCGACGCGCTCTGGAATCAGATCAAGAGCGACATGCTCGAAGCGACCGTCGTCCGTTACCGGAACGCCGGCGGCGCCGTCCTCACGAACGCGCTCTTTGGCGCCTGGGCCACGAGCGACCGCGCGGGCGACGTCTCCGCGATCGTCGAACTTCTCTCGAAGGCGATCGTCGAGGACGCCGAATACAAGCCCGATCCCGAAACGTCGCGCCTTTACGAAAAGATCGGCGCGATGCGCGCGAAGCTCATCCGCGAAGACATGCGCGAAGCCTTCCGCAACCTCGTCGCGATCCGCAATCTCTGAGGCTTGTCATGACGGAGCGCTTCGTCCGAACCGTTCTAGGTCCCTTCCGTCTCGAAGAGGACAAGGGAGCGCTCACAGCGCTCGAACCCGTCGACCGTCTCCCCGAAGGGCAATCCTTCGGCGGTGCGTCGACGGACCTCCTGCTCGCGGCGGAAAAGGCGCTTTGCGCCTACCTCGCGGGCGGCCCCTCGGACGTCGACTCCCTTCCCCTCCTTCTTCCCGAAGCGCCCTTTGCGCGCAAAGTCCTCGAAGCGATGCGCGCCATTCCCCGCGGCGAAACGAGAACCTACGCCGAAGTGGCCCGCCTTGTCGGACACGAAGGCGCCGCGCGGGCCGTGGGAAGCGTCTGCGCCAAAAACCGGCTTCTCTTCGTTCTTCCCTGCCACCGCATCGTCCCGACGACGGGCGTCGGGCACTACCGGCTCGGAAGCGACGTGAAGCGCCGGCTCCTCGCCATGGAAAAGGGGGACGCCGACGCGTTTCGTCCGAAGACGGTCTTCGTCACTTCGGACGAAGCGAGGGCGCATCTCGTCCGTCTCGGCGCGAACTGGGCGCGGCTCGTGGAGGCAACGGGACCGCTTTCGCGCCCGATCATTCCGGATCTCTTCGAAGGACTCGTCCGATCGTTCACGAGTCAGCAAATCAGCGTCAAGGCGGCCGCCGCCATCATGGGACGCCTTCGCCAAAACTGCGGGCCGCTTACGCCCGAACACCTTCTTTGCGTGGACCTTGAACTTCTCCGTGCGCAGGGACTCTCCGCCAACAAAGCGAAATGGATTCACAGGGCCGCGGAACGTTTTGCCGCCGGGGAGTTCGAGAGCGGTCTTCTCCTGCGCCTTGAAGACGAAAAGATCGTCGAAAAGCTCGTGACTTTGGACGGCGTCGGACGGTGGACGGCCGAAATGATCGCGCTCTTCACCCTCGGGCGCGACGACGTGCTGAGTCTCGGCGACCTCGGCATTCGCCGGGGATTCGAGCGCCTCTACGGACGGCCGCTCACGAAGGCCGAAATGGAAAGGCTTCGCCGCCGTGCGTCGCCCTTCGGAAGCGCCGCGTCGCTCTATCTCTGGCACCTCGCCTCGGGCGGCGGCGTCGCCGACTGACGCCCCGAAGGCCCAAAACGCTTTCGCCCGAAGCCGCAAGAACGTAGAATTGCGTTCTTTCCATTCTTTGAGCGAGCGCTTCATGTCCGACACTCCTCTCCACACCGCAGCTTCTCCCCGCCGCAGTCCCGCGCCCTACGAAATCATGGCGCCCGCAGGAAGTTGGGAGTCCCTTTCCGCCGCCCTGCAGGCGGGGGCCGACGCGGTCTACTTCGGCGTGGAGTCGCTCAACATGCGCTCTCTCGCCGCGAAGACCTTCACGCTCGACGACCTCCCCGAAATCGCGGGGCGCTCGCGCGAGGCGGGCGTCCGGACCTACCTCACGGTCAACACGGTGCTCTACGACGAGGATCTGCCGCTCATGCGGAGCATTCTCGACCGCGCCAAAAGGGAGGGCGTTTCCGCCGTCATTCTCTCCGACGCGGCGGCCCTCTCCTACGCCCGCTCGATCGGACTCGAGGCGCATCTCTCGACGCAGCTCAACATCTCGAACGTTGAAGCCCTTCGTTTTTACGCGCAGTTCGCGGACGTCTTCGTTCCCGCCCGAGAACTCCGGCTCGAACAAATCGGCGCGATCGCCGAGGCGATCCGGCGCGACGGCATCAAAGGCCCCTCGGGAAAGCTCGTGCAGATCGAAGCCTTCTGCCACGGAGCGCTCTGCATGGCGGTTTCGGGGAAATGCCACCTGAGCACGCACACGCGCGGCAAAAGCGCGAACCGGGGCGAATGTCTGCAGAACTGCCGCCGCACCTACCGGCTCCCCGACGCCGAGCGCGGCATCGAAATCGACGTGGAGGGGCAGCGCTTTCTCTCGCCCAAGGACCTGAAGACGATCGGCTTCATGGACCGCATGGTGGCGGCGGGCGTCACGGTCTTCAAGATCGAAGGCCGCGCCCGCGGCCCCGAATACGTCCGAACGACGGTGGAATGCTATCGGGAGGCCTTGGACGCCGTGCTCGAAGGTCGCTGGACGGACGCGATGCGCACCGCCTGGGACGATCGCCTCGCGCGCGTCTTCAACCGAGGTTTCTGGGACGGCTGGTACCTCGGCGCGCAGACGATGGAGACGACGAAGGACTACGGCTCGAGCGCCAAGGAAAAGAAGGTTTACGTGGGAAAGTGCCTCAACTACTTCGCCAAGTCCGGGGTCGGGCACTTCCAGCTCGAGGCGGGAAGCCTTCGAAAGGGCGACCGCTATCTCGTCACGGGCCCCACGACGGGGGCCGTCATCGGGAGCGTGGAGGCGATGCGCGTGAACGAAACCGAGGCGGAGAACGCCGAGAAGGGCGCGGAGGTGACCTTCCGCGTCCCCGAGCGCATCCGAGAGCACGACCGGCTCTATCGTCTCGATCCGGCCGTCTGAAGATTTTCCGACCCGGAAAAAGCGAAGGGAGAAGCGTTTTGATCGCTTCTCCCTTCTTTTGGAAGTTCTCTAAGAGCTCTTACGGTTCCTGATCCTTCTTCCCTTCGATGAAGTCGGGACGCAAGATTTCGCTCTTCATCACCGCCTTCAGAGCGGAGAGGTAGGCGCGGCGGTCGGCTTCGCCGTAGATCGCGGCGATTTCACGACGGAGCGCTTCGACTTCCTCGGGCTTCGCCTGATTCAGACGGCGTTCGGCCACGTAGCCCACGATGTAGGCGCCGCCCGGAACGGCCGTGCCCGTGAAGGTCGGGAGCTGCTGCGACGGAATCGCGATTTCGCGGTTGACGAGCACTTCGGGTTGGCCCTTCGGGTTCTGACGCGAGACCCAGACGGGTTCGGAGAAGCCTTCGAGCGACTTCGACTTGAGCACTTCGGCGAGCTTCTTTTCGCCTTCGGCCTTCGCCATGGCGGCGGCCTTTTCGGTCTTGATCGCTTCGACGATTCGGACCTTCACCGCGTCAAGCGGCTGCAGGGCGGTCGGGAAGTGTTCGACGACGCGGGCGGAGACGAGCGTGTTCGAAGCGACTTCCACGGCGGAGGTGTTGCGCTTTTCGCTCAGCGCTTCTTCGCCGAAGAGGTGTTCGACGACGCGTTCGTTGATCACGCGCTTCAGAGCCGGATCCTCGACGCCTTCGCGCGTCACGTTTTCGGCCGTTTCGATCTTGATGCCGAACTTCTCGGCGACGGGCGCGAGCGTGTCGGACTGTTCGTAGACCATGTTCGTGAATTCGTCGGCGGCTTCGGAGAAGGCGCGGATCGCCATCTGTTCGACGTATTCGCGTTCGATTTCGCCGCGGACTTCTTCGAACTTCTTGACGTGCTGATCGCGCACGTCCGTCACGTAGATGATGTGGTATCCGAATTCGGACTCGACCGGACCGACGATGTCGCCCTTCTTGGCGGCGAAGACAGCGTCTTCAAAGGGCTTCACCATGACGCCGCGGCCGAAGTATGAGAGGTCGCCCCCGTCGTTGGCGGAACCCGTGTCGACGGAGTTGGCCTTGGCGAGTTCGCCGAACTTCGAAGGATCGGCCTTGGCTTCGGCGAGAAGCGCTTCAGCCTTCTTGAGGGCCGCGGCCTTGTCGTCGCCGAACTCAAGCAGAATGTGGCTCGCACGGCGTTCTTCCGGAACCGACCAGCGGTTCTGGTTCTGTTCGTAGAAGACCTTGACTTCCTCTTCGTTGGGCTTGATGTCCTTCTTGAAGTCTTCGGGCGAGAGAACGACGTACTCGATCTTGAGGTGTTCGGGCGAGTAGAAGTCGTTTTCGTGCGACTTGTAGTAGGCGGCGACCTCTTCGTCGGAGGCCTTCGCTTCGTCGTAGTAGTCGCCCACGTTGAAGATCATCGTGCGGACCTGACGCTCTTCGGCGAGGATGTCGTGCAGATCCTGAGCGAGAGCCTTGGGCGCGGGATGCGTCGCGGAAACGCCCGAGATGAGCGTGTTCTTGGCGAGGTCCTGACGGAGTTCGTAGACGAACTGCTCGTCGCTCTTGCCCTGGCTGCGCAGGAAGTTTTCATAGAGTTCCGGCGAGAACTGGCCATTTTCCTTGAGCGCGTCGGCGTTCTTCACGAGGGCGATCGCTTCGGCTTCCGAAACCGTCACCCATTCCTTCGCAACCGTCTGCGCCACAGCCGAGTCATCCATCATGGACTGCAGAATGGCGGCGCGGGCTTCGGCGTTGTCGAGCATGTTCGGACGGAAGGCTTCGCCCAACTGCTGCTGCAGATTCTGCAGCTGCTGACGCTGCGCCATGTCGAACTGCTCGGGCAGGATGGGAATCTCTCCCACGCGGGCGATCGCGTTGTCGTCGGTCGACATGCGGCTGTAGCTGTAGATGCCGGTGACGACAAAACTAGGAATAATGAGCACCATGGCGATGAACATCAGCCAGCGCTTGTGCGTACGGAATGCCTGAAGCATGAAACTTCCCTTTTGAGAATCCGGTCGTTGTGACGTGTCCCGCGGTCTTCTAGCAAACGAACCGAAGGACGGACGGCCGTCGACGGAGACGGTCGTCTGCGCGTGAAAAAAGTCCGCGCGCGAAAGCGTCTATTTTAGCGGAAATCGCCCGCCTCATTCGGCGGTTTTCCCGAAGCCGCGTGCGGCGCTGTTAGGGGACGTCAACAATGAAACGATCGGTCATGCGAATCTGAAAAATCGCTCCGAACGGACAGAATCTTTGAAACGCAAATGACGAGTAGCTGATGGCGGTCCTGGCGGGCGACGCTACGGAGCCAAAGGCGGAGTTGCCGGTCGCCCGCGCCTTTCGGACAATGAGAGAGAATTGCCCCCTCCGAATGCCTGGCAGGAGTGTGTTGAGCGCGGTAAGCCTGAGTGTGAAAATACGGCCGTGGGTTGACTCCAAAGTTCGCTGATCAGTGCGTAGCGGGAGCACGGCCCGGCTCTCAGAAAGCCGGGGCCGTGACTCCCGCGATCACGCGCTATTGGCGCTTACGGTTTAGCTGCCTCCGATGGTTTCGGCGTTGTCTGATCTTCAGCAACGGTTTGCGGAGCATCTTCGGCCGCATTGATGGTTGCCTCACGTCGCTTCCATTTGAGGCGACGATAGCTATCCCCCACAAATTGCAGGCTGATGGCATCCTCAATGAAGCGATCGATCGCAGAGCTCAGTAACGAGGCTCCCGGAAAGGTCTTTCCCAGGTCCGCCAAGCTCAAGTTGCTCGTGATGATCGTACTTTTCTTGTGGTGCCGTTCCGTCATGAGGCGTTGCATGATGAAGCCGAAGGTGCCGTCGTCGACATCCTTCATGGCGCCCAGGTCATCCAAAACCAACAGGTTCACTTGAATAAAGGGCTTCAGGGCCTTCTCCAACTGATCGTTGCGTTGAGCGTCCTGCATCTTTCGGAAGAAAGCCCCTGCTGACACGAAGCGTGTGCTGTATCCTTTGCAAATGGCTCGCCTTCCCAAAGCGATTGCGAGATGGGTCTTTCCCATACCCGGATTGCCATACAGATACAGATTGTTGTGTCGCTCAATCCAATCGCCTTTTTCTAGCTCACGAAATACTCGTCCAATTTTTTCGTTCACTCTAGAAAAGTCGAAAGATTCAATTGAGCAATTACTAGGGAAGCGAGCCAGTTGCAATTGCATCATGCAATAGTTTTGACGCTTGCGCTCAGTCAGTGCGTGCAGGAAGAAGGCAACGGCCTCCGATGAAGTGAGATTTTCCTCAAGCATGTCCCGCAGAATGTACTCGACTTGCGGGATAAGGTTTTTCATGCTTAGCTTCTCCATCGATGTCCTTAGGATCATGTCGGAGCAGTCCTTGTCGAACGAATGATTCCGAAATTCTTTTTCAGTGAATGAGCTACGGATCGCTTCGTTTAACGCTGTCGAATCAAGAGTTTCGAATTTTGGCATATCTTTACCTCAACGACTCCCAATAAGAATCCAAATTCTCTAGATTTTCGTTGCCGTTCATTTCTGGAAAATCGGCATTATCCGAATGGTGACTTCCTTTTTCAAATTGCTTGTAAGCACTTAGATTTTCTTTTGGTATTACCCCGTCAACAATCTTTTTTCCAAAAGAATTCGTGATTTGATAACTTCCTCCAGCAGTCATGTTCACGATCACTTCCACTTGTGCGTAGGATCGGGGCAAACGAATCCGCTGACCATGTAGCCACAGCGACGCCGTGTCGTCAGCCCTTGCCGTGCAGCTGGATACAGTCAGTCCCTCTGCACCACATTCGATGAACTGGAGGTATTCCTTCTCGATCTCGTACAGCTCGTCAACCGTCAGCACTTGCTTTGTGCCGCCTCGTCGGTATTTGTTGTTCTGATAGACACGAACCAACCATTCGTCCAATGCGTCCTGCAATTCAGCCGGAGTCGCAATCTTTAAATCCGGTCGTGACTGAATGTACGGAATGGCGTTCTCCTTGAGCGTGCGGCCGAACCGTTCCACAACGCCTTTGGTCTCCGGCCTGGCCGGTCGACAAGCTCTCGGTGAAATGCCGACCTCACGCAGTAGCCACACCAGCGAGTCGTTGAATTGAGCGGGACGATCGCGTCGTTTGGGTTGGGTTACAAGGCCGCGGTCGTTATCCATGAGAATTGTGCTCGGGCATCCGCATCGGGCAATGCAACCCAAAATGCTCCGGAACCAAGACACCTGCTTCATGTCTGGACACACGCGGACATAGGCTTTGTGGGACCACGGGAAAACCGCTTCGAAGAGAGGAACTTTGGTCAGAAAATCGTCTCCGGCAAATTGAAATTTCGTGAGGACGAAATCAATCTGAACCTGAGCGCCGGGTTCGTAATGAGCGTCTCCGATCGGAACCGGCTGAGATCGCTTGGCATATGCAGCAAAGTCGCTCCTAATGAAACGACGCACCGTACGTGCAGATACCGTAAACCCCTGCGGCAAACCGTATTCTTGGGGAAACTCGCAGAGCATACGGGCAACAACTTCACTGTTGCTGCGACTGCTTAGAAGCAGTTGGAGAAAGGCATCACGATCAACGGATTGAAGCTTGCTGGCTCGTATAGGCTTGGCGCGCTCTGACGTTGCGCGCTTTGGATCGGAGGCGTAGCGGTAGGCCGTAGCCGGCGAACAACCGACGCTTGCGGCAATCTGTCGGTAGGACTGATTTGCCTCTCGGTGCAGGCGCTGAATCTGCTTGGCCTGCGTACTTAGCAATGTCATGGGAAACTCCCAAAAGGTGTTTCAAAAAACCTGTCCGTCTTAGGACGGACATCTGTTTCAGAATGCACCTCATAGGCGAAACATGCGTAATGCGAAGTACTGCGTGTTTTGGTCTTCAATCAGGGAAAACCATAATATTTTTCGGTATCAGCAAGTACGTATCCGTTTCAATTTACTTGTCCGCGTTTCAGATTCGCCTGACCGAAATGTTTCTTTTTTGACGGCCCCCAACAATCCTGCCGTATAGGCGAAAATACCGTATTTCGGGAGCAGGAAGGCGTAGTTGGTCAAGTCCGATGCATGGCGATCAAAACGCAGTTTGACGGAGTCTTCCCGCAACGGCACGCCGATCACGAAGCGAATGTCGCGGTTGACGAGGTCTTGAATATTGAAAGTAGATTGGTATCCACGGTCGGCAACAAGAAGCGTGTCCGTGAGATCGAACTTCGCCTCTTCCATACGGTACAAAATCTCCGAAAAGCTTGAGGAATCGTTGATGCTGCCCGGGTACTCGTGGGCGTACAGGATCTCGCCGGTCGACTGGTCGCAGACCGCGCTGAGGTTGATCTGCTTCAGGGACTCACCCTGCTAGTTCTTCCCCCACTCCGCATCCTGAATCGTTTCGGAATAGGTTGAGATGCTAGTGCTGTCTAGAGCTAGCTGCAATGGTGGCAGCAACGGGTTGTCGCGGGGTTTAGGTTGTTGCTCCAACAGTTCTTCGCGCTCCTCTCTTGCCTTAGCCAGCGCCTTGGCATGCCGCCGTTGGAAGAACACATCCATCAAGTCAGGCGTGACTCGCGACAAAACTTCGGAAATACGCCGTCCATCAAGGAATTCCGGTCGAGGGAGATAGGTGTGATAGAGCCAGTCCTCAAAGTTCTGCATGGCTCCGCTTTGCGTACTGAAGGCGTATACCGCAAGATCGGCCACGATCTTCCCCGTGTCCTTGCCGAATACGGCACCCAGATCGTCCAAGATGCCAGACTGCTTCAAGAGGAACCAAGCCACCCATGAACGACCACACTGCAGACAGGCGTTGCGTTCCTCAACGGCATCCTCTTCTTTCCGTTCTGGTTCTTCCTGCACCGCAATACTTTCCTCTTGCGACATCGCCTCCAGATACTCAGGTAGCGCCGAGATTTCCTCACGACCCAGAAGACGATTTTTCCAGAAAAACACTTCCTTCCCTTCATACTGAGGGAAGGCCTTCAGGAACGCCTTTCCAAGCTTGATGCTGAAGTCGGGTTGCAAGCGGCCGACGTGCTTGCGTGCGGCAATGCGGGGTTGCTTCTTTTCCGGAACCCAGACACTGTACGAGGCGATGACATACTGTCGACCGCCCGCGTCCTTGGTTAGGTAGAAACTCCAGTTAGGGGTTTTACTAGTACAACGTTCGTCAAATAACGCTATTTATTAGTTCATGAACCTCGTCCATCTTCCGGCGCCACCGGAAGGGGACGGGGTCAGCATTGCACTCATCAAGCCAGCCCTGAATGTGCTCTCTAAGCTCGTCCTTCGAATTCACGCGGAGGCCGCGCAAGCTCATTCGCGCCATCTTACTGAAGAACGCTGCAATCAAATTGAGCCATGATGCGTGCTTTGGCGTAAAGATGAATTGAAATCGGCCTTTGCGGGTATCAAGGAAAGCGCGCGTCTCTCGCGATGTGTGAATGGAGTGATTATCTAACACCATGAAGATGACGCATTCCTTTGGATAATGAGCGTCGACGAGCTTTAGAAAGTCCACGAAATCCGAGCTTTTATGGCGCTCTCGAATAAGACTGTGGACTTTACCCGTAATCAAATCAATGCCAGCAAGCAGCGAGAGCGTGCCGTGACGTTTGTACTCGTAGTCGCGTCTTGTGAATCCCTTGCCTTGCTGAGGCGGTCGATCAGGATGAATATTGCCGACGGTCTGAATGCCGGGCTTTTCGTCATACGAGACATAAACAGCGCCGTTCGGCTGTGTTGAGCTCGACAGCGTATCTCGAAACTGAAGCTCCATTTCGACGCGCTTATAGAGCAACAAAACCTCTTTGCATTTGGCTTCGAATTCCGGATCTTTCTTTTCAAGGTAGTAGCGAATTCGGTGCGGCTTGATTTCGCCTTCTTCCAGAATAGTCCAAATCGTCGATTTGGATGCTTTCGCCAGCTCGTCACCAAAAGGCTGCTCTCCGGCGTGTTTGCGTACGTACGCGGCGAGCGTATCGATTGTCCATAAGGCCTGAGTAGGCCCATCATCCAAGTTCTTTGGTGGCGTGCAAGCGATCGACTTCACCCATGTGCGGGCTTCTTCTCCAATCGTGATTGGACGTCCGCTCCGTTTTAGATCGTCAAGCGCCATCATCGGGCCGATTTGAAGCGCCTTGCGCAGCATGCGCGCGACTGCGCTGACAGAGAGTCCGATTTCGGCAGCAATTTCCTTCTGTGATTTGCCTGCGGCCGCTCCAAGGAAGGCCTTTGCTCTTTGTACTCGTCTAAGCTCTTCAGACCGAGAATTGGCAATTGCTTTCAATGTCGCAGTCTGCTCTGCGTTCAGTTCGAGACGGTTAACAACGGGGCGACCACGAGGCATGAGAGGGCTCCTAATGAAACCCTCTCATTATAGCACATTTGCTTTATTTAATGGCGTTATATCACGAACGTTATACTAGTCATACCTATCTCGTAAACTATCTTAACTTAGGAGTTAGTATAGCATAAAAGAAAACCCTCTGCCAACTTTTCATTGTTAGACAGAGGGTTCTAGGTCTCGACCCGCCTCATTTAAGAGTTTGGGACCGGGAGTTTAGGCAAAAAGCGATTCAGAAATAGCGGATAAAAGAAAATCCCGCACTGCACATGACAGTACGGGACTCGAATTTGGTCCCGGGGTGGGGATCGAACAGCATTGTGTAGCAAGGGTTTTTAAGAACAATCTAGAAAACACCCTATAGAAACACCTTTATAAATTCGCCGCTTAGACACCGATACCCTAGGCTTCTCCTCAGGCTTTCCCTCCCTTGTGTCATTTTATCCAATGCCAGCCATTACCAACCACGATAAGAGGTCATCTCGCGCGCCAGGCGCTCCGCCTCCTCCCTGGATAGGCCAGCGTCAAACTCCAAGATAGCGGCCCGCTCCTCGAACGCTTCGCGGGCGGCCTCCTCCTGGCGTGCGACATCCTCGCCGGACTCCGAACGATACCCTGCCTTTTCCGCTTCGCTTTTGTCAGTCCGTCCGTTCACTGAACAATAGCCCCTTTCTTCCCTATACCCCCTAAACATCCGCTCCATCCGCTCCACCTCCCGAAATTCATTGGTAGGCAATAACATTACACGGGAGCGGATCTTTCGATTTTGCCGCTCCCGCGCTCTTACGGAATTTCCCAGGCAATCCAGTTATTCGCTAGTGCCGCTTTGTTTTTGCTCCGCCGAGTCGAATGGAGCGGTTCCATCCGCTCCCGTTTCTTCGGGAGCGTCAGTCTCTGGCGGCGGCAAATAGCACGCAAAAGCCTGCATAAGCCCGCGTTCTCCATCCAAGACATACGCTCGCTTATTGTTGAGAGCTCGAATCTTGACGCTCTTAGAGAAAGGGCTCAAAACGCGGCCAACCTTCTCCACCGTGAGGCCGTTTCCGCGGTTCCAAGTGTGCCAATCCCATTCGCGGTTATCGTTGAGCGCCTTGGCAATATCCTCCGCGGTGATAAAGTCCCCCAGCCTTGCGGCATTGGCAATGCTTACCCGCGGATTCGCCTCACACGAATTGTCCAACGTGTAGCCGTTTTGCTCACCTTGGCGGCATTTCTGGATAATCTCGCGAACATCCGACAACATGCGCATTTCAAGCGTGGGTTCCCCTTTCTCGCCGTTCAGAACGAGAGCCGCCTCAATCAGGCGCCGCATTTCACCCTCGCCAACAAACCGCGCCAACCGGAAAAGGGTTTCCCACTTGTCGCAATCTCTATCGCCGAACGTGTCAGGGAACGGCAACTCTTCCCGATCGGCCCTGAGACGCTCGCCGTAATCTTCCGCAAGGCGCGCCATCTTACGCCGTAAGGTTTCAAGCTTTGCCGGGGCAATATCTCGAACACGCTGGCGCTTTTCCCCCCTGCCCTTCTTTTGGAGTCGGAAGATAATGCACCGATCGGAGAAGGCCGCTCCAACATCCTCCGATCGAATCCCTGAGAAAATTTTCACGCCAAAACAATCAAAGTCTTCAAGCTCCAACGTGTTCGGCGCGCATCTCGAAACTATGGCCGTGTCTCGGGTGTTGCCGGCGTTCAAGATACCTTGCATCTCTTCATCTTTCTTTAGATACGTGTCAACCTCATCCAACAAAAAGGTGGGATGAGCGTCATTCATGGCGCGGTACACCTGGGCCGCCGTCGGTTTTCCTCGCAAGTATGGACGTGCCACAACCTTCGAGAAGAGCCTTAGGAGAATAGTCTTTCCGCATTGAGGGGCCGCGGATGTAATCAATCCGTAGGGAACAAAATCGCAGTAATCAACAAACCACGTGGACAGGGTGAAATACGCAAAGGCGGCACACTGTTCCTCCGGCGCGTAGATAACGGACCTCATGAGCGCTTCAAGCTCCCGAACAACATCAATCATTGCCACAGGTTCCGGCCAGGGGTCAGGATCCGTTTTCCAGATTGGCAACTCTTGAGCGCTCTTTCCAAGGTCCACGCGGATTCTTCCCAGTCCTTTGCGGATTGTGTTGTAAACGCTCTTACGAGGTTTCTTGCCGGAACCGCCGCTCTCCACCTGAGCGAGATAGTTAGCCAGCATATCGGCGCCCTGCTCGCCCTTATCGCCGTACTCCAATGCCAGGCGGATAAGGTCCTCGAAATTTGGCCCCGTCCCCGTCTTTACGGCGGACTGCAAGGCGTTCTCCACGCTATCCAGATAAGCGCCCGGAACAATCCCTGTTGCCGCGGCTTGCCCTTGCGGTACAATGTTCATGGAAGAATTTTCGGCCCCTGTTGCTTTTTGCGCGGGGGTTTTTCTTTGTTCAGTCATAGCGATACGCTCCATAAAGTTGCCCCGTGGCCAAATAGAAGTCATTGAAATCTGTTGGCTCTACGCCAGGGCACAGGCGCGCGAATGCGGCGCGCACGGTCTCCCCTCCTGGCGTCAGGGCGTCAAAGTTAGGCACAACCAACGCCGCACCGATACTCTCTGCGGCTTTCGCCGCCTGGGCCTCGCCGTTTCCTCTATCGCCAAAAACGACGATTTTTCTGCCCGGAAAACGCGCCCATAGCCAGCGCGCAACGTCCTCAAGGTTGCCGCAGGACCGGCCGGCAACGCACGGAACGCGAAGAACCTGTGAAACGCTGAGAGCCGTAGCAATGCCCTCAGCAATGCACAACGGGCCGTCAGTGCTTTCCAAATTCGCCGGCACCCAGAAGGCCCCTTTTGTGCGGCCGCCCTTGAGACAGGTTTTCCCGCCGTCTTCTGCGATGAACTCGAGCGAAGAAATCTCATCCGTTTTGCCACCCCTAAAGCAAGGCACCACAAGGAGCGGCCCGCTCAGCGGATTACGAGTCTTCGGGTTTACCTGGCGCCAACGTTCACCCGTAAGCTCTTGGACGATTCGTCCGACTGACTCAGCATCCAACACGCCCAGATTGTCGACAGGGCGAACACCCTTTCTCCTCAGGTATGCGTGTCCGACAGTCACCGCAGGAGCGCACTCGCTCCAAATTGCTCGAGCGACAGCGGCGGCGCGCTCATGGCGGCGGCGTTCCAATTCCTCCGCCTCGCGCCTCGCTTCGAGCATCCTTGCCTCGTATTCGCGTTTAGCGCGTTTCGACAGTGAGGACCATTCCACGCCATCAAACCAAACCGCAAAGACGCTCTCGCGCCAGTTAAAGACGATTCCTCCGCGCCCGTCACTGAATACCCGATAGGCGCACGCGCTATCGTGCTTGCGTCCCTCTTCGGGCGTTCGGCGCCAGGTAGTCGAGTCCCCATAAGCCAAGACGGCGCCCACCGCGGTAAACGCTCCCTGGCGGTCTTTGAATATCCCTACACGTTCAAAGCTCATGTATTGCCTCCCTGGCGTTCCCGATACGAAAGCTCCCTCGCAATTTCTTCCGCGAGATAGAGCAACTCCCTCAGGTCATCAATGAAAGGAAGAGCGCGAACAGGCCGGGCGTGGTTTGCCGGCAACCTCACCCCTTCGGCAACGTCCTCACACTGTCGAGCCGCCAGCTCCATAACGCAGGCATTGAGGCACTCAACCGCCGCCCGGACCCGCTCGAGGGTTTCCGTGCCGCATTCCGCGGCCGCGGGGCTCTTCGGGAGCACCCCAACCACAAGACGGATGAGAGGCCGCTCCTGGCGCTTGAGAGAAGCGCAGAGGATCCGTTCGGAAAGGGAGGAGAGATTGTTATTCCTCATGGCTCGCCTCCTCGCACTTGCGCGCCCGTTCGGCGCCGTAATTGGCCACAGTGAGGAGCTCGAGCGCCATGGCCGCCAAATCTATGGCGGCACTCACACGCGCCGCCTCGCTGGCGGTCAGGCCATCGGAACGTTCAGCCGCATAGCTCGAGACAATTTCCAACGTATCGGAAACGACTCCGAGAACGCACTCCGACTCGAAAGCGCCAAACTCTGCGGCCTTATCGCTGTCGTTCGCCAGGCGCCCGATTTGACGCGGCAACGGGTAAAAGCTCTCTTCGAGCGACGAAAGGGGATGGGGAAGGGAAAGCCGGCGCGGGACGTTCAGGCCGGTAGACGCGTGCGAACGCACGCAACCATTGAGAGGCTTACTCATGGCTGGGCTCCTGTGTTGCATTGTCGAGAGCCGCTCACCTCCGCCAAGAGGTGGGCGACGCCGTGCGGGTTGGCGGACCGCAACACAGGTAACGGCAAGCGTAAAGGCTTCCCGCACGGCATCAACCCGCAAGATTGATCCAGTGCGGGCGCAATAAGGCCATGAGTACGGATACCGTCCAAAGAAAACGCCACGTTCCCCAACAGGGCAGGCGCGGCGGTCATCCGCCTGTGTTGTTTCAGCAAGCCGCCAAGCTCGCGCACCGCCGTGCGACGGTGTACGGGCATAGTAGCACGTTCGAGCGATTGGCGGCGCCCGGCGCCGCGCGTATCATCCCAGATAAGGCCGCTTCCGACATTGATGCTCTTCACTCGCCAAAGTACTCGAGCACCGTTGTCCACAACCGCGGCCTTTTCCATTGCTAGCGCGGTCATAAGCTCACCTCTTTATCGACGCGGAAAAACTCCGCGGGAAGGCGCCCGTTGTGTTCGCGCCAGAACAGGAAGGCCAGCAAGACCGTTCCGCTAAGACGGAAAGTCAGAACGCGGCGCCCGTTGCAACGGTATTCCACCGTTTCCACCTCATCCCATACCTCTGGGAGGCCTTTGGCGAAATTCGCGAACGACACTTTGAGCTCCTGATGCGTCTTGTTCCATTGACGCGCCATCCCCAGGAGCGTCACCGATACACGAGGGACTTTGTTCTCAACCACGACAGCAGGCGTGCCGGCGCGCTTCGCGTCGCTCGCTCGGGCGTCCTCTTCGTATCGACGGACGGCCTCCTTATATGCCTCCTCGTTCGGCGCCATGGCGCGGAAGAATGCGTGTACAGGGTTACCCATGGCAAGCCTCCTCATCGAAACGCTGGCGCGTATTGAGCCAAGCGTGTACCTCATCGGCACGCCAGGCGGTCAGATTTGCCCCGAGTTTGAGCGGCTTGGGAAACTTCCCGCTCCGCACCCAATCCCAGAGGGTAGAGACGCCAATGCCCAGGGATTTGGCCAGCGGCTTCGCGCGATACATCAAAGGGTTGCCACCGTCACGGCCGGCCGTTTCGGTCTTCGTTGTTTCCATCTATTACCTCCAAAATGAGAGGGGTTAAACATCCCCGATCGGGCTTAACTCCGATCGGACTACGCACAACCTTACTCATCTGCAGAAAGAGGAACAAGAACACCTAAACGCCCATTTCAGGAGAATCAAAAACGGAAATCCGTTGCAACACAGAAATTTATAACCACACCTATCGTTAACACCTATTCCGTCTAAAGGCACTAAAAACCCCGCCTTAGCGGGGTTCGAATCGACAAAAGAAGAAAGCGATTATCCCGTTATCAAGCGGGCACTTGGTTGGCGTCTAGCCAGGTCTTTAGGTCTAACGACTCTCGCCAATATCTTGGCCTTACTCCCGGACATTCTTCTATTTCCGGACTCTTCATCGAACTCAAGGAATTTTTCTACTACTGCGTTTGCAGGAATTTTGTTCGAATCCCCGTTACGCCAGGGAGTCCAAAACTTTTGAACGGCATCCCCCAATATTTCAAGCTCTTCCGATTCCCAGACTTCTCCGTTGCTGAGTAGTAGCCCCGCCTTTCTCTCTCCCGGCGCCTCCCGAGGCCGTTGCGAGAACTCGTACTCTCTTATCTCTTCCAAAGCGTTCGCCTCTAGTCCCCTCTTACGGTAGCTCAACAGGGTTTGCATCGAACGCTTGCTGTACATATGGCACAAGAACTCCACCAAATCGGCGGCCTTGAACCTGCCTTTATCGTCGACGGCTTGAATTTCAACATTGAGGCCGCCGGTTCCGCAGAACATGAGAGAAAGCCTCCCCTCTACTCTCTTGATAGCGCTTTCTAGCTCTCTGAGCATCTTTTCAGCCATTAGGCGTTTGACTAACATATCCTGTTGTTCCTTATATCCAGGAGGAAGGAGCCCCGCAGAAAGGTAAGCCGCCTCCTCCAGGGTCCAAACATTGAAGGACGCCAGCACGATTAACGCGCGCTCAACGTCATCCGTTTGGGCCCAGTCTTCTGCTTTTTTCATATAGAAGAAGAGCGTTTGATTTACTTTGCCGGCGGGCACTGAGTGCAAAAGCCCCGCCGGCTTCTTTTTATTTTGTCATTCTTTTTCCTCGCTCATCAGCCGCCCTTCCGCCATTGCTTGTGTTTAGCAAAGCCACACAACACAATATGTTGTTAACTTGAGGTTTACAGGGTTTTCCCTGGATTTCACAACATGTTGTGTTTTACGGCCCTTTAGGCGCCCCCTCAATCACAATTTTCCGTTTACCTTGGTAACCTCACGTTTACACTTTGCCTCTACGGGCATAAGGGTTTCTCACGAGAAACTTTTTTCGTTTCACTGTCTGGAATCAACAAAACGCCCTTCTCCTCTTGCTCATCCTCAAACTCAAACGCTCCACTCGGGCGGCGTTCTGTCGGGAGTCTCCTCATCCTCTGGGCACCGACTACGTAACGCCAGACAACAAACAACATCCACTCTATTGCGCGTTTACTCGCGATAGAACGCGACGTCGTGGCGGCAAATAGGGGGATACGCACCACCCACACAGAACGCAACAGCGCGCATTTTGAGCAACGTTAGAGCAATCTCACCCCCTAAAGCTCGCTCACTATCGCCAATGCTCTCACCTCCCGTTGTGGCGCCATGCCAGCCGCCAGGAGGCAAACACTCCCGACTAAGCTAACCCCGGCTATCTCTCCCGCGTGCGCGCGGACCGGTGCAAAAATTCGGGCTCCTCGCACGCGCGCGCGGAACGAGCAAGGAAATCGGGAGGCTCACTCGGTTATCACCTCACCGGCACCCCGTCTCTCACAAGGGTAATCCAACAGGGCAACATCCCTCCCAGAGCGAAGCCAGGCGCCAAACTCTCACGATTTGCACGCGTAAAAATCTGACTGGGACCCGCGGTCATCGGAAAGCCCGATTTCCAGACATTCCCCGCCTTACCCCTCCCACGCACTTTTATACGCGTGAACACTAGACGCGCCGAACATGAGTTTTCCGGAGTAGCCTCTCGCCAGGGCGCCGCCCGTTACTCTCGCCTTGGTTGGTCCCGTCTTTCTCTCGCGCGTGCGCGCGGATAGGTCAAGAAATTCCGGAACACCTCTGGCGCAAGCCATTGCGACGAACGATCCACCGCAGGTTAGCCCCGTCTCTTCCTCCCGCGTGCGCGCGGAACGAGCGCATAAGTCCGAATCAGCCCCTTTTTTAGGACTGTTCAAAATGTTCAAAATCTCCTCGCTCAGGCCGCTACAGTCTTTCGCAGAACACAAGTTTTCCCAGGTAGCTGGGGAAGTCTTTGGCGCCAGGAATAGGCTCAACGCCAGGCGAACGACACCCCGGCCCGTCCGTTCAAATTTCAAAAATTTTTCTCACGGGACCACCCCCACGGCGCGCGGCGTTTGTTTTTTGGGCCCCGGGGGTAGGCGCCACGCCCTGGGCACCCTTCGCCATGAGAGAACACTTTGCCGGCGCGTTCATTGTCGACAGCGAGGACGATTTCCCGCCGTGTTCCTTTGTTCATCCATTGTTCATCCTCTGTTCGCCCTCTGCACAACGGCCACGCTTGACGCCAACGGAACGCCAGGAGAGGGACGCTCATTGCGCGGCGCCTTGGTGCCCTCCAAAGCAGGAGCGAAAGAACCGCTCCACACTCAACCCGTTGTGATGCAAGGCATTACGCCAACAGAGGAACGGCAGGGAGCGAACGTAGCGGAATGGAGCGGAATGCAGAAAATTACCCGCTCCGCCGCAATAGACTACAGCACAAGGATTTCAAGAAATCGGGAGCGGATAAGAGCCGATTTCAGGAATACCAGAAGAGTTACCGAATACCCCTCTACCTATCTAACCTCTAACTTATGTAAATATGTAAATTAAATACATATTAAGAGTAACAATACAGGCGCCGAACGCAAGAAAGCCCCGCACGAATGCAGGGCCTTTTATACGCGTGGCGTCCTCTATCACTCCCGCAGGGCGCCCGACAGGAGGCGGCGCCACCCTTCGCAGGGCTCACCGTCTGGCTCATCGGGACGGCGCCCCGTTACGAGATAGCGTCCCCAAGCCTCCAAGATCTTCAACCGTTCGGGTATTAGCTCGCTACGGTCATAAGTCTTATAAACGTCCATCTTGGATTTGGCCGTGTCGTGATCCAAAATCATTTCTGCGGCAAGTACATCAAAGCTTTTGCGGTTCTCTCCCACCCACGTGCGGAACGTCACGCGCATACCATGCACTGTGGCGACAGGAGAAAGGCCATTTTCCTCAAGCTTTTGTTCTCTATCTCGCCAGCCCTGTAGCCCTTGCGCTTCTCGTTCTTCTGTCATCTTATCAATGAGATAGCGCACGTTCTCTCGGGTCACCGGCTTATTTCCCTTAGCCGAAAAGAGGTAAGGAGAACCCACCAACATAGGGAGGCTTCTGAGAAAGCTGACTGCGTAGGAAGACAGCAAACAACGATAGCCCCCCTGATCTTTGGTCTTGCGCGTTCCTCTGTCTGCCCCATCAGGGACTATGAGATAAGGCGTCTCTTCGTCAAGGTGAACATTGGCCCAGGCGGCCCCTGTTGCGGCGTTCGAGCGTAGCGCCGTTAGCATGACGAAAATAAGAGCATTTCGGCGTACCGAAGGTTTGCGGGCCAACAATTCGGCGAAGAACGCAGGTGCATCTTCTGGCCGAAGGGCCGCAAAATGCGTGTCTTGCTTCATAGCGTCCAGTAGTGGCCGCGCCTCAACGGCATAGGGGCCGCTTTGGTCAAAAGGGAAAGCCTTGGATTCGTCGCGTAATCCTTCCGTCACTGCAAACTGAAGAACTTCCCTACACAGGTTCGCGCACTTTCTTACCAGGGACCGGCTTAGTCCTTTGTCCTTAATTAATTGAACCAACGCAACAGCCTGCCGCCAAGATATTTCGTTCACAGGAACCCGATCGAAAATCGGCCCCAGGTAGTTATTAACCAGGCCGCGAGACTTCTGCGCCCGTCGCATGTTCTTACGCGCCCACAGCGTTTCATTCTTGGCTATATAGCGTTCCGCAACCATCGAAAATGTTTCAGTGCGGCGGCGCCTCTCTAGTTCTTCTTCTTCGCGCCGTTGGCGTTCCTTTTGCTTCTCCTCTCTCGGATCCAAGCCGGCCGCAATCATCTCTTCTATTGCCTTGCGCTTCTCCCGGGCCTGTGTAAGCGTAACAGCCGGATAGCTACCCAACCCCATTTCCAGGAGGCTGGGGAAACTCTTGCTCTTTTGCTTAAAGAAAATCCATCGGCTATTAACGCCGCCCTTGGGAGGGAAAGAGAGCCAGATACAAACACGCGCCGTCGCTCACTAGGCGCTTACGCACGTTCAAACCCTGTTCGACTTCCTTTTTGAAGGCAGAGATTTTCCGCTTAATTGCTATGTCCGTAAGGAGGTTTGAGCCCGTTCTCATGGTTATATAGGTGTTCGAAATTCGGTTTTTCCGTCAGAAGGAGGCCGAGTAACAAAAGGACCATCGGCACCCTATAAAAAATCCTATATAAATGAGGAGCTTCAGTCAAACAGCATTAGATAGCGTCAGACACCCGTTTACCCCAAAACCTTACAGACAAAAGAAAATCCCGCACCGCGTTAAACGGTACGGGACACTTGTTTGGTCCCCGGGGTGAGACTCGAACTCACACGGTTTTACCCGGCGGATTTTGAATCCGCTGCGTCTACCATTCCGCCACCCGGGGAGACTTCTTGTAAAGAAGAAGTCGAAGTTTATCAGCTCCTTGCCAAAAAAGCAATGGACTGCGAAGGATCTTTTCGGCGAACCGACGCAATCCATTCGGCAAGTGTTCGACCTTCAAGGAGAAAGTCTTCGCCCGCGAGGTCCGCAAGCGGAACGAGGACGAACAGACGTCCCGTCATCCTCGGGTGCGGAAGAATGAGCTCGGGGTCGTCGCTTTGCAGATCGTCGTAGAGCAAAACGTCGAGGTCGAGCGTTCGCGGAGCGTTCACGACGCCCGCGGGCCGCACGCGCCCGTAGCGGATCTCGAGCTTCTGCAGACGGTGAAACACCTCCTTCGGGGCGAGATCGGTCTTCGCCGTCAGCACGGCGTTCACGTAGTCGGGCCCCGAAGATTCGACGGGAGACGTGTCGTAGAAAGGACTGACCTTCACCTCCGAAAAGTCGGGCGAGGCTTCGATCTCCGAGACGACCTTGCGGAGCGTCGCGAGAGGCTCGCCCAGATTGGCCCCGAGGGCGACGGTGACGAGCGCCATCAGGCTTCTTCCTTCTTTGCGCTGCGGCGGCGATGCGGACGGCGGCGACGCTGGCGTTTCCGGGGTTCTGCGGCGGG
>ENA-OPDH01000928-OPDH01000928.1-human-gut-metagenome-genome-assembly--contig:-NODE-928-length-22179-cov-3.373441_pt1 | contig 22179 bp, 20 predicted proteins | sample MGYA00241260_ERZ501500 | MGnify/ENA primary metagenome ERZ501500 (study PRJEB25962, sample SAMEA2042519) | human gut metagenome | biome: human gut; feature: human-associated habitat; material: faeces...
GCATGTGTTAAGCACGCCGCCAGCGTTCATCCTGAGCCAGGATCAAACTCTCATAAAAAGTTTTTCCCGTTTCAGAATCAACTGGCTAATTTTAACCATTCATTAATTCCAAACGTTACTGTTTTAGGTTGCTTTGACTTTCGTCTCTGCTGTTCTCTCGAACTCATTTAAATCGCGAATTGCTTCGCTGTTCTCAATGAATCTTTCAAGGTTATTTCACTGTTCAGTTATCAAAGTTCTTTATATTTTGCCGTTGTTTAGCAACTTTTATATCTTATCAGATATTCAAGTGTTTGTCAACAACTTTTTTTATTTTTTCTTTCAAGTCGTTTCATGCTCTGTATTTCAACAGCTCATTTAGATTAACATATTTGTCATATCCTGTCAACAACTTTTTTACTTTTTCCTGACAGAGGATTTACATTAAAAACAGACGCATTCCATGCCGTTTACATGTTTTTTCCTGTCAGCCTGTCACATCAGCGACAGCCTGCTAATAGTATCACTCTGGCTTTCAAAAGTCAACCACTTTTTACCGTTTTGTCAAAGAAAGACAATTCCTGTTTTTTCGCAGAATTGTCTTTCTTTTTCATTCATATTATTTAACTCAGACTGAGTTAAAGTCGAATGCACGTGAGACCTGGTGCGTGATTCTCGCGGAGCATTTATCTCAGTCTGAGATTGAACTTCCATCTGATATACAAGATATTGCTTCCCGCACATTTGACACTCCGATCAGACGGATACCATCGGTACGGACTTCATCTGTCAGAGATACTTTTGGTAAGATACAGGTCTCAAAGCCAAGCTTTTTGGCCTCCTGCACCCTTTGTTTTGCCATATTGACGGCACGGACTTCACCACTGAGCCCCACCTCGCCAAAACAGATCGTCTTATCTGAGATAGCAAGTTCCCGGTAACTGGACACAATGGCAAGAATGATGCCGAGATCTATGGCCGGTTCGTTCATCCGGATGCCGCCCGCGATATTCACATAGGCATCGCAGGAAGACAGCGGAATCCCTGCACGTTTTTCCAGTACCGCCATCAGCAGATTTACACGATTCAGGTCTGCGCCTGCTGCTGTTCTTCTTGGCAGACCAAATCCTGTCTTACATACCAGAGCCTGGATTTCCAGCAGGATTGGCCGCGTTCCTTCAATGGAACAGGTGACGATAGAACCGGAAGCCCCCTCCGGCCGCCCGTTCAGCATGTATTCAGAAGGATTTTCCACTTCCACCAGTCCCACCTGCTGCATCTCAAATACACCGATTTCATTCGTAGAGCCAAAACGGTTTTTCACACTGCGCAGAATCCGGTAGGCTGCATGACGGTCTCCCTCGAAATACAATACCGTGTCCACCATATGTTCCAGCACACGCGGGCCGGCCACCACACCTTCTTTTGTCACATGTCCGACGATAAAAATCGTAATACCGAGAGATTTTGCCAGCTGAAGCAGCAGAGATGTCGCCTGACGCACCTGGGAAACACTTCCCGGCGCAGAACTGACTTCCTCACTGTACATGGTCTGAATGGAATCAATGATAACCACCCGTGGTTTCTTTCTGCGCAAAACCGAGGAAATATCTGCCAGATTTGTCTCACAGAACAATTCTAAGGATTCTGTGAATGAACCGATTCGGTCTGCACGGATTTTGATCTGCTGTAACGATTCCTCGCCCGAGATATAAAGCACACTGTGATGCGCATCTGCCAGATTTTTACACACCTGAAGCAGCAAGGTGGACTTTCCGATTCCCGGATCACCGCCCACCAGCACCAGTGAAGCCGGTACGATTCCGCCACCCAGCACCCGATCCAGTTCACCGATTCCGGTAGTAAAACGCTCCTGATCGGTCATTTCCACTCTGGACAGCGGCATCGGTTCTACACTCTGGGTATTCCGCCGGTTGCCTGTGCTGATTCCGGCATGCTTTTCCTCCGCCGGTTCTTCTACAAATGTATTCCACTCCCGGCAGCCCGGACACTGTCCCATCCATTTTGCAGTCTCATAGCCACACTGCTGACAGAAAAATATCGTCTTTTTCGCTTTTGCCATTTCCTATTCCTCGCTCTCTCTCCGTAGATACATAAATCCGCTGCCCTGCAACATCACTTGCACAGACAACGGATTATATATCATTAACAGAACACAATCTCATCTTTGCGGATACGCACAGTCACGGTACTTCCCCGTTTGATTGCTCCGGATAACAGCTCATCCGCAAGCGTATCCTCCAGTTTCGTCTGAATCATCCGGCGCAGCGGGCGTGCACCATATTTCGGATCATATGCTTTATCCACAATATATTGTTTTACACCGTCGGTAATCTTCAGTTCCAGATCTAACTGTTCCCGGCAGCGCTGCTGCAGTTCTTTTGTCATGATGCCCACAATTTTCTTCATGTGCTCTTTGGTCAGGGCATGGAACACAATGATCTCATCAATACGATTTAAGAATTCCGGCTTGAAGATCCGGCGCACTTCTTCCATCACATTGGATTTCATCCGGTTGTAGTCTGCTTTTTCATTTTCTGCCGTTGCAAAACCGAGTTTTTTCGGTTCAATGATAGACTGTGCTCCGGCATTGGACGTCATAATGATGATGGTATTTTTGAAATCAACTTTTCTTCCCTGGGCATCGGTGATATGTCCGTCATCCAGTACCTGCAGTAAAATATTAAACACATCCGGATGTGCTTTTTCAATCTCATCAAACAGCAGGACCGAATATGGATGACGACGCACTTTCTCGCTGAGCTGTCCACCCTCTTCGTAACCAACATATCCCGGCGGAGAACCAATCAGTTTTGAAACACTGTGCTTTTCCATATATTCCGACATATCCACCCGGATCATAGCTTCTTCCTGACCAAACACTTCCTCTGCCAGTGCTTTGGAAATCTCTGTTTTTCCGACACCGGTCGGTCCGAGGAACAGAAAAGAGCCCACCGGTCTGGACGGATCTTTAAGACCGACTCTTCCACGACGCACCGCTTTTGCAACTGCCTGAATTGCCTCGTCCTGCGCAATGACACGTTTGTGCAGTGATTTTTCCAGATGCTGAAGACGCACGGCTTCCCCTTCGGTCAGTCGTTTTACCGGAATATGCGTCCAGTCTGCCACTACATCGGCCACTTCATTTTCTCCGACTGCCGCCTTTTTGCGGTTCAGACTACGTTTGTATCTGGTGAGGGCAGACTCATAAGCCTGCTTTAATTCCTGGCGTTCGCTTCTGATACTTCCTGCAAGTGTCAGATTTCCCTGCAGGATTGCTTCTTCCATTTCATCACTCCGCTGCTGCATGGTCCGTTTTATCTCTTCCAGCTGCTTGGGCTGCTCCATACTGCCGATATGCACTTTGGAAGCAGCCTCATCCATCAGGTCGATTGCCTTATCCGGAAGAAAACGGTCGTTGATATAACGCTCTGACAATTCTGCCGCAGCCCGCAGTCCTTCTTCTGTAATCGTCACATGGTGATGTTTCTCATATTGCGGACGCAGTCCACGCAATATCTCCACGGTCTGTTCCACACTCGGTTCTTCCACGATCACCGGCTGAAACCTCCGCTCCAGTGCCGCATCTTTTTCGATATGCTTACGGTATTCCTGGATCGTAGTCGCACCGATGATCTGGATCAGTCCACGGGACAATGCCGGTTTCATAATGTTGGATGCATCCAGTGCTCCTTCGGCACCACCTGCACCGATAATCGTATGCAATTCATCCACAAACAGCAGGATATTGCCTGCCTGCTGCACTTCCTGCATAATTCCTTTGATCCGTTCCTCGAACTCACCACGGTATTTCGTGCCCGCTACCATTCCGGATACATCCAAAGTCAGGATCCGCTTCTCCTGCAGATGCTCCGGTACGGCTCCGTGCTGCCAGTCCTTCCACGATCGCGGTTTTTCCCACACCGGGTTCTCCGATCAGGCAAGGATTATTTTTGCCCCGGCGGCTCAGGATCTGGATCATCCGCTGCAGTTCATCACTGCGTCCGATCAGCGGATCCAGTTCTCCCTGCCGGGCACGCTCCGTCAGATCTGAAGTATAGGTCTCAAGCAGACCTGATTTTGCATTTTCTGATTTCTTTCCGGTACGGAATTGTTTTCCTTCCTCCCGGGAATACAATGCTTCTTTTCCCATGGCAGACAAGATTTCCGCATACACTTTTCCCATGTTGACATTCATTGCCATCAGCAGTCTGGCTGCTGCGCTGTTGCGATGCTCGATCACAGAAAACAGCAGATGTTCCGTACCGACTTCTTCACAGTCAAACCGCTCTGCTGCCGCATAAGCACCGTCAATAACCGCATGCCCCTCCGGAGTCAGGAAATCCTCCTGTGCCGGAAATTCTTCTTCATTTGGCAGTGCGATCTCGTGGATCAGTGCCAGAATATCCTCACAGTTTACGGATAACTGCTGCAGAATTTCATATGCTACTCCATGTCCTTCCAGCAAAAGCCCTGCCAGCAGATACTCACTGCCCATCTGTGTCTGTTGTTCTTTTTCTGCCAGATTTTCTGCCAGACGCATTGCCTTGCGCGCCTGTTTGGTAAATCCCTTATATTGCATTCTATTTCCTCCGAAATTTACGCTTACTATTTTTATGATGTTGGGGTCAAAAGATGCCATACGAATTGTTCCACACTTCGTACTCCCACAATTCTTTTTTTTCAAGAATGCCCTCGGCATTCTTACTCGTATTCATGAAAAATCTCATCCACCAGTTCATGCACCTCTGCCCGGGTAATTCCTTTGCAGAAACCTCTGGCCAGAATAACCCGCAGGGCATCCCGCATCTCTTCCTCTGCTTTCAGCCGGTCGATATCCAGTGCTATGACGGTGCCCCTGCGCCGGTCCAGACGCAGCAGACCTTCCTGGCGCAACACACTGTACGCTTTATTTACGGTATGCATATTAATGCCGATTTCATCTGCCAGCTGGCGTACCGATGGAAGAGCATCTCCTTCATGATACTGCTGCGTGGCAATGCCGTATATAATCTGATTGCGAAGCTGGATATACAATGCCTCGTCACTGTTAAAATCAATCTCTATTGTCATTTGTAACCTATCCTCCATTATTCTTCTCAGAATCTTGCATTGTTCACCTATCTTTATCGTCTTTCATTCCAAGAGACTGTTATAACGATGATATAACACACTTGCAAATCTGTCAACAACAAAAGAAACTCCCTTTACCGGGTCCCTTCCCGATAAAAGGAGTCTGTTCTTTTATTTACAGAAATTCAATATCATCCCAGGAATTTGTTCCGTCTTTTTTCTCTTCCGGATCTTCTTCATCATAAAATTCTCCGTCTTCTTCATCAAAAAACGCATCTTCCTGCTCTGCTTCTGCATTTTTCGTCACTTCCACTTCCCGGATCAGCTTTTTCAGATCTGCAACCAGCTGTTCGGTCTCCGGATTTGTCTCTTTTTTCTCAGATTGTGGTCGTTTGATCTTCGCTACGGATTCCAGATCCGGATTTTTCATCGGCTGCTCCGCCGTTTTTTCGACAGCTGCTTCTTTCGCTTCTGCATTTTCGTCTGTAAAACCAACTGATTTTTCCGTCTCTTCCGGCATTTCTGCTGCTGTCCGCGGTTCGCCTCCTCTGTGACGCTGTTTCTTTTCTTTTATCTTACTGTTTTTTTGTGTTTTGTCTGCCTCTTCAACAGCAGCATCAAAATCCATAATATCTACGGTTCCGCTTTTTAATTCTACTTCAATCGTGTGAGACGGCAGCATTTCCGTTTCTTCATGGAACGCCTCATCCTCTTCACCAAAACCAAGTTCGCCATCCAGATATCTGCGCAGACGGCGGTAACGTACGGAAACGGCGATCAGCAGGATCAGAAGCAGTAATGCGATCACTCCCGCTCCGGCGATCAGCATCCGTGTCATGGAATCTGTCTCAAATACAGATGTATCCTCCGTTTCATCCGGACTGCTGCCGGTATCTGCCTGCGCGGTATTATATTTCATGTTTATCATGCTGCGCTGCAGGGTATCACCAGCAGAATCATACACATACCATCCGCGCCCGCCTTCACTGGAAATTCCATATACATAGTAAAAATCAGTCGCTGTCACGTCATTGGAAACATGTTCGTCTTCCTGTGTCAGCTGATATGCCATAATACTTCCGTTTTCAAACGTACACAAGGTATGATGATAGCAGTCTGCAACCGTCTTTTCCTCCGCTTCCGGCACATCGGTCAATACTACAAAAGAATCCTCTTTTCCGGCAATGCAGATAAACGGAACTGCCTCCCCCCGCTCACGATCAAGCAGGTACATGCCCTTATCTGCGCTGTCAGCTGTATTTTCCAGCCATACCAGCACAGTATCCGCATTGTTTTTCATCTGTGCAACAGAAATCTCTTTCTCAGCATATGTAATCGTTGCTGGCTGAAATCCCTCCGGCATCTCAGTTTCCGGAAATTTTTCTGCAATTTTGTATTTCTGATCATTGATACTGAATTCATCTGTTTTCTGTGCATCGGTCTTCCCCGAATTATTGGAAGTAACAGAACCTGCAGCTTCCGCTGCCTGGTCTGTCGTGCTGCCCGTCTGTGTACTGCCCCCAGATCAGAATATTTTTCCTGCCCGCAGCAGATGCTCCATCTGTGATCAGATCACCACGCACCCAGCCTTCTGTCTGCGCACCATTCCAGTCAAAACTGATCTGATACCAGGTATATCCATCCTCAGATTTCTTCTCACTTTTCACTTTTACTTCCTGATTGGCATTCAATGATCCCACCGGTGTGCCTTTGATGGCATCGCGGACTACGGTATTATCATCTTTCGCTGTTCCCGATGCAGGTGCCGCCCATGCCGGAATACTCATTGTACTGCTCATGACAGCACCGATCAGGCACAGTGCCAGACAGGATCCCACACGTTTCTTTCTGTATACACTCTTACTATTCATAATTCCTCCACAATCCTGTTTCTTTTTATTATTATAGGTAGGTCACCGCAAAATGTCAACGACAGACCTGCCTGCTTTCTGAAAACATTTTTTTGCATTTTTCATAAAAAATTCTTGAAATATTCACATTTTTGTATCATGCTATAGGCAGTTACAAAAACATTGATTAAAAAATTACAAACAACGAAAAGAGGAATCAAAAACATGAAAAAGAAAACATATATTGCACTCATTTCCGCACTGACGATCAGCGGTGCGTTTTTATTAAACGGATGCAGCTTCGAACTGCCGGGCACAGATGCCACAGTCAGCGCAGGTACCGAACTCTCCGCAGAAAAAGAAATCCTGACGGACGGAAATCTCCAGTTATATTCCCGCTGGTATGATGCTTCCGGTGAAAAACTGGCAAATGCAACCGTAACCATTACCGATGGAAATGAAACTGTATTTGAAGGAACTACCGACGAGAACGGAACACTTGAGATGTGCACCATCCCCGGAAATAAAGAGCTCCGCTGCGTTGTTACAAATGAATCCGGTGATCAGATTGCAAAATCTGATATTCTCTACAAAATTTCTGACAGTTATGATTCCATCATGGTATATTCAACCCACGGAGAATCCGACACACTGAAAGTAGAAGTGCCTGCTTCCAAGCAGCAGCTGAGCGTTGCTATATATCTGACTGACAACAAGACACTCTCTCACGCAAATATTACCGAATATACTGCTGGTACACAGGCAGATACTTCCGCTGACGGGGCCACCGATGCATCAACGACTGATGGAACCACAGATGCAACACCGGATCCGGGTGCTGCTGACACAGTCACTCCGGATACCGCTGCCCAGACAATGGATCCGGCTCAGGCACTTCCGGCAGATCCGACGACACAGCAGCCGGTGGTAACACAGTAGGGTTGCTTTGATTGCTAACAGAAGAATCACCTCACACCCCAGAAGTATCAAAGGTCGGTATAAAGCTCTCTTCCGCTGTCTCCCCGTCCTGGATAAATCCGTTTTCTACGCCAAGTTCTATGGCGTAATCTACTACCTCATCGTACTCCTGTGGTGTGAGTTTTCTTCCAAGTTCCGGATACCGTGCGTTTATACCCGGCATTGGTGTGTACTGATTCATGATGCTGATATAGATCTGATCCCCGTAGGTCTCATAGAGATAACGGATCACTTTTTTTGATTCCGCGATATGCCCCGGAAGAATCAGATGGCGAACTACAACACCGCGCAGCATTCGTTCCAGAACACCGTTTTCTGGTTCGCTGTCTCTCATACATTCGTCAGTATCAGACACGGTTCCATCCAAAGTCTGATCCATTCCATCCGCATATGCCACATCCACAGACAATTCATCGGTAATCTTGCCGGCCTTTGCTCCGGACACGATCTCAAACCGGGCACTTCCAACCTGCCGCACCATCTCCCAAAGAGCTGCTTTTGCCACCTGCGGATAATCCGCCGCATGAGAATATGTACCTGCAAGTTCTCCGCTCAGATATTTGAAATCCGGCAGATAGATATCTGTCAGTCCTTCAAACATCCGCAGTGTTTCTACCTTTTCATAGCCGGATGTATTATATACGACCGGAATCTGTAAGCCCCTGTTTTTTGCCAATTCCAGCGCTTTTGCCACCTGTGGTGCAAAATGCCCCGCTGTCACCAGATTGATATTCCAGGCTTTCTGTTCCTGAAGTTCTAAAAATATTTCTGCCAGCCGTTCCACGGAAATTGTTTTCCCCACACTGCCTGCAGCAATGGACTGGTTCTGACAGAACACGCAGCCAAGCGTACAGCCCGAAAAAAACACGGCTCCGGATCCCGCATCACCGGATATGCAGGGTTCCTCCCACATATGTAATGCAGCCCGTGCCGCGCGTATCTGATCGGTCTGTCCACAGTAACCTGTTTTTCCCTGTGTCCGGTCCACATGACAGTTTCTCGGGCACAGACAGCAATCAGTATAGTTATTCATATTCTACTTCTCCAAATTTGGACTCAATCTCTTTATCTTCCTCATCCAGATGCTCTGCCGGAAGATGATGTTCCATAATATCCAGAAAACGTCCGATTTCCTGCCAGGCATGCTTGGACTCCGGAATCATCAGCATTGCCATCTGAAAAATATGAAACATTCCTTCGTACACACTGAGCCGCACTTTGCATCCGGCACGTTTCGCTTTTTCTGCCACCAGTTCCGAATCACTCAACAGCATCTCATAACTTCCCACCTGGATCAACATTGGCGGAAAACCGCTGAAATTGCCATACAACGGTGAGATATACGGATTCGTCGGATCCTCATCCTGAATGTAATCCTTGCTGTAAATCAAGCTGTCCCGGGTGTTTCCAAACAATGGATCCCGTTCATAGTTAAAATCATACGATGCACCGGACTGGGTCAGATCGGTCCAGGGCGACATACAGATCAGCCCCGCCGGAAGTTTCCGGTTCTGATTCTTCAGATACATGCAGAGTGCCAGTGCCAGTCCGCCGCCTGCGGAATCTCCGGCCACAACGATCTCATGCTCCTGCCATCCTGCCTGCAGCAACCAGTTGTAACCGGTTATGGCATCTTCCAGTGCCGCCGGATACGGATGCTCCGGTGCCACCCGGTAATCCACGGTCAACACACTCATTCCCCGGCCAAGTTCACTGTATAGCCCCGCAAAACTGCGGTATGCATTACGCATACCACCGATATATCCGCCTCCGTGCAGCTGCAGCAACACAAGACGCTCGTTTTTGATCTCACACTCCAATAATTCCAGACGGCAATTTTTTTCCTCGATCACACGCAGATTGTAAAATTCCGGCACCCGCCACTCGGGTTCTGTCATTTTTTTGCGCAGTTCACCGCTTTTAAATTTTCTGCCGATCAAGTTGTCGGAAGCGACTCTTGCGATCAATTCACGCATTACTTTTCCGCGAATACTGTTGTCAGTCTGTAACATTCATTTTTCTCCTATTATAATACTAATTTCATTTTCACAAATCACACATGGAAGCGGCGGTACAACTCATCCATTGCCCGGCGGCCTCCCACGATCACACTTCCGACAAATACAAAAACAGCTACACACAGCGCGATCAGGCATATAATACTGTCACTGGAAATTCCAAAATGCCTGAGTATAAACGGAATAATACTCAATACAATGATCAAAAGCTGCATCGGTATATAACTCTGCCAGTTTCTGCTGTTCACGATCATCAGTATAATGACAGTCACATCGATCAGTATAAATGCTGACGGCAATACATAATTTACAGACCAGCCGGAAAATCCTGTCAAAAAATCAATGAGTACAACGACCGCCACGCCAAGCAGCGTCTGCAATAATATTTTAAACTGGTATCCATTGTGTTTCTGAATGGAAAATTTCAATGTAATATATGCATATACAAAGCATGCTCCCGTCATGATGGACCATCCGACCCGGTCTCCCACATGAAAATCAACGATTACCAGAATCACTTCAGCAATAATGGCCGCCAACGTATAAATGCTCAGCGCCAGCTGGATTTTTTTTATCTCTTTCCCCGGATGGAACGGATAAGTCGGCTTCCTCTCCAGTACCTCGTCTCCGTCCCGCTCCGTAATACATTTACAAAGTGGACATACATTGGTCGGATCAACAAATTCCACTCCGCAGTTCCAACATTTATTCATAATACACACCATTACTTTCTATTGTTACCGGAATATCATTTGCCACCAGATAACGGTAAAATGCTTTCTGCAGTTTTGTATCCTTCATCACAGATGAGATCGTGGATGTCAGCATTCCATTATAGGAACAAAGGCACATCTTCAGATTCTGTCCTTTGGAACGTGACAAAATAACACTGAAATGATCCACGTACTCCTCATATTCCGGTGCAACCTGAATATTTCCAAGGTTTGTGATGGTTGCGGTATTGGCACTCGCCGCCATATTGTAAACGTATTTCATACCTATTTTTTTGAACACCAGCGGGATTGTCCGCAGAATCATCGTTTTTTCTCCCGTCACATTATAGGAAAAAATCTCTTCCAGATGTTCTTTCGTAATCTGCTCCCGCAGAGATTTTTTCACTTCTGCAATCACATCCTCAAATGGCTGGTTTTCTGCTTTCGGATGGAACGTTGCCGTAACCATGACAAAGAAATTTTTCGTTGTCACTGAATTAAAAAATGGTCGCAGGTTAACCGGCACACTGGTGGTGACCGGCCGTTTTGAAGGCATTCCTTTTAAATACTCCTGATAAATTGCCCAGATAAATACAGCCACCAGAAATTCATTGATCGTAGCATCGTATTTCTTCGCCGCTCGTTTTACCGCATCCACCGGCATATGCCCGTGAATGATTCCCATTTTTCCTTCCGGAAACAGGCTGCCTTTTAAAATATAGGCTTTTTCCGATTTGTAGGATTTCTCAAACCGGCTCTTTTTGTAATTCTGTAAAAAGCTGTCTTCTGTATTTAAAGAAGTATGCTTGTGCAGCCGGTTTCCATACTGCTCACCAAGCTCCGGATGAGACAGGCGCAGATACTGATACGTCAGCTCCTTCAGGAAATTCAGTGCTCCGTTTCCATCTGTCAGTGAATGAAATACTTCCAGATTGATACGGCAGCCGTAATAGGTCACCCGAAACAGATAACTCCGGTTACGGTGCTCGTCAATATAACGGCACGGATACGTATGCTCCTCATGTACCGTCGGTGATTTTTTTCCATTTTCTTCAAAATAATACCAGAACATGCCCTGACGCAGTCTGCAGTTAAATACAGAAAATTTCGGCAGCACCATGTCCAGTGCCTGCTGCAGCAGTTCCTGCTGGATTTCTTCTTTTAAGATAACCGCAACTCGGTAGACATTTGTCATGCCCTCTCCTGCGATAACCGGAAACAGATGTGCCGTATTGTCAAGCTTGCCCCACTTGATCTCCCGGTCTTTGTTTCCTTTTGTCTCCTTATAAACAGACCGGACTTCTTTCCGTGCCTGTTTCTCCTTCGCTTTCTGCTGTTTTTTTTCAGCTTTCAGCTTCTGTTTTTCTTCTCTATTCATAAATATACTTGCATCCCTGTTTTTTTTGCTTTCCTGCATGATATGATTTGGGTGTCAAAACGCCCCAATCCTGATCACACGGATTGCTCCGTGCTTTGCACTCCCACAATCCTTACACATATCTCGCAATACCCACACGGATCCTTCCTTTTTTGGTCTCCTGTAAAAATCCACGAAACACAAATTTTCCAAATCCACGCACGGATACGATGTCTCCGCTTTTCAGTATACCACTATTCCGGTCATATTGTCTGCCATTTACAAATATTTTTCCTGCATGAAATAATTCGGTACTCCGGGTACGGGACAGCTTGTATGCTTTCGCAATAATGGCATCACAGCGGTTGGAACTGACGACAAATTCTTCCTCCAGAAACTGCGGTGCCGCCTGCCCGGGACATTCTTTTGTCACCTCTGTGGTCATGACGGTATGGCGCACCTGGGTAATATTGTCCGCCAGATAAGCTGCCATGGCATCCTCACAGAACACATAACCGACAGAATCCCTGACAATAATATCACCAAGAACATCCCTTTCTATTCCTAGATTCATCAATGCCCCCAAAAAATCCCGATGACTTAAGGCCTCGGCAAATTTCGGTGCTGATGGGCGGATCACCACACAACTGATGGGAAACTCCTCCTCATACCCTAACGTTTCCTCCGATCCAAACCGCAGCATCTGCCGTTCACAGCCTTCCGTGCCTCCAAATAATTTCCATGGGATAAAATCTAACTCCCGCTCCATAGAATATACATCTGACACTTCTGCTGCATTTAAAAACCCGGAAAATGTATATATATTTTGCTGATAACAGCGGTTTGCCAGATCCAGCACCCGCCTTTTTAATGTTTCATTTTCTTTCATAAATGTAAGTATAACATAGGTATCTGCTATTGCACAAGAACAGCAACTATAAGCATGTATCAAAAAAAGTACATTACTTTTGTAAATTATGCTCAATATCGGATATAATAACCGGTGAGATTGTTTAATTATAAACAATTAAAAATAGTACTTGCATGTCAATCCATTGTATATTATAATGTGTTCTAAATTGTATTTATTTCAGTACAATCCAAAGAACACGAAGGGAAGTGAACGTATGGAATTACAGATTCAGGACTTAGTTTCCTCCATCCGCAAAGACGGAATTGATGCAGCCAATGCAGAAGCAGAAGCGATTATTGCAGAAGCTAAGAAAAAATCAGATGCTATAATTGCAGATGCAAAATCTGAGGCAAAAAGTATTCAGGAAGCTTCAGAAAAAGAAATCGGTATTCTAAAAGAAAGTGCTGCCATCAGCGCGGAGCAGGCAAAACGCGATGCCATGCTCGCATTTAAAACCGAGGTAAAAGCAGAATTTGAAAAAATTCTTTCCGCAAAGGTGAAAGACAATCTTTGTGATGCTGCACTCGGAAAATTAATCAAAGCAGTGATTGCTGATGAAGGGGTAGATAGTTATTCCGTAGAAGTTGCACAAGTAAGTGATGCACTGAAAGCAGAACTTGCAGATGAAATCAAAAACGGTCTCGAAATCCGACCGGCCAAAGGTGTCCGTGCAGGATTCCGGCTGGCGGCAAAAGACGGTTCCGGTTATTTTGACTGTTCCGATGACGAAATCATGCAGATGCTGATGCCGTACTTCAGAAATCTTGATTTCTAGCAGGAGGTGCTTATGGCTTCATATTATTATCTGATATCCAGCCTGCCGGACCTGAGAACGGACGGAGACATGCCTTTTACTTATGAAGAATTTCTTGGCATGTGCCAGTCAAATGTAAGCGAATCAAAATACGAATTTTTAAGTAATCTCACCCTCTCCTCTGATGAAGGACCACTGTTAAAAGACTGGGCTGTTTTTTACAACAACCTTATGAGTGAGCTCAATTATCAGAGAAGCATGAACCTCGGACGGGCTTATCTGAAATCCTACGATAAGGATTCTGTGCTCACCCAGGTAATAGGAACCGTACTTGCAGCAAAAAATCCGCTGGAAGCCGAGAAAATCCTGCTGGATTACGAATTTGAAAATCTTGATTCCCTGGTAGGTTTGCATACCTTTGACGATGTCTATCTATTTGGGTATGCGGTTAAATTGAAATTGCTGGAGCGCCAGAACTGTTTTGTACAGGAAAAAGGTAAAAAAGAATTCAAACGCCTTTTTGATCAGGTGCAGCAACGCGTTTATCAGTTATAGGAGTGCAATACTTCCCCTATCTGATGAAACGGAAAACTATTTAATAACAGGAGAAAATTGAATGGAAACAGTAACAGGATATGTAACTGGTATAAACGGCAACCTGGCAAATGTCAGCTTTGAAGGTGCCGTTCATAAAAATGAAGTTGGTTATATCCTTGTTGACGGAAAACGCTTAAAAGGCGAGGTTATCCGTATCAACAACGGTGTTGCCAGCATGCAGATCTACGAAATGTCAAACGGCATTAAAGTCGGAGACCCTGTAGAATTTACCGGTGAACTGATGAGCGTAGAACTTGGACCGGGTCTGCTCACACAGGTATTTGACGGTCTGCAGAATCCGTTGCCGGATCTGGCCGAGCAATGCGGATTTTTCCTTGAACGAGGCGTATACCTCGATCCGATTCCGGACCGGGCATGGGAATTTACCCCATCCGTAAAGATCGGTGATGCCGTAGAAGCCGGTGACACCATCGGAAGTGTTCCGGAAGGATTATTTACACACGAGATCATGGTTCCTTTCACACTGAAAGGTCATGACTGGAAAGTAAAATCCATCAAAGAAAAAGGTTCTTACCATGTACGGGCAACCATTTGTATCATTGAAAATGGAGACGGCGAGGAGAAAGAACTAAGCATGGTTATCTCCCAGCCAATTAAACAGGCAGTAAAATGCTATGAGGAAAGACTTCGTCCGGACGAACCACTTGTAACCCAGATTCGCTGTATCGACTCTTTCCTTCCGGTAGCAAAAGGCGGAACTTTCTGCGTACCGGGACCATTCGGAGCCGGAAAAACAGTGCTTCAGCATATGGAAGCGAAAAACGGAGAAGCCGATATCGTTATCGTTGCCGCATGTGGTGAGCGTGCCGGCGAGGTTGTGGAAATCTTAAAAGAGTTCCCTGAACTGGAAGATCCAAAGACCGGAAGATCCCTGATGGAACGTACGATCATCATCTGCAACACTTCTTCCATGCCGGTAGCCGCACGAGAGGCATCCTGCTACACAGCCGTAACACTGGCTGAATACTACCGGCAGATGGGCCTGAATGTTCTTCTGCTTGCAGATTCCACCAGCCGTTGGGCACAGGCAATGCGTGAGATGTCCGGACGTCTGGAAGAGATTCCGGGGGAAGAAGCTTTCCCGGCTTACCTGGAATCCACCATCGCTTCTTTCTATGAGCGTGCCGGTAAAGTAAGACTGAAAAACGGCAAGATTGCATCTGTTACCATCGGTGGTACCGTATCACCGGCAGGTGGTAACTTCGAGGAGCCGGTTACACAGGCAACGCTGAAGGTAGTCGGTGCATTCCACGGACTTTCCCGAGAGCGTTCCGATGCCCGTAAATACCCGGCCATCCATCCGATGGATTCCTGGTCCAAATACGACGGTGTTGTTGATATGACCCGTGTGGAAGAAGCACGTTCCATTTTGCACCGAGGAAATGAGATCAACCAGATGATGAAGGTAGTCGGTGAGGAAGGAACTTCCGCAGAAGATTACATTATTTATCAGAAGGGTGAGCTGCTCGATTCCGTGTATCTGCAGCAGAACTCCTTCGATCCGATCGACGCGGCATGCTCTCCGGACAGACAGCGGGAAGAATTCGGCATTCTTTACGATGCATTGATGGCATCCTATGATCTGGATGACAAAAACGAGATCCGAGGTTTCTTCAACCAGTTAAGACAGGAATTCCTTGATTGGCACGGTACAGAATTCGAATCACCGGAATTCTACGCACAGGAAAAGAAAATCTCAGAATTCTACAAATCAAAAGCTGTCGAGTAGGAGGATGTTAGCGTGCAGAAAGTATATACAAAAATTGAATCAATCGTCGGTAACGTAGTTACTGTCAGAGCAACGAATGTCCGCCTGGGCGATCTGGCTCTCGTAGGTGACAGTTACGCGACTGTTATAAAACTTGATAAAGACCTGGTATCTCTTCAGGTATTTGCAGGTGCACAGGGTGTCGGAACCAACGATCCCGTCCGCTTCCTCGGCAGACCAATGATGGTGTCCTTCTCCGATCACCTGCTTGGACGGGTATTTGACGGTGCCGGTGTTCCAAGAGATCACGGCCCGGCACTGACGGAAAATATGATTCCAATTGGCGGACCGTCCTTCAACCCGGCAAAACGTATTTTACCGAAAAACATGATCCGTACCGGTATCCCGATGATCGATGTGTTCAATACACTGGTAGAAAGTCAGAAACTTCCGATTTTCTCTATCTCCGGAGAGCCTTACAACGCACTGCTCTCCCGTATCGCACTTCAGGCAGAAGTCGATGTCATCGTTTTAGGTGGTATGGGATTGAAATACGATGATTACCTGGCATTCCGTGATACCCTGGAAAAGGGTGGTGCCATGAGCCATACGGTTATGTTTATCCATACCGCTTCCGATCCGACCGTTGAGTGTACACTGGTTCCGGATATGGCTCTTGCTGTTGCAGAACAGTTTGCCTTAAACGGAAAGAAAGTACTGGTACTTCTTACTGATATGACAAACTACGCCGATGCGCAGAAAGAAATGTCCATCACGATGGAACAGGTACCTTCCAACCGTGGTTATCCGGGCGATCTGTACAGCTGCCTGGCTTCCCGTTATGAGAAGGCCGTTGACATCGAAGGTGCCGGATCCATTACCATTCTTGGTGTTACCACAATGCCTGGTGATGATGTTACACATCCGGTTCCGGACAACACCGGTTATATCACAGAAGGTCAGTATTATCTGAAAAACGGACACATTGAACCATTCGGATCTCTCTCCCGTCTGAAACAGAATGTAAATGGGAAGACCCGGGATGACCACCGTGCACTTATGGATGGTATGATCCGCCTTTACTCTCAGTATAAAGAGGCTCTTGAGAAAAAATCCATGGGATTCCTTATGAGTGACTGGGATGAAAAACTTCTGAAATATGGTGAGCTTTTCGAAACAAAACTTATGGACCTCAGTGTAAATATTCCACTTGAAGATGCCCTTGACCTTGGCTGGGAAATCCTTGCAGAATGCTTCGAGCCAAATGAAACCGGTTTGAAGACAAGTCTTCTGCAGGAAAGATGGCCAAACAAAGAAGCATTACACTAAAAGGAGCAGTTGATGGCTATCAAACTTACAAAAAATGAGCAGAAATTGCAGAAAGACCGCCTGAAACAGTATCAGCGTTATCTTCCTACCCTGCAGTTGAAAAAGCAACAGTTGCAGGCCGTGATCACGAAAACAAAAGCTGATCTGGAACAGAAGGAAGTCGAGCGTGCTCAGATGATTGGTGACCTGGATGACTGGGTTGCAGTATTTGCCGAAAACGAAATCTTCGCAGAAAGCAAAAAGCTGGATCACCTGGTTCAGCCGGATACCGTCATCTGTAAGAATGAGAACATCGCCGGTGTCACCGTTCCCGCTTTTCAGGAACTGACTTTCAAAGACATCGCGTATGATGTGGACGACTATCCTCTGTGGGTGGACACTGCTATTATAAAACTCCGCGAGATTGCGCGTCTGGATGCACTGGTATCTACCCTTCGCAAGCAGGAAGCACTTCTGGAAAAAGAGTTACGCTTTACTTCCCAGCGGGTCAACCTGTTTGAAAAGGTTAAGATTCCGGAAGCCAAAGAAAATATCCGTATCATCGGAGTTTTCCTTGGCGATCAGCAGACTGCAGCCGTTGTCCGCGGAAAGATTTCAAAGAAAAAACTTATGGAGGCGGCACAATGATAGAGAAAATGAAAATGGTCTGCGTCGTGTCATCCGTCTCCAGAAAAGACGAGATGCTCGACGGACTTCGAACACTCGGACTTTTGCATCTGGCAGAAAAGAAAAGCCCGGCGCGTGCAGTAGCGGAACGTTTCACAACCCTTTCCAAAACTGCTTCTGCACTGACAGATTATGCACCGGATAAAAAATCCCGAAGCAAAGAAAGCACACCTGTTCTTTCCGATTCCGAGTTTGAAGAAATGTATCAGGATGTTCTGAGTGCACTGGACAGAAAATCCGCACTGGAACAGGAAATCAGTGCTGCCAATGCAGAAATCGAACGAATCAAAGCCTGGGGAAACTTCTCCCCGGATGAAGTAACAGCATTAAAGGATGCCGGTTATGATCTTCACTTCTACCGTCTCGGCAGGAATGAATACCAGACAGCTGTTCAAGATCCTGAAATCCGTCTGATCCGACTTGCTTCCATTGATAAAATGCATACGGTTGCGGTACTTGGATCGTTGCCTCCGACCATTCCGGCAACAGAATTTACCCTTCCGGAAAAAGGTATGGATGCACTGGTGGCTGAAATTGAACAGTGCCGCCAGGAGATCCTTACCTGTGAAGAAACACTGAAAAAAGCCAGCATCTATGATGCGAGTTTTCAGGTGCAGATGTTGAAAGCACAAAATGAGGAAAACTACTCTTCTGCCAGCGAAACATCAGAGCATGACGAAGATTTTGTATGGATTTCCGGTTATCTCCCGGAAACAGATCTTCCGAAATTCAAGGCCGCAGCCACGGAGCATCAATGGGCCTGGGCCATGGATGATGTGACAGAGGATGATACAGAAGTCCCTACCAAAGTAAAATATGGGAAAGTTTCCGGACTGATCCGGCCGGTATTTGATATCCTTGGAATTCTTCCGGGCTATCGGGAGTCAGATATCTCGCTCTGGTTTTTCCTGTTTTTCACATTGTTCTTTGCAATGATCATCGGTGATGCCGGTTACGGTTGCCTGATCCTGATCACAACGATCGCTCTGGTAGCAAAAACAAAGAAATTTAATACGACAACTTACCTGCTACTGGTCCTCTCCATTGCGACTATCGTATGGGGCGCCGTCACAGGTACGTGGTTTGGTATGGAAAAAGCAATGCATGTACCTTTCTTAAAAGCTCTGGTCATTCCTCAGTTTGCAAACTACCCGGAATACTTCGGCGTAAGTGCTGTGACACAGCAAAATGCCATTATGAAGTTTTCCTTCACCATCGGAGCGATCCAGATGGCACTGGGAAGTCTAATCTCTATCAAAAAGAAACTGAGCGAGAAAAACTTAAGCTGGGTGGCAGACCTTGGATGGCTGGTTGCAGTCATCGGCATGTATCTGTTATCTCTGTACCTGGTTATTGGTCAGAAACTTAATATCAAACCAATCTTTGGTATGGTAGGTATTGCATTTATCCTTGTTGTTCTCTTCGGCGGTATGGCACCGGACAAAACAATCGGTCAGGGCTTGAAAGCAGGTCTTGGAGACGCATTTACCGTATTCTTAAACACGATCAGCTGTTTTGGAAATGTTATGAGTTATATCCGTCTATTTGCTGTAGGTATGGCAGGATTTGCCATTTCACAGAGTTTCAACGGCATTGCAGCAGGGTTCCACGGACCACTCATCATTCTGGGCGTTGTGGTCGTATTGATCGGACACGGACTGAATATTATCATGTGTTTCCTATCCGTCGTTGTACACGGCGTTCGATTAAACGTTCTGGAATTTTCCGGACAGGCCGGTCTGGAGTGGACTGGAATTGCATATGAACCATTTAAAGTAAACGAAAAGATTAAAAAGTAGTAAATTTGCAAAGATGCACAAAGATGTTATGCCATATATGATACGATGTGCATCCCGCAACAAGAATGATAACCTTATTCTTGAATCAAAACAGCTTAAAAAAGGAGAATTATTATGAATATCGCATTTATAGGTATGGCAGCTGCACTTGGTTTATCAGCAGCAGGATCTGCATTCGGTGCAGGATTTGCCGGAATGGCATCAGTAGGAGCTTGGAAAAAGTGTTACGCAAGCGGCAAAGCAGCACCGTTCATTATGATCGCATTTTCCGGTGCACCGCTGACACAGACAATTTATGGATTCCTTCTTATGAACTTTATCAAATCCGCAGTAACTGGCGGTGCAGATGCAGGTCTGGCACTTGGTGTTGGTCTCTTCGGCGGACTTGCAATCGGTCTTTCCGGATTATTCCAGGGTAAATGCGCGGCAGCAGCCGCAGACGCTCTCGGAGCAACCGGTAAAGGTACTGCAAACTACTTTATCGTAATTGGTATCGTTGAGACAGTAGCGCTGTTCACACTGGTATTCAGCTTACTGCTGTTAGGCTAAGGTGTTCGCAATCCGCTTACGCTACTTGTTCATAACCAAATAGCTGCTACGCAGCTTATCAAAAGGGTATCACTCCCCTTCTGATAAAAAGAAAGTGTCCTGCTTACTGTGCTTTATGCACTTGAAGCAGGACACTTTCTTTTTATTTGGTTAAATTACTAATTACTCACCGTATTTTTCAAAACGCTCTTTTCTTGCCTCAGCAACTTCATCCTGACGTTCTTTCCATAATCTGTCAGCAACTGGTTTCCAGTTCTCTGCGTATGGAATTGTTTTTGCGATCAGACTGTCAACCGGCTCTTCTGCCTGCATATCCGTAGAATGAGCTCCGGAAGCCTCTACCATCTTCTTGATCATCTCCGGATTCTCAAGCATCGGGCATGGACGAAGCTGATTATCATTAAACGGCATATTGTCATGATACTGCATAAACAATGGCTGCTGTAAGCACTCAAGCAGGGAATGCTCTTTGATATTAATATTGGAGTAGTGGATAAATACACATGGCTCTACATCTCCATTTGGGTTGATATGTAAGTAGTTCTTACCACCGGCGATGCATCCGCCTACAAACTCTGCATCGTTCTGGAAATCCAGTGTAAAGAGTTTGATCGGACATTTTCTGCTTCGTACAAAACGAACACGCTCTACCATGTACTCACGCTGTTCCGGTGTCAGAAGCAGATCTGTACTTGCATCTTTTCCGACTGGCATATAATGGAAGAACCAGGAAAGGATTGCTCCTTTGTCTACCAGCATCTGAAGGAATTCATCGGATGTAACTACTTTGTAGTTTTTGCTTGTGTAGCAGATGGATGTACCGAATAACAGACCATGCTCTTTCATCAGATCCATAGCGTGCATAACTTTCTCAAATACACCCTGACCACGGCGGTCATCGTTTGTCTCTGCATATCCCTCTACAGACAGTGCGAAAGATAAGTTACCAAGTCTCTGAACTTCTTTACAGAGCTCCTCATCAATCAGAGTTCCGTTTGTGAAGATGTGGAATGCACAGTCATTGTGTTTCTCAGCAAGCATCAGGATATCTTTCTTACGAACCATCGGCTCACCACCGGTTAATACGAAGAAATGAATACCGAGTTCTTTTGCTTCTGTGATGATTCTGTCAAGTTCTTCATTGCTTAACTGAAGCTGATGACCATACTCAGCTGCCCAGCATCCTGTACATTTCAGGTTACATGCACTGGTCGGATCCATCAGAATAACCCACGGCACGTTACATCCATATTTTTCACGATTTTCTCTTACTTTTTTGAAACCTGTCAGGCCAGCTTCAAATCCCATGTTTAATACGTGCTGTTTTACAATGTTTGGATGAAGTCTGTCCATTGCATTATAAATCATCTGTGTCCATTTCTGCTCCGGATCACCAAGAACCTCATTTGCATTATCCCAGAAATACTGTGGGAAGTTTTTTCCTGCAATTTTATGTGCAAGGTTCATCAGTTTGACCAGGTTCTCTTCTTTGTTTTTGTTGATGTATTTATAAACTCCTGAAAAAGCCAGTTCAAATGACTTTCTAGCTGCAGCATGTTTTACGTCCATCTTTCAATTCCTCCTGTATGTCTGTCCTTATTTTGCGTCAGTTCCTTCAATCTCACTCTTGTAGTTCTTGTATCCTTTCTTTACGAACGGATGCTCTGCCCAGATCTTGTCAGCATGTTCTTTCCACTCTGCTGCATACGGCTCACATTTTCCGCAAAGGTGCTCTGCACTCTCCGGAGACTGTAAATCTGTAGATTTTGCGCCAGTCTCACGAACCATCTCCTGAAGTTTTTCCGGATTCTCAAGCATCGGGCATGGACGAAGCATATTGTCGTTGAACGGCTG
>ENA-OPDH01000929-OPDH01000929.1-human-gut-metagenome-genome-assembly--contig:-NODE-929-length-22175-cov-3.289286_pt1 | contig 22175 bp, 16 predicted proteins | sample MGYA00241260_ERZ501500 | MGnify/ENA primary metagenome ERZ501500 (study PRJEB25962, sample SAMEA2042519) | human gut metagenome | biome: human gut; feature: human-associated habitat; material: faeces...
TAAAAGTATAACGTACAAAAGAACCCTGATTGTCTCCTGTTACTATTACAACATCTCCACTCTCGTTGCGTGTGGATTCCAGAATCGGAAATCTTCCATTTTCTTTTACATAAGCTTCCGGGCTGGCTGCTTCTGCCTCAATCAATGTTTTTTTACTGTATTTTTCTCCGCCACACGGATTTATTTCTTTGTGTTTTTACTCGTTGGTACTGTCATACTCTTTGCGTTTTTAAACTTTGAAGAAACGCTGTATTGAATCTGCTTTGCTGTTGTAGCTTTTTTTATCGTTGTTTTATAATTATGAGCAAGTGCAGCACTCCCATCGTTTATAAATTACTTTCCTGTTTATTTAATTTTTTTCTGATACAGTCTCCAATACTGGTAATGCACAATAGTGTCACAACAAGAAAAACACCGGGAATCAGGATAATCCACCAGGCACCTGTAAGCAGTGCTTTTTCTGATAGTGACAGCATACTTCCCCATGAAATAACTTCCAGCGGAAGTCCTATCCCGATGAAACTTAATGTTGACTCTTCCACAATAGCACTTCGGATATTCATGACAACCATAAACATGATGGAAGATAAAAAATTGGGTGCAAGATGTTTATAAAGAATATAAAAAAATCCTCCCCCCATGCACCTGGCCGCAATTACATATTCATTGTTTCGCAGCTGCCGCACTTCTGTTCTGATAATTTTGGCTATACTCATCCAACTCGTAATCCCTATCACAAAAGACAGACTGAATACATTTGCCTTTCCAAGAATGGCCTGCAGAAAAATAACCGTCAGAAGATTCGGAATGCTCAGCAGAATCTCTGTTGCCCTCATGAGCAGCATATCCAGCCAATCCGGTGCCATGCCGCTTACCGTACCAAATACGATTGCAATACCGGTAGATATCACAGTTGCTGCAATTCCGATAAACAGAGACTGTCGTCCGCCGTACCAGATCATGGAAAAAATATCACGCCCCATAGTATCTGTTCCAAACAAAAATTCTTTACATGGAGCAATTGTATAATTTTTCAGATCCATGTAAGACGGATCTTTTGTCATGATTCGATTGCAGAACAGACAGCCACCCACAATCAGTATCAGAATGATGACAGACAGCCATGGAATCGTATCATACCATCTGTTTTCTTTTTCCGGTACCTGCTGTTCTGCAAGCTCTGGTTTTACTCCAACCATTTCAAACAGGTCACTCATAGTTATCCACCTCCTGCATTTCCGACTGCCTGCTGATACGCATTCTCGGATCGATCCTCTCATTAAGAATCTGTGCAGCCATATTACAGGCAATGATTATGATCCCTGACATCAGACTGATGATCATCAGTAAATTATAGTCTTTATAACGGGCACTTTCATATGCCAGTGTCCCTATTCCGGGATAAGAAAAAACAGTCTCTGCCACATAAGTTCCTCCCATAATATGCGTTACCGAAATTGCCATAATGCTCAGATATGATGGCATGATATTTCTCATACAATGTACCAGCATAATACGGGATTTTTTTATTCCTTTTGCTTTTGCCAGCAGCACATAATCTGCACGGATTTCATCCAGCATTTTATTCCGGACCATGTAGCCATAATACCAGAGATGTTCTGTCACGATTACAGTCAACGGCAGTATCATATGTAAGATTCGGTCGGAAATGTTTTTTTCCTGCCCGACTGCATATGCCCCGGAACTTGGCAGCCATCGCAGCGAAACAGAAAATACAAGAATCAACACCAGTGCCAGCCAGAACTCCGGGACACAGCTTATGATCGTCCCTGCTTTACAGATGATTTTATCCAGCCATCCGCCTTCTTTCCATGCACATATGACTCCCAGCAGCAATGCACCTGCAAATATAATCAAAAAGCCAGTACCGCCAAGAAGCAGGGTATTGCCAAGTCTGCTTTTCAGCACATCCAGTACATCCATCTTATATTTATAAGAACGTCCGAAATTTCCATGAAAGACCTGATGAATCCATCTGCTATACTGTACAGAAATTTTATCATTCAAACCAAGTTTTTCTTCTGCCCACTCTCTTTCTTCAGGACTCATCTTTTCCACTCGTTCTCCGTAGTAAGAAAACAGTGGATCTCCCGGTGCAAGTCTTGAAACATAAAATGTCACAAGAGAGAGCAGTCCTACACTGATCATAAAAATCACCAGTTTTTTTCCATAATACAGCATTCGTTCGCCTCTCATAACACTTCACCTTTCTGTCTTTCTATTCGTGGATCCGGTATTGGGACTGCCGCTAACAGTGCTTTGGTGTATTCATGTTCCGGATGGGCGAAAATATCTTGTGTTCTCCCTTCCTCCACCAGTTTCCCGTGATACATAACACCTGTCCTGTCACACAGAAACTCCACCATTGAAAGATCATGAGCAATAAAAAGAAATGAAAAACCCTGTTCTTTCTGTAATTTCCGAAACAGATTTACCATCTGTGCCTGAATTGACACATCAAGCGATGCAATCGGTTCATCTGCCACGATCAGCTCCGGTTTTGTGGAGAGTGCCCGTGCAATCGCTACTCTCTGCCGCTGTCCACCGGATAATTCACATGGATATTTTTCCATATAACTGCGATCCAGTCCAACAAGCTCTAACTGTTTTTCTATCTCTTTTTTACCTGGCCTGCCCTTTCCTGAATAAATACGCAGCGGTTCTGCTACAATATCCTCGATTTTCATTCTCGGATTCAGACTGGATGCGGAATCCTGAAAAATCATTTGCCGTGTCATCTGCAGCATTTTCCGGTTTTTTCGAAACTCTTTGCTTTTACAGATTGGGATCCCTTTGTAAAATATTTCTCCTTCAGAAGGTTTATATATATTCATAATACAGCGTGCCACTGTAGATTTTCCTGATCCAGATTCCCCTACCAGTCCGTAAATTTCCCCTTTTTTTATTTGAAAAGATACATCATCTATCGCTTTTACTGTCATTTTTCTCTTCAGGTGAAACATATGCGAAAGATGCTGCACATCCAGTAAACTGTTATTTTCCATATCTTCGTTCTCCAATCGGAGCCTTTACTTTCGGGGCTCGTTCATCCAGCAGCCAGGTAGCTGCATAGTGTGTGTCTGTAACCTGGAACACAGGGGGTTCTTTTTCATAATCTATCCTCATCGCATACGCATTTCTCTCTGCAAATGCATCACCTTTTGGCGGATGGATCAGGGTTGGAGGCATTCCCGGTAATGTCGGAAGCCATTCTTTCCCCCTGGACAAAATCGGAAGAGACTGCAGCAGCCCCCATGTATACGGATGCCTTGGATCATAAAAAATCTCTTCCGCTGTTCCGATTTCCACAATTTTTCCTGCATACATAACCGCTACACGATCTGCCACCCCTGCTACAACCCCAAGATCATGGCTGATAAAAACGGTTGCCATCCCGAGTTTTTTCTGGATTCTCCGAAAAACATCAAGAATCTGAGCCTGAATCGTCACATCCAGTGCCGTCGTCGGTTCATCTGCGATCAGCAGGCCCGGATTGCAGCACAGAGCCATCGCGATCATCACACGCTGGCGCATGCCGCCGGAAAGCGTATGGGGATATTTTTTCATGACACCGTGAGGATCGGGCATACCAACTTTTCCTAAAATCTGCTCTGCCCGCTTTCGCGCCTCTTCTTTTGACAGTCTCATATGCTTTCGGATGCTCTCCATCAGCTGGTTGCCGACTGTAAAGACCGGATCGAGAGAGGTCAGCGGGTCCTGGAAAATCATCGTCAGACGGTCGCCCCGGATTTTATCCAGCTCTTTTTCCGTCATCGTCAGAAGGTTCCTGTCCTCGAATACGACGCTTCCCTCCGTCACGGTTCCGCCTCTTCCAAGCAGCCCCATAATAGAAAGTGAGGTCACACTCTTGCCACAGCCGGATTCGCCGACGATACAGACAACTTCTCCCTTATCTACATGAAAATTTACATGGTCCACGCTGACAGTGCGTCCGTAGTCGCTGTCAAAAACGGTTGTCAGCCCCTCTACTTCCAGTAAATGCGGCATTTGCTTTTCCTCACTTTACTCATATATCAGATTCTGCCGCACACCTCCCAAAAAAAGAGATGTGCGGCAGTTATTATCATAGCATAAAATATATGAAATACAAACTTTTTATCGGAAGAAAACTTCTTTTTTCTCTGATAAAAATGCTCCGCGAAGATCCCACTGCGGCAGAATGGAATTCTGTGAAACAGGATTCTTCTTTATTCCACTACGTCCCAGTTCTGGACATCGTTGAAGAAGCCGTATACGCTGGGAGCTGCGCCTGTAATCCGCTTGCTGACTGCCCCCTGTGCGCTGATAACATAGGCGGAGAACATCGGAACATCTTCCTGTACCTTTTTATCCACAACGGAGAACAGCTCTTTTGTTTCCTCCGGATCACTTGTCAGCTGGGATTTGGTCAATGCGTCGTTTAACGTATCGTCGCTGTAGCCGGTCCAGCTTTCTTCACCGCCAAGCAGCCATGCTACATCCGGATAGGGATCCACCGGCGCATAGGTGTACTGTACTGCCAGTACATCATAGTCCTCTGTGCCTGCTACGCTCATCAGCGTTGCGAAGTCAACGGTCTGGATTTCCGCCTTGATGCCGACTGCAGCCCACTCTGCAGCGATGATGGAGGCTGCGTTTACAAAGGTCGAATCGCCGGAATTTACATAGAAACGGATTGTCTGGGAGCCGTCCCATCCAGCTTCTTCCAGAAGTGCTTTTGCCTTTTCCGGATCATAGGAAACCGGTGTGAGGGAATCATCATAGAACGGGCTTGCACTGGACAGGAATCCATCTACAATTTCACCATGTCCGTTTAACAGTTCCTCCAGAATCTGCTGACGGTCGATCGCATACAGCATCGCCTGACGAACTTTTACATCCGGAACGTTCTTTGTCTGGATAAATACGGACTGGTTGGTAACCGGGGAACCGTATACAACGTCTACGTTGTCCAGGGCTTCTACGCTCTCATAGTCCTCCTGCGGGATATCACTCATCGTCTGCTGGGTGATATCGATTTCGCCGGATTGCAGACCTGCATACAGCTGACTGCCGTCTACGATTTTGATGTTGAGCTTGTCGATCTTGGGCGCGCCCTTCCAATAATCCTTGTTCGCTTCATAGGAAATATAATGATCCACATCGAAATCCGTTACGATGAACGGTCCGCTGACAACATCGGGATGGTTGAACCAATCCGCTGTGGAAAGCTCTTCCTCGGAATACTGCTCGATCACATGCTTGGGCAGGGTCAGCAGATATCTCGCATAGCTGTTTTCAAAGGTAGTAATCGGCATTTCTTCTTTGGTCGTAAACTGTACCGTTTTATCGTCTACCTTCTGAATGCCGTCGATGCTCTCTGCACCTTCCTCCACAAAGCCGTCGTCGCCAACACCTTCAAATACATAATACATCATTGCAGTATTGCCGATGACCGGGCTCGCCAGGCGAAGCGCGGTATAAACCACATCATCTGCCGTAACAGGCGTTCCGTCCGACCAGGTTGCAGCATCATCGATGTGAACGATAAAGTTTTTGTTATCTTCTGTTGTGATGGAATCTGCCAGCATGCCCTCGAAGTTCAGGTCAGCATCCAGCTCCATCAACGGCAAAAACATCAGTCCGGTCGCATATTTGTTAATCTCGCCGCCGTTTAACAAAAGGGGATTGAGACTGCCGATGGTATTGGTCACACCGACGTTGATAATCTTCTCTCCCGAAGCTGCTGTGTCTGAGGATGCACTCTCTGTGCTCACCGCTGCGCTTCCGGTTTCATCTGCTGCAGCACCTGCATTCGATGCGCCGCACGCGGTCAGTCCCAGCGCCATCACTCCTGCCAGAAGCAGGCTTAAGATCCTGTTTCGTTTTTTCATAACTGCTCCTCCTTTTAGGCGAATCATCCGCCGCTCAATACCTACCTATCCGGTATGTTAGTGAGAATTGTATTCTATTTTTTTCGATCTGTCAAGACTCTATTCCCATATTCTTGACAAAATACGGGGTTCGCGTTATATTCGACAGCAGAGCGCACGATTCTTTCTATCCTATAAGGATGCCAGGATCAAAAGGTCTAAGCCCACAGGAGCTTGCTCATAGATGGGTAGGATTGTGGGAGTGCGCAGTACGGAACAATCCACTGACCTTACATAATATGCTTTACCGGAGGATTTTTCAATGAAAAATTACTTAAATTATCAGTCCTCAGAATATGACTGCGGTTCTGTTTCTATTACCAACGGAATCCGCTACCTGTTTGATCGGGAAGAAATCAGTCCTGACATCCTCAAATGTATTATGCTCTATACAATGGACACTTATAACGAACAGGGACAACCATGCCGTCACGGCACTTCCGCCGCCGCAATGCGTTTTGTCGGCAGTTGGTTAAATCAGCTGGCAGCTGTCCGCTCTTTTCCGATCCAGACGCAGTTTCTTTTCGGTAACGATGTTACACTGTCCCCGGACAGCGAAATCAGTCAGGCGCTTTTGCACGGCGCAGCTGTCGTGCTGCGTCTTTTTCTTGAAGTTCCGCACTATGTGCTTTTAACCGGCATTTCCAGGGACGAGGTGTTTTTCTTCGACCCTTATTATGAGGAAGAAGGGACTCCCGAATTCGACGCTGAATATTACGCCAAGGGCATCCGTTTTATTTATGACCAGCCCAAATGTGCCAACCGCGCAGTTTCTCTGGAACGCATCAACCGACTTTCCCACGGATACTATGAGCTGGGTGAATTTTCCTGCCGCGAGGCGCTGCTGATGTTCCGCACGTCCGGCGAATGCGAATGGAACGCGTAAACGGGTGGGGCTTATAAGCCCCACCCGTTATTCATGACAATAGAATGCTCGCAGAGCGTGCATTCTATTGTTTTTATTTTCCGCTGTCACCGTAGTTTGCCAGCACACGGGCACTGGGGTCATTGACATTACAGCCCTCCCAGCTCTTGTTGGGCATCCAGAAGTCCGGCACCATCCTTGCCTGTCCGGGATAATACTTTTCAAAGATTTCCCGATACAGCAGGCTTTCTTTTGTGAAGGGCTGTGCAAAATCATATTTCTGGCGGAGCGTTTCGTATTCCTTGTCGGTGTAATACTTCTCTGCGTATTCTTTTAAATCATCCACCATGCTGTGTCCTACTGCATCGCTGAATGCAGCTTTTTCTCTCCACAGGATGTTTTCCGGCAAAATATGATCTGTTTCAAATGCCTTGCGCAGCAGATATTTTCCTTTTCCGTAGGTGTTTAACTTCTTCGCCGGGTCAATGGACATCACATAACGGACAAAGTCGAGATCGCCGAAGGGTACACGGGCTTCCAGGCTGTTTGCCGCAAGACACCGGTCGGCACGCAGGACATCATAGCAGTACAGCTCACGGATTCTCTTTGCTGCCTCTTCCTGAAAGGCTGCCGCGCTCGGTGCAAAGTCCGTATATTTATAGCCGAACAGCTCGTCGGAAATTTCACCGGTCAGCAGCACCTTTAAGTCTGTTTTTTCATGGATTGCCTTGCAGACAAGGTACATGCCCATGCTCGCACGGATCGTCGTGATGTCATAGGTTGCAAGCGCTTCGATAACGGTTTCCAGGCTTTCCAGCACTTCTTCCTTTGTCATGATGACTTCGGTATGCTCTGCGCCGATAAAATCAGCAACTTCTTTTGCATATTTTAAATCAATCGCATCTGTGTCCATGCCGATTGCAAAGGTCCTGATCGGTTTTTTCAAAATATCTGCTGCAATTGCACATACAAGACTTGAGTCCAGACCGCCGGATAACAAAAAGCCCAGCGGAGCGTCTGCATCCAGACGTTTCTTTACCCCCTCCGTCAGCTTATCATGGATGTTTTTTGTAATCACATCAATATCTTCGTGCACATAACCATGGACAGCTGCGATATCCTCATATTTGACAAATTTCCCATCGTAATAATAGCTTCCGGGCGGAAATGCACGCACCTCGTCCACCCAGCCGATCAGGTTCTTTGCCTCACTGGCAAATGCAATCTTTCCGCTCTTGGAATAACCATAAAACAACGGACGGATTCCGATCTGGTCACGGGCTGCGATCAGCTTGCCGCTTTTGTGATCGTACAATACACAGGCATATTCCGCATCCAGATGGGAAAACATTTCCAGTCCATATTCTTCATATAGTGGAAGCAAAACCTCACAGTCGGAACCGCTCTGGAACTGATAACCGCGCTCTTCCAGCTCCTTTTTGATTTTGCGAAAGCCGTAAATTTCACCATTGCAGATCACCCAGCTGCCGTCCCGTTGAAACGGCTGCATGCCGTCCGGGGTCAACCCCATGATCGCAAGTCTTGCAAAACCGAGATACCCGAATTCGGTCTCAACGACCTGCTGGGCATCCGGTCCTCTCATCTTTGTCTTTAACAGATATCCTTCCATCGTTTCTTTGGTGACATCTTTTCCCGCGTAGCAGAGAATGGAACACATAAGCTTTTCCTCCTTTTCTTTTGCTGCGTTGCAGTTTTTCTTTCGCTTTCCGGGTGCTGATTCCATGCTCGCATGAGAAGCTGTGCACGGAAAGCTGCGAAGGGAACTGTAAGAACGCAAAAACAGCAGCCATTTGTCCTATTGGAGATAGGACGAATAGCTGCTGCTATATCCGCGGTGCCACCTAACTTGCCGCACTTCCTTGTACGGCCCCTTTTTCGCGTTCCCATGAAACGCTATCCCTGTAACGTGGGACTCCGGCTCGCCTACTTACAGATCCTGCGTTCAGCTTGCAGCTCGGAAGTGTTCTTTCCTACAGATATCCGCGCAGGACTCCCACCGCCGCCTGCTCTCTGTGCCGTCTGTCTGTACTACTTTTCTTCGTCATCGCTTTTTGTTTTTTACAAGATAGCATACCCGTTTTGCTCTGTCAAGAAAATTTTCACGAATGGCACGGGTGAACTGTAACAGAGCTTAAACTCTGCCTCTTACTCTTCTGCAAACAGAGGGGTAGACAGATAACGATCACCGGTATCCGGCAGGATCACAACAATGTTCTTACCTTCATTTTCGGGACGCTTTGCAAGCTCGATTGCTGCCCATACTGCTGCACCGGAAGAAATGCCTACCAGCACGCCTTCCTGATGACCGATCTTTCTGCCGGTTGCAAACGCATCCTGATTCTCTACGGTGATAATTTCGTCATAAACCCTGGTGTCCAGGACGTCCGGTACGAAGCCTGCGCCGATTCCCTGGATCTTGTGTGCGCCGGCTGTGCCCTTGCTCAAAACCGGAGAGCCTGCAGGCTCTACAGCAACAACCTTTACATCAGCCTTTTTGCTCTTTAAGTACTGGCCTGTACCGGTCACGGTTCCGCCCGTACCAACGCCTGCTACCAGGATATCAACCTTGCCATCCAAATCTTCCCAGATCTCAGGACCGGTTGTCTTTTTGTGTACCTCCGGGTTTGCAGGGTTTACAAACTGTCCGGGAATGAAGCTGTTGGGAATTTCCTTTGCCAGCTCGTCTGCCTTTGCGATTGCACCCTTCATGCCCTTTGCACCTTCTGTCAGGACAAGCTCTGCGCCGTATGCCTTCATCAGCTGTCTGCGCTCTACGCTCATGGTTTCCGGCATTACGATAATGATCCGGTAGCCTCTCGCCGCTGCAACAGACGCAAGGCCGATGCCGGTGTTGCCGGAGGTAGGTTCAATAATTACAGAGCCTGCCTTTAATGCGCCCTTTGCCTCTGCATCATCGATCATCGCTTTTGCAATTCTGTCCTTTACAGAGCCTGCAGGATTAAAGTATTCCAGCTTGCCATAGATGTGCGCCTTTAAGCCCTCTGCCTTCTCAATATGTGTCAGCTCCAGCAGGGGAGTTCTGCCGATTAACTGATCTGCGGATGTATAAACGTTGCTCATTTGCTCTTCCTCCTTAAACCCACTTACTTTATATGTTAATGTGATTATATTCTGTCTTTTCGGATTTGTCAACTCTTTTTAAACAATAGAATGCACGCTCTGCGAGCATTCTATTGTCATGAATAAAATATTCCATGGTTTTTCCGGCGTCAGCACAGAGGTTTCATTGAATAAAAGCACTGCCTCCCTGCAGTTGTTTTTGCGTTATGAATTTCTTCCCCGGCAGGCTGCTTCCAGCTGTGTGAGCGCCTGCAAAAGCGTTTTTTTCGTGCACGCCAGTACGATGCGTTCAAACTGTCCCGACTTTTTGTCAAAGACAGAGCCGCCATCCAGCCAGAGCTTTGCCTGATGTGCAATGAGATTTTCCAACGCTGTGTCCGACAGTCCCAGTTCCGAGCAGTCCAACCATGCAAAGTAAGTGCCTTCCGGTTCGATCAGACGGATCTTAGGCAGTCTTTCTCTTAAGAAGCTGCGCAGGATCTTCAAATTTTCCCGCAAATATGCCTGGCACTGCTCAAGCCACTCACCGCCATTTTCATAAGCTGCCTGGCACGCGATTAAACCGAGGGCGTTCAACTGGGAATATCCCGCTGCGTTGATCTCGGCTTTGAATCTGTCCCGGACCTCTTTTCCGGGAACCCAGATATTGGAAACCTGCAGCCCCGCCAGATTAAAGGTTTTACTCGGCGCAGTGCAAAGAATCATATTTTCTTCCAGCTGCGGACATGCCTTTGCAAATATCGTATGCGGATGCTCCGGAAATGCAAAATCACAATGAATCTCGTCTGCCACAACGAACACATGGTAGCGGTCGCAAAGCTCTCCCAGTTTTTGAAGCTCTTCTTTTGTCCAGACTCTGCCGACAGGATTGTGGGGACTGCACAGCAAAAACAGCTTTACATTCTGGGATGCGATCTTTTCTTCCAGATCGTCGAAGTCAATTTCATAATGTCCGTCTGCTAAAAGGAGCGGGCTTTCTACGATCTTTCTATTGTTATCGCGAATCACTTCAAAGAACGGGTAATAAACCGGCGGCTGAATCAGTACACTGTCGCCCTCTTTTGTCAGAGCGCGTACCGCCATCGCAAGGGCGAATACCACACCGGGGGTTTTTACAAGCCATTCAGACTTTGGCTGCCAGTCAAACCGACTGTCAAACCAGCGATACAGTGCGTCAAAATATTCTCCTTTTACCTCGCTATAACCGAAAATCCCATGGGAAACCGCATTCTGCAGTGCATCCAACACAGGCTTCGGCGCCTGAAAATCCATATCCGCCACCCACAATGGCAACACATCTGCGTCACGTCCGCGTTCCACGGCGAAATCATATTTCAGGCTGTTTGTATTTTTCCGATCAATTTCCCGATCAAAATTATAGGTTGTCATTTCTAATCTCCCTCTCAACAAAAATCCTGCCCTGCAGGATTCTTATGCCTGCAACGGGTCGCAAACGCGACATTTTTCTGCTCCGCCGCAATGCAGTCCCTACAGCGTGGATTTCTTCTCAGGAAACAAACGCCTGCTCCAGATCCGCAATCAGCTCGTCCACATGCTCCAGTCCAACGGACAGGCGCAGCAGAGTGTCGGTGATGCCAAGCTTTTCTCTCCACTCCTTCGGAACATCCGGATGGGTCTGCTTCATCGGATAGGTGATCAAAGATTCTGTACCCCCAAGGCTCTCCGCAAAGGTGATGACGCGCACCTTTTCCAGCACGCGCTGTGCCGTTTCCACGCTGTCGACGTCGAAGGAAATCATCGCACCCGCACCTCTCGCCTGCTTTGCATTGATCTCATAACCAGGATGCGTTTCCAGTCCAGCATAATATACTTTTCTGACTTTCTTCTGCTCCGTCAGCCAGCGCGCGATGTTGCCCGCATTTTCCTGCTGCCGCTCCATGCGCACCGCCAGTGTCTTGATACCGCGCATTACCAGCCAGCTGTCGAAGGGGGACAAACAGCCGCCGGTCGTCTTTGCAATCAGGCGGATTTTTGCTGCGAGCTCTTCCTTTGCAGAGCAGACAAAACCGGCGATCGTGTCGTTATGTCCGCACAGGAACTTGCTCGCGCTGTGAATAACGATATCTGCACCGAGTGCAATCGGGTTCTGCAAATATGGAGATAAAAAGGTATTGTCTGTGATCATCAGAAGGTTGTGTTCTTTTGCAAGCTCTGCGCATGCCGAAAGGTCAGTGATCTCCATCATCGGGTTGCTGGGCGTCTCGATATAAAGTGCCTTTGTTTCCGGACGCAGCACCCGTTTGATCTCATCCAAATCACCGGTATTGACAAAATCAACCATCAGTCCGTTCTTTTTGCCGATGGTATTGACCAGACGGGTTACACCGCCGTAAAGGTCTTCAGAACAGATCACATGGTCGCCGGGTGCAAACAGATCAAATACTGCTGTCACCGCCGCCATGCCGGAAGAAAATGCCGTCGTGTCATAAGCGCCCTCCAGCGCGGTAAGGATTTCCTCCAGATGCTGTCTGGTCGGATTTTTCTCTCTCGTGTAGTCAAAGCCGGTCGAATGTCCCAGACCGATATGTCCGAACGTCGCCGTCTGATAGATTGGAAAGCTCACCGCCTTTGTCGGCTCGTCCCAGGAAAAATCCAGATTTCCATGAATACACTTTGTTTCTATATGATTGCTCATTTTTCTGCTCTCCTTTGCAGTTATTTTTCGGATATTTTCTATCATTCTAATTGTATGCTTCCCATTTGTCAACACCAACATAGTTGGTATATATGTTTATAATCGGTTCCACAGTGGCCTTCTCCCGGACGTTCCCCCGCGCCATTCGCAATACAATAGAATGCACGCTCCGTGAACATTCTATTGTCATGAATCGCGCCTGCGGCGCTTTCCGCAGTGGCTGCGCCACCGCTTCTTTTGCTCATGAAGTGGCGCTTCCTCCGTGACTTCATGTGCACAGATCTCATGCGAGCATGGAATCTGTACCCACGAAGTCACGGGGGAACTGGTAAACAAAATAAAATTTATTCTTGACCGCCCCCTTTCCCAATGCTATAATGCATCAGATGAACAAAGGCGTTCATGAGTGAAACACTTTCCTATTTAGAAAAGTGTTTGATTCATGGACGCCTTTCAGTATTTGTACAGCAAACACGAGAGAATGAGCGAGGTGTACTTATGGAACAAACTGTGTACTTACAACTGGAGGACGGAACCTGTCTGACCGGAAAACATTTCGGCGCTCCTTTGAAAGAGGACGTCATCGCGGAAGTCGTTTTTACGACGGCTATGACCGGATATACAGAAACACTGACCGACCCCAGTTATTACGGACAGATGGTCGTTCAGACATTTCCCCTGATCGGCAACTACGGCGTCAATCCAAAAGACTTTGAAAGCAAAGGAATTCACATGAGCGCATACATCACCAGAGAATGGTGCCCATGTCCTTCCAATTTCAGATGTCAGATGGATCTTGACGCTTTTTTAAAGCAGCAAAATATCCCTGGCATCTATGATCTGGATACCCGCTACCTGACCAAGCTCATCCGCGAGCGCGGCGTCATGAACGGACGGCTCACATCCCTCCGCCCGGACTCTGCAGCTGTTGAAGACTTAAAGAGCTGGGCAATCACGGACGCGGTAGCACACGTTACCTGCAGGGAGCCTTACCAGATTCCGTCCCCGCTTCCCCGCCATCACGTCGTTTTGTGGGACTTCGGTGCAAAACAGAATATCATCCGAAAGCTGCACGCATTAAACTGCGACCTGACCATCGTTCCCGCTTCCACGACAGCAGCACGCATCCTCTCCTATTCGCCGGACGGTATCATGTTGAGCAACGGTCCCGGCAACCCGAAGGATAACCCGGCTATCATTTCCGAGCTGTCCCACCTCTGCAAATCCGGCATTCCGATTTTCGGCATCTGCCTGGGGCATCAGCTTCTCGCCCTTGCAAACGGTGCGGACACCGAAAAATTGAAATATGGACACCGCGGTGCAAACCAGCCGGTGAAAGATCTGCTCACCGGCAGGGATTATATCACCAGTCAGAATCACGGCTATGCCGTCAAAAACGATTCCCTCCCGGATAATGCAGTACTTCGTTTTATCAATCTAAACGACGGAACCTGTGAGGGCGTTTCTTATCAGGATTTTCCCGGCTTCTCAGTGCAGTTCCATCCGGAAGCCTGCGGCGGTCCTCATGACTCCGAGTTTTTGTTCCGCGAATTTGTCGCACTGATGGAAAGGAGGGCATAAAGCATGCCGTTAAATCCCAATCTGAAAAAAGTAATGGTAATCGGCTCCGGTCCCATCGTCATCGGTCAGGCTGCCGAATTTGACTATGCAGGTACCCAGGCGTGCCGCGCTTTAAAAGAGGAAGGTCTGGAGGTTGTGTTAGTTAATTCTAACCCTGCAACAATCATGACAGATGCCGCCATGGCAGATCATGTCTACGTGGAGCCTCTGACTCTGGATTTTCTAAAAAAAATCATCAAAAAAGAACACCCGGACAGCATTCTTTCCACCCTCGGCGGTCAGACCGGCCTGACGCTTTCGATGCAGCTGGCAAAGGAAGGCTTTCTGGCACAGGAGGGCGTTACACTTCTTGGCGCAAACCCGGAAACCATTGCCAAAGCCGAAGACCGTCAGGTTTTTAAAAGCACCATGGAAGCGATCCGGGAGCCTATCATCCCCTCTGTCGTTACGACGACGCTTGAAGGTGCTCTCTCCTTCGCGCACTCTGCAGGCTATCCGGTTATCGTGCGCCCTGCCTTTACCCTCGGCGGCACCGGCGGCGGCATCGCTGTTGACGAAGCACAGCTGCGCCAAATTGCTTCCGCAGGGCTCCGTCTTTCCCCGATCACGCAGATTCTGGTGGAAAAATGTATCTCCGGCTGGAAAGAGATCGAATTTGAGGTCATGCGCGACGGCGGCGGAAACGTCATCACAATCTGCTCTATGGAAAATCTTGATCCGGTGGGCGTCCATACCGGCGACTCCATCGTTATCGCCCCTGCGGTCACCCTCGCGGATAAAGAATACCAGATGCTTCGAAGTGCTGCACTCCACATCATCGAAGCCATGGGCATTGAGGGCGGCTGCAACGTACAGTTTGCTCTAAATCCCGAAAGCTTCGAGTACGCTGTTATCGAGGTAAACCCCAGGGTTTCCCGTTCCTCCGCCCTCGCCAGCAAGGCGACCGGCTATCCGATCGCCAGAGTCGCTACCAAAATCGCCATCGGCTACCGAATGGACGAAATCAAAAACGAAATCACCGGAAAGACGAAAGCATGCTTCGAACCGGCATTGGACTATGTTGTCGTTAAATTTCCGAAATGGCCCTTTGACAAATTCGTGTATGCGACAAGAAAGCTCGGAACCCAGATGAAAGCCACCGGTGAAGTCATGGCTATTGGCAGAAACTTCGAGCAGGCGCTGATGAAAGCCGTTCGCGGAGCAGAAATCTCCCATGACTGCCTGGCAGACGTGCATATGCGCGCACTCGACGACGAAGCCCTAACCGCCAAAATCCTGGCGCAGGACGACGAACGCATCTTCGCTGTTTACGAAGCGCTCTTCCGCGGTTTTTCCATCGAAAAAATCCATCAGCTGACTTTGATCGACGAATGGTTTTTAGCAAAGCTTTTGCATCTGTGCGACCTCGAAAAACGGCTGGAGACAGAGCCGCTCACACATGATTTTCTGCGGGAATTAAAGAGAAACGGTTTTCCTGATAAAACGATTGCACGCCTGTCCGGCAACTCTGCTTTCCCCCACCTTCCGTATTCCTATAAGATGGTCGATACCTGCGGAGCGGAGTTTGCGGCAGAAACCCCCTACTTCTACTCCACCACTGACGAGGAGGACGAGGCTTCCGCTTTTATCGCGGAACACAGCTCCAAAAAGCCCGTCGTCATCGTCTTTGGCTCCGGTCCGATCCGGATCGGTCAGGGAATCGAATTCGACTATGCCTCCGTTCACTGTGTCTGGGCATTAAAGGATGCCGGGTATGAGGTTGTTATCGTCAATAACAACCCCGAAACCGTTTCCACCGATTTCAATACAGCAGACCGCCTGTACTTTGAGCCCCTGACTCTGGAAGATGTCGGAGACATCATCCGTGTGGAAAATCCGGTCGGTGCCGTTGTTGCCTTCGGCGGACAGACCGCAATTCGCTTGACCAAATGGCTTTCAGAAAACAACGTTCCGATTCTGGGCACACCTGCAGACAGTATTGACGCTGCCGAAGACCGGGGGCGGTTTGAAGCTCTCTTAAAACAGCTCCATATCAAGCAGCCCGTCGGAGATACCGTCCACACTGCAGAGGAAGCGATCGAAACAGCGAACCGTCTCGGCTATCCGGTTCTGCTGCGCCCCAGTTATGTCCTTGGCGGTCAGAACATGATTATCGCCTTTTCCGATGCGGACGTAAAAGAATATATGGATATTATTCTTTCCCATATGGAAGGGAACCTCGTTCTGATCGATAAATATATGATGGGCACGGAGCTTGAAGTCGACGCAATCTGCGATGGCGAGGATGTCCTGCTGCCCGGCATTATGGAGCACATCGACCGTGCAGGCATCCACTCCGGCGACTCCATCGCAGTTTACCCTGCCTGGAATTTAAGCCCCGCCAAAACCGCAAAGCTCGTGGACTACTCCACCCGCCTTGCCCTCTCTTTAAACACGAAGGGCTTGATCAACATCCAGTACGTCATCTGCCAGGATCAGGTTTATGTCATTGAGGTAAACCCCCGTTCCTCCAGAACCGTGCCTTATCTGAGCAAAGTCACCGGCATCCCGATGGTCGATATCGCCACCCGCGTCATGCTCGGGGAAAAATTAAAGGATATGCCTTACGGCACCGGTCTTGCCCCGATTTCCTCCTACACCGCGATCAAAGTGCCTGTCTTCTCCTTTGAAAAGCTGTCTGGACTGGACACGCAGCTCGGACCTGAAATGAAATCTACCGGTGAAGTGCTCGGCATCGCACCCACCATGCGGGAAGCGCTCTACAAAGGATTGGTCGGCGCAGGCTACCAGCTGACCGACAAGGGCGGCATCTTCATCACCGTGCGCGACACCGATAAGGATGAAATCCCTGATATTGCACAGCGGTTTGCAGATCTTGGCTTCCACCTGTATGCAACCGCAGGTACGGCAGCTGTACTGCGTGACCATGGTATGTCGGTTACCCTTGTCCATAAGATCAGCGAATCCGAGCACAACACCATCGCACTTCTGGAAAGCGGAAAGGTCAATTACATCATTTCGACCTCCAAAAAGGGGCGTACCCCTGCCCGGGACAGCGTAAAGGTTCGCCGCAAATCTGTGGAGCTTGGCATTCCCTGCCTGACCAGCCTGGATACGGCAGTTGCCCTGGCGGATATCTTAAAGAGCGGCTTTACGCCGGATACGGCAGAGCTGGTCGATATCTGCACGCTGCAAAAGTAAAGGGAGCGTTTTTATCGTATGGAAACAAAGTTTCCTATACGATGAAAAAAGCTCGGAACACAGCATCTATTCCTTTGCTGTGCTCCGGGCTTTTCTTTTCAATCTTTTCTACATCCGCGATGGCTCTCCGCCGTCACTCTTCCATCTGTTCCTTATGATATTGCAGCGTATACAGCTGATAATATCGTCCATGCTTTGCAAGCAGCTCCTGATGCGTGCCCTGCTCCAGGATCTTTCCGTGGGATAGCACAATGATGTTGTCCGCATGCTGAATCGTGGAAAGTCTGTGGGCTACCATCAGCATCGTGCCGACGCTGCGCATTTTTTCCAGGGAATCCTGAATCAAAAGCTCCGTCTCGGTGTCGATATTAGCAGTCGCCTCATCCAGGATCATAACACTTGGTTTGTGGATGATGGTTCGCGCAAAGCTCAGCAGCTGACGCTGTCCGGCAGAGAAGTTATTTCCTCGCTCCCGCACCTCCTCATCCAGACCATGCTCCAGCTTGTCAATAAAATGATCGGCATTCACATACTGGCAGACGCGACGGATTTCTTCATCCGAAATGCCCTCTTCCCGCAGAACGATGTTGCTGCGGATCGTGCCGGAGAACAGAAATACATCCTGCAGCATCTGACCAAAATGCCTGCGCAGGGAAGCGATCTTGATCTTGCGAATGTCGATACCGTCGATCAAAATCTCGCCCTTCTGGAACTCGTAGTTGCGGCAGATCAGGGACAAGATTGTGCTCTTTCCGGAACCGGTCGATCCGACAAACGCCACCGTTTCTCGCGGATTTACATGGAAAGACACACCCTGCAGCACCCATTCCCCGGGAATATAGGAAAACCACACATTGCGAAACTCGATTTCGCCGTGCACCTCTTCCAGCTCTATGGCATCGGGCGCATCTACCAGCTTCGGCTCCAGATCCATGATCGAAAACACCTTTTCCGCAGATGCCAAAGCCGACTGCAGCCAGTTAAACTGCTCCGCCAGGTTCTGGATCGGGGTGAAAAATTTCGAAATATACATATAAAAGGTAACGATCGTTCCGCCTGTGATCGTCTGTCCTAAAAACGCCACGCCGTTTAAATGTCCCATGCCGCCCAGATAAAACAGGCACAGGATGGAACAGATGTAAAGCATATACACCAACGGACGAAATACACTAAACACGAAAATCTGACTCAGGTTTGCCTTTGCCTGCGTCTGGCTTTTCTCACGAAATTCCGCCATCTTTTCCTCTTCGCGTCCGAAAATCTGCGTAACCTTGATGCCGGAAAGGTTTTCCGAAAGATAAGTATTGATATCCGTCGTCGCATCCTTTACCCTGCGGTATGCCCGACGGGAAAACTTCCGGAAGATCACTGTAAAGATCACGATAAACGGCACAAAGCACAGCACCATCAGCGTCAGCTCATAGTTTAAGCAGATCATTGCAACTAATATGCCTACAATAACAAAGGCATTCTTTGTCAGGCTGACCAGCAGGTTCGTAAACATCATCGAAATCGCGTTGGTATCGTTGGTCACACGGGTCACCAGCTTGCCCACTGGAATCTCATTGAGCTGCTCATGGGAAAGAGATTCGATATGGGTAAACAGATCCTCACGCAGATCGGACACAATCCGCTGTCCAACCCGCTGCAAAATCACCGCCTGCAGATAGGTACTTCCCATTGAAAACAGCAGCACCACCACATAACCGCCTACCCGGGCATACAGGGCAGGCAGAACAAAATCACCTGCAACCAGCTCTTCGATATTACCGATGATCAGCGGCGAAATAATGTCATAGGCGATTGAAAACATCATCAGGAACAATACCAGTACAAACTGCTTCCAGTACGGCTTTGCATAAGCTACCAGACGGTGCATAATTTCGCCGTCCTTCATCGTGCGTTCAAATCCCATCTGGGACTTTTTGTCCTTTACCAGCACATAAGCGGCGATCAGAAGCGCCGTGATCGTACCGATGACCGCGCCGGTCAAAAGCAACGGATTTACTTCAATCATGGCTGGCACCTCCTTCGCACTTTTCTACAGACTCCGACGCATGCTCTGGGGCATCAACGGAATCCGCTATGTCAGACGTCCCTACCGCATCGGACGAATCTGCCGTTTCATCCTCCAGACGCTGTAAATCTACCATCCGCCGATACTCGGGACAGCTGTGATACAGCGCATCATGCGTACCGACCGCTTCTACTCTGCCATCCTCCAGAAATACGATCTTATCCATCCCCTCCACTGTCGAGATGCGATGTGCGATCAACAGGGTGGTCTTGCCTGCACGGGTGGTCTTTAAGTTATCGAGAATAATTTTTTCAGTACGGGTATCCACTGCAGAAACCGAATCATCCAAAATCAGAATCGGCGCATTTTTTAACAGCGCACGAGCAATGGAAATCCGCTGCTTCTGACCGCCGGAAACAGTCACACCCCGTTCTCCCAAGATGGTTTCATAGCCCTCTTTAAAGTCCACGATATTATCCCGCACGTCCGCCAGCGACGCCGCACCGTTGATCTGATCGAAAGTTGCATCGTCCACGCCAAAGCCGATATTGTGTGCAATGGTATCTGAAAACAGGAAATTATCCTGGGGCACATAGGCACAGGCATTGCGTACGGAATGAATGGACACGCTGTTCACATCCTTTCCGTCCACAAACAGCGTTCCGTCCGGCACGTTATAGGTACGAAGCAGCAGATCTACTACCGTAGTCTTACCCGCGCCGGTTTTGCCTACAATACCGACACTTTCACCGGCAGCTACCTGAAAGCTGACGTCCTGCAGTACATTATAATCGCCGTCCGGATAGCGGAACGTCAAATGCCGGAATTCAATACTGCCTTTTGGATTTTCAAGATTTCCTACACCATCCCGGTCCGTCACATCTACAGGGGCATCCATCAGCTCCGTAATACGATTCAGGGAAGCCTTACCACGGGAAGTCTTTTCAATCAGCATCGAAATCGCCATGATCGGCCAGACGATGGATTCAAAGTAGCCGATGTATTCCACCAGCTGTCCGGCGTTGAATTTTCCACCAAACACCAGCCAGCCGCCGTAGCCTAAGATGACGCAGATGACAGATTCCACAAACAGCGTCACCAGCACCTCCAGCAGGGTTGCGATCTTTGTATAGGTAACGTTGATCTCTTCATTTTCACGGTTTAGCTTACGGAATGCTGTCAGCTCCTTAAATTCCTTGACAAATGCCTTGATCACCGCGATGCCGGAAAAGTTCTCCTGTGCAAAATCCGAAAGATCAGAGAAAGCCTTTTGCCGTTCCTCCCAGCGTTTTGTCATCGTCGTACCCATAATAGTGCCGATGCCAAACATGATCGCCGCAGGAATCAGAGCCAGCAGGGTAAGCTTGAAATCCATCCGCCACATTTTGTACAGCGCCAGCAGACCAAGCACCAGAGCGTCGAAAAACATCAGAATGCCGTCGCCGAAGCACTCCTGAATCGTATCCAGGTCATTTGTATACAGGCTCATCAGGCTTCCTACCTTGTTGACCTGATAATACTGCTGCGACAAACGACGGCTGTGATCAAACATTCGCTCCCGCAGATCTGCCTGTACACACACTGCGGAACCGAAAAAGCATACCCGCCATAAAAAGCGCCCGATCACCATCATCAAAACAATCCAGATCATGGGCAGACAGATATTCTGAAACAGTACCTCCCTGGTAAAAGTCAGCGTCTGACCATCCACCACCACTTTTCCTAAGTTCACACCATTAATGACCAGACGATACAGCTCCGGAATCATCAGCTGGGCAATATCGACGATCAAAAGTGAGAGCAGTCCAAGCAGCAGCGCCGGTGCATTTTTCAGATAGTAACGATTGATATACTTGCCGAAAATCACGACTTTTCCCTCCTTTTTCTTTTGTTTTCCCCTATAATATTTTCCCAAAAAGTAAAATAGTCGTACTTTTTAGTATAAAGGATGTAAGAGGGGAAGTCAACGCAATGGGAGAAAAAGAGACTGCCGGATCCGCCTTTTGCGGAAGAAACGGCAGTCTCCTGATATGAAATTTTACAGCGGATCCCTTGAGGTTTTTGCATCACCAAAAAAGAACATAAAATCCTGCAGCTCTGTTCGCATCATCCGATCATTTTTCAAAAGTCTCTTCGCCTCTGCAAGCTGCAGCGTTCTGTCATAGGCAATGCTTTTGAGCTGTATTTTTCCATCCAAGATCACCGCGTAGTGCGCAGTCTTGTCAGGATCATCCGGTCTTCTGTAGGAAATGCTTCCCGGATTTATCCATTCCATTCCCTCCCCAAGGGTATGAATGCATTGTCTGTGGGTATGCCCGAAAATCAACCGTCGCTTTCCGTCACACTCTGCTCCATAGCTGGCATTCCAATACTGATCAAAGGCATAGCGGCTTTCGACCGTCCCATAGCCATTGTCGTATTGATGCGCGATTCCATAGCTCCATCCATCTGCCTCAAAATATGCCTTTTCCGGGAGCTGCTTCATCCAATCGATATCTTTTTCACTCAGTCTTTCACAGTTATAATGCACCCATTTGTATTTTCCATCCGCTACATTTGTCCATTCTCCGCTCTCGTAAATATTTATGACATGGCGGTCATGGTTTCCATATACGAGGACTGTATTTTTCAACTGGCGAAACCGCTCCAGGACCTCCCGCGGTGAGATCCCGTAGTCCGTAAAATCCCCTGCGCAGCATAACAGATCATAGTCTGCTTCCTCCCGCAAAATTGTATCCAACGCCCGAATATTTGCATGAATGTCTGAAATTACAAGTACTTTCATAAATAAAATCCTTTCGTTTGCCATAGGCTCCTCCC
>ENA-OPDH01000933-OPDH01000933.1-human-gut-metagenome-genome-assembly--contig:-NODE-933-length-22124-cov-3.795732_pt1 | contig 22124 bp, 20 predicted proteins | sample MGYA00241260_ERZ501500 | MGnify/ENA primary metagenome ERZ501500 (study PRJEB25962, sample SAMEA2042519) | human gut metagenome | biome: human gut; feature: human-associated habitat; material: faeces...
CTACGGTTACGGCTCGGGCTACCATTACGGCTCCGACGAAAAACACAATTAGCTGTAAATAACTATCTGCCAAATAGTTATCAATAAATCCTTTTCAAACAAAATCTTTATATCATTGTGTGGCCGTTCAGGAAATGCATACCATTGAAAGATAGCGGTATATTCGAAGGTTTTACCGACTGGCACTCACACATCCTGCCGGGTGTGGACGACGGGGTGCGAACTGTGGAAGAAGCGTTGGAGATACTGCGTCTGTATGAAGAGCTGGGCGTGAAAGCCGTGTGGTTGACGCCGCACATCATGGAGGACATACCCAATACCACGGCACACCTCCGGGAGCGTTTCGCGGAACTACAAGCCACCTACACCGGCCCGATAACGCTACATCTTGCGGCTGAAAATATGCTCGACAATCTCTTTGAGGAGCGTTTGGAAAAGAATGACTTGTTGCCTTTGGGCGAGAATGGAAACCACCTGTTGGTGGAAACCTCTTATTTTAGTCCTCCGATGGGATTGAGCAATATCTTGCTTCGCATCAAGGCCAAAGGCTACTATCCGGTTCTCGCTCACCCCGAACGGTATGTTTATATGAGTGAATCAGATTATCGACGGCTAAAAGACATGGGGGTAAAGTTCCAGCTCAACCTTCCGTCAATAGCAGGTATGTACGGTAACCGGATTAAGAAAAAGGCCGTGCTGCTGTTAAGTGAAAAAGCTGTTGCTTATACCGGGACAGACATTCACAGTTACAATATATTTCAAAAGTTCATTTGTACAAGCATCACAAGAAATGTACAAAAACTACTCGATTTTTAATCTGATTATTGCCACTCATCTTATTGAATACGGTTAATGAAAAGAGTTGAATAACCTTTTGGAGTGCGCCATGAGTTTGAATATATTACCCATATGTCTTTTCTCTGGGAGGTAACACAAAAGAACTCATATCTAGCAGAAAGAAGGTTATTTTAGAATCAGAATTGTTTTTTTAGTACATAAAGGGTAGTATGTAATTGCAAATTACATTGTATACATCAATAACCCTTTGTTATTTCTGCCACTTCTATGATGGTTATACGGCTTTTCAAAGATTTTTTTCTTACACGAAATCTTTGTCAAACGTTTGACACAAGAGTTGTTTTACAATTGGAAGTGTAATATAGAAAGTTAGATGAAGTATAAGAGGATTGTTGAACGATTGTCATTATGCTAACAGAACTAAATATTCTTAAATTTTACGGTATTCTATTGGTTGTATTGGGGCATGTTGTGTTTACGTATTCCCCAATGTCGATTATTACACCCAGTACGCCATCGCCAATTTTGAATTCCGTAAAAGAGGTGATTTACGCTTTTCACATGCCTCTGTTTATCTTTAGCAGCGGATGTATCTTCGCTTGGCAATTGGAGGTAAAAAAGAAATCTATGACTTTTGTACAATTGTTTAAGAACAAGTTTAAAAGGTTATTGATACCGTTTTATGTGTTTGGACTATTGATGGTTTACCCTACGATGGTACTTCTAGGTGTCCGAGACGCGATACATTATTTAATTAATGGTTTCATTATTGTTTTAGATCCAAGGCATCTATGGTTTGTGTATGCACTATTTCTGATATTCCTTGTGTTTTTCTGTTTACGCAAAATTTGTATTAAACTAGATATCCCAATATGGGCGATAGTCATAGTCGCTTTGCTTCTCTACTGTTTTCCCATAAATATGATTTATTTCCAGATCAAAAATGTGGAGCAATATCTCATTTGGTTCACATTAGGCTATCTGTTTACCATTTACAGACCGGTATTTAAATATGTAGCCATCGCAGTTGTATGTGGGATTGGTTTTAATATAATAATGCCAGGAATTACCCCCTATTTATTAAAATTATTTAATGCTTTTATTGGAATAACAGTATTTTATATTCTTTCTGTCAATACCATGTGGATAGAGAACACTAAATTATATCAATTGATAATTCCAAATTCCTTTGGAATATATTTTTCCACTCAATGATTATTTATTGGCTGGAATTTATAGCAATTCCCTATGAGATTCCCCCAATACTACTCTCATTAGGTGTATTTGCTATCAGCCTAACATTATCTATCTCCTTAACAATAGCAGTCAGAAACATTGGCTGGGGAATTATCATAGGGGAAAAATCTAAATAATCTAATCGAAGATTCATGCCAGATTCTGTTTCCTCGAACAAACGAATAGCCAAGAATACTTTCATTCTATATTTGAGAATGATATTTATCCTCTGCGTAGGACTATACACCAGCAGGATTGTATTGAATACACTTGGAGTAGAGGATTATGGCATATATAATGTAGTAGGAGGATTCGTTACCTTTTTTTCATTCTTAAACGGGGCAATGTCTAATGCCACACAAAGGTTTATCACTTTCGAACTTGCACGAGGTGATATCAAAAAACAAATAATGACATTTTCTACCGCAGCGATTATCCATTTTGTTATCGCATTGTTAATTGTGATTGTTGCTGAAACTCTCGGTTTATGGTTTGTATATCATAAGTTGGTTATTCCTGAAGAGAGGTTTGTTGCTGCCATTTGGGTATACCAATTTTCAATACTTACAATGTTTGTATCAATTGTTTCTATCCCTTATAATGCGGTAATTATTGCACATGAAAAGATGTCGGCTTTTGCCTACATATCAATTCTCGATGTAGTCTTGAAATTAGTGATAGTGTATCTGTTGACAATAGTTACATTTGATCGATTAATATTTTATGCAGCTCTGCTTTTGAGTATCTCCATTCTTGACCGGTTAATATATGGCATATACTGTAAGCGGCATTTCAAAGAGGCACGAGTGAAACTAATGTTCAATAAGAGAATTTTCAAAGAAATGGCTAATATCGCTGGCTGGAGCTTGTTCGGTAATATTGCCGGGGTATTCTACACACAAGGATTGAATGTTCTTTTGAATATGTTCTTTGGCCCTATTGTGAATGCAGCACGAGCAATAGCGGTCACTATACAAGGGGTTGTAACGGGTTTTGTTAGCAATTTTCAAATGGCATTAAACCCACAAATCACCAAAAGTTACGCTACCGGGGATTTGAGTCGTATGCACTCTCTCATATTTGCAAGCAGTAAGTATTCCTTTTTCCTGTTGTTGCTTATAGTGCTACCAATTATGATTGAAACACAGACGATTCTGGCTGTGTGGTTGAAGAATGTTCCGGCTCATACGATCTGGTTTGTTCGTATAATATTATGCATCTTGCTTATAGATGCTTTATCCAATCCTTTGATGATCTCCTCGCAGGCAGTTGGTCAAGTAAAAGTTTACCAAAGTGTCGTGGGAGGGCTTTTGTTGCTTATACTTCCGATAGCTTATATAGCTCTTAAATTGGGCGGCAATCCAGAAATGGTCTTCATTGTCCACTTAATTATTTCTATGGTAGCCCTTATTTGTAGAATAATGATTGTCGGTCGGATGGTTTCTTTTTCACTCGTACAATATGCGCATAAAGTACTATTACCAACTATTTCTGTTTTTACACTCGCTTCTTGTATGTCAATAGGTATTTATTATACAATGACTAATCAGAGTTTATTAAAAACAGTAATTGTAATTATTTTATCAATAGTTATGACTACAATTTCTATTTTATTTGTAGGATTAAACACCTCCGAAAGAAACCTAATATATACTAAAATAAATACTTTAAGATATAGGTCTCATGATTAAACTCGCAATAATCATAATAGAGCATATTAAACTATTCTTACATCCCGTTATAATTAATGCATTTGTATTTTACCAAAATAACAAACGCATCAAGCATGAAAACTGGGGTGATGATATCAATTATTATTTCCTCCGTGAGATAATAAAGTCTCCGGTTGTACTCTTTAACCGTACCTCCTTAGCGTTCAGACTGAAACTACGGAACTATTTGGTAATCGGCTCAACCATTGATATGTTATGTACGCAAAACACCGAAGTATGGGGAGCTGGTATTATTGATGGAAGTAAACCTTTAAAAATAAAGCCCAAGAAAGTCTATGCAGTCCGTGGACCACTTTCCCGAGCAAAACTGCTTGCCGAAGGAGTAGATTGCCCTGAAATATATGGAGACCCAGCCATGCTTGTACCTCTCTATTATCAGCCATCTAAACAGAAACTTTATAAGTATGGTATTATATCCCATGTGGTTAATCAGACGGTTGTGGAAACCTTACTTTTTAATGGGAAACCATTAAGTGAATGTGAGGATGTACAAATTATTTATCTTGGGCAATATAAGCATTGGCATGATATCATTGACCAAATCTGTGAATGTGGAATCATCTTGTCTTCCTCGCTACATGGTCTTATCGTAGCTGAAGCTTACCATGTACCCAATGTTTGGATTGAATTCGGGAAACCACTGATAGGGGGACATTTCAAGTTTCACGATTTTTTCTTGTCTGTTCAACGCTACGGAGAAACGCCATTGGTTATTGCGAATGACGAGTTACCTATAGAACTTATAAATCTCAAAGCATCAAACTGGAAGCCTGCCACGATTGATTTATATCCTTTAATTAATGCCTGCCCTTTCAGACTTAGAGAAGCAAAATACTGTTTACGTAAGCACTCAAATTAGGGCTCAAAAATGAAATATATATCTTCGCTGCGAACTAAAACTTACGAATTATGCTAAGCAGTGAAGACCTTGAAAGATTCTACTTTCAGTATCAAACCGAGGCGGTGCCTCTCGGAATGTCAGTCCAGACATTCTGTTTACGGAACAATGTTCCATATAACATTTTTCACAAATGGTACAAGGATACCCGCAAAAAAATAGTGGAAGTTCAGGTGGATGGTGTTCCCTCGGGCCCAACATCGGAGTCCGTGCCGTCTTCCCCTTCAGGGGAAACCCCGGTAAAGAAGGACAGTCCTTCTCCCCGTGCAGTACACAGATACCGGAAGCCGGGCAAAGGTCCGGGGACGCTTCCCGTGCGTATATCCGTGGAGCTGACCTTGAGCAATGGCCTGCATATCCTCCAGAAAGATCTGGATTATCCGGGTCTGTACCGTCTGATCCAAAAGCTGGAGGTCCTATGTTGAGTGTGACGGGCATGAACCGCTTCTATTACCTGCGTGGCTTTACGGACATGCGTTGTAAGCATTCCCGTGTGCTGTCCGTCATCCGTGAACAGTTGCACCGTGAGCCTTCAGACGGTGACATTTATATCGTGATGTCTAAAGACCGGCGTATCGTTCGCCTGTTCGCCTATGATAACCGTTCGTATAGTCTTTTCGAGAAAAAGTTTGTAGCGGGCTATCAGTTTATGCGGATAATCAAAGATGACGAAGGTAACGAGGTCGCCTACCGGATAGACTGGAAGGACGTAGTCCTCCTGTTAGAGAGTCCCGTAATTAAATCGTTAAAAATAAGATGATTATGTTCCGTATTTATATGGTTATATCAAGTTTTTTTGTATATTTATATCACAAAAAGCAGGATATGGATACGGACGAATTACGACAGTTGATAGTTCAGAAACGCGAGCTTCTGGCGCGGGAGACCTTCTCGCGTCGTGCTTTTAACCGCTGTGAGAATATGTCCGATGAAATGAAAAACCGGTATGTGGAATACCTGATCGAGCGTCTGGAGAACGCGGAACTGGATAATCGTGCGATGAAACTGGTGTTGGAGGATCTGACTAAAGAGTTATCCCGCTCTAACCAAATGCTGGAAAAATTGAATGAGTCGCAATCCCTTCTTGAGGAAGAGCGCAAATCACGTAAATCCCTGGAACGGGAGATTACAAAGCTGAAGGAACAACTCAAATCTGCCCGCAAGAACCGTTTCGGTTCGAAGAAACAGTCCGTAAAAAAGGATGATTCCGGTAGTGATGATGATCCGGTTGACCGTGAGAAGGAGAAAGATGGCTTTGATGGTACGGACGAATCGTTGGATACCCGTTCCGTACCTGAGTCGGAAACACAGGAATCCCACCCCTCCTCTCCGAATCCGGGGGATCTCTGCAACCGTCCGGAAACCTATCGTACCATGGGCGTGAACGGAACTCCTGTCAGGCACTTGTCGGATCTCTCCAAGGTTCCCGGGCGTATCCTTGACCGCAAGATGGTGAAGACCTTCCGTCTCGACATCTGCCTTGTGGAGGAACAGTTCGAGATGGTGCAGTACGTGGAGAAGGGCCGCAAGCCGCGCTGGGGGTATTTCCCCAAGGAAGGACACCCGCAGGCGGTAACTCGGTTTGACGGTACCAGGATAACTCCTGGGTTCCTGCAGGTCATCGCCTATGAGGTATACGTGAAGACCGTGACCTTCGGTCTGCTGCACCAATGGCTTGGGGATATGGGAATGACCGTATCGGAGAACACCTTGCGCAACCGGCTGAAGAAAGGCAGGAAATACCTCGACCGTATGGTGGTGGAACTGAAGAGGATCGCGCTGGAGAAGGATGCCATGGTCAATTGTGACGAGACCTGGTGCAAGGTCCGTAAATATGACCGTTACAAGAAATGCTACATGTGGGTCCTTGTCAACAAGGCGGAACGTGTGGTGATCTTCTTCTACGAGGACGGTTCCCGTGGCCGTGACGTGCTGACGAACTTTTTAGGTGATGCCGAGTTGAAGGCCCTCATGTCGGACGGTTATAACGCTTATGTCTTTATCGGTGACGGGCTGAAAACCCACAGGTATAAGGATACGGACCATCAAGTCTGTCTGGCGCACGTGAGGGCGAAGTTCGTGAAAGCCCGGATGGAAGGTGGCGACAAGAGGGCTGATGTGTTCCTTGACAATATAAACCGTCTCTTCCGTTTTGAAAGGGAGTATGACAGGGAGATGATCACCGACGGGGAACGTACCCGACGACGGCAGGGGTTGCCGACCATGGAGGCGATGATAAACCTGCGGGCAAACCTGCTGCAGGAGTTGAAAAGTGAGGAGGAGCAAAAAAGTTGTTATATGCGGGAGGCCCTGAATTATCTTCACAAGTTTTGGAATGAGGCCTTCACTTATATAAAGGACGGCCGTTATCCGATCTCGAACAATCTGGCGGAACGGGCGGTGCGTCCCTTTACCACCAAACGGAAGAACTCCCTGCACTTCGGAAGTGACGAGGGAGCGGAGATTGCCGCCGTATACCATAGCATAATCAGCACGGTGAAGCTGCAAGGCAGGTCCGTATGGGATTATCTTGGTAAATTTTTTACCGGAATTTTTAACGGTTGCAGAGATTTTTTGAGTCTGACACCACAAAATATAGACTTGGCAGTATGCCAATAGTTAAAAAACAATCGAATTTAATAGCAATTTTTTGTGAGGCATCCATTCTGATGCCTTATAAGGGTACGCTCTAAATTGAGTATTAACAAATCAATAGATGAAAACTGTTTCTTCTAAAATATCGATTCTTATCAAATATGGAGAAACCTTTATTCAACAGGAGATGGGCAGGTATTTCAGACTAAAAACTTCTATAATGTAGAAATGCCTGGTAAAGAAGGTATGATTCCAAATTACATTCTCAAAACTCTTGAAGAAGAGGCCTTAGAAATCAAGTTTAACTTAGATGATTTGTCCGCATTATATGACGAGCGCAATATAAAAATTGATGAAGAATCAACATTTTACGAAATTATTAAACTTTGCAAAAAAGAAAATGCAGCAGTGATACAAATAATCGATCGTGTTTTTTATACACGCATAGAATGCTACAATTCTGACAAGAAAAAAGTTGGAGCTATCCATATTGGAGTACTGCGTCGTCTGCCAAAAGACTTAGCAAAGATATTGTATCCAAGAGGAATTGTTGAATATACTCTGTAAAAACAGATACTTCGTCTAAGTTTTACACATGAACATTTTATATCACACTTACGGAAAAGTGCATTCCACTAAGGGTGGGACAGAACGCACCACTATCACCGTAGCCACAGCTTTGACAAAGCTGTATGGTGCCAGATGCTTCTCCATCTATGAGGCACCTGCCGATACACCCAAAGAGGAATGCTTTATCAAAGAGTTTCAATGGATTCCGCAGAAGGATTTGGAAAAGAATGCCCAAGTGCTTAGAAGTATCATTGTGGCGAACTGTATTGATTGCGTCATTGTGCAGGGGGCATTCATTCATGTACCCAGATTTCGGGCTGCCGTAGAAGGAATAACATGTAAAGTCATCTTTGCACATCATTTCGAGCCACAATGGGAACTTGTGTTCGGACGCTTTGGTAAAGTTATCAGGTATCATCCAAAATCTGTGATGGACTTTGCCCGATGGACAAAAAGTATAATAATGTATCCTTTGACGGCAATGCGGAAGAAACGGCAACTTTCCTCAGTCTACCGTGCAGCTTATGAGTGCGCTGACCATGTGGTGCTGCTCTGTCGGGGTTTCATCAAACCTTATGGAGAATTTGCAGGTGTGCATGACACATCGAAATATGTAGTTATCCCCAACGGACTGTCATTCGGCTTTACGCCTTGCTTTGACGAACTTACTAAATGCAAAGTGGCATTGATTGTTTCACGCTTAGATGAACCATCCAAAAGGTTGTCACTGGCTCTTCGGATTTGGGCATGTGTGAAACAAGATCCGGTAGCCAAAGATTGGACGCTCCGCATTGTGGGCCATGGTAATGACCGCAAACTCTATGAACATATCATTCGTAACGAACATATCCCCGATGTAACTCTCGAAGGCAGGCAAAATCCTGTTCCCTACTACAAAGAGGCATCTATCTTCCTGATGACTTCGAAAAGCGAGTCGTGGGGATTAACGCTGACCGAGGCGCAACAGATGGGCGTAGTGCCCATAGCCTTTGATACCTATGCCTCATTACGTGAAATTATTACCGATGGTGAAAACGGTGTGATTATCAATGAGAGTGATGTGGACGGTTACGTATGCCGAATGAAAGAATTGATGAGTGATAATATGTTGCGGCAACGGATGGCAAGGCAAGCCGTCATCTCCACGCAGCGGTTCTCACAGGAACGGATAGCGGAAATGTGGTGGAAACTGATATCCGAAAAGTAGAACTTTAAACCAAATTAGGATAAAGATGATAAATGTTTTGTATGTAACATTTGCCTCGAAAAATTTTGATGGAGCGACATATTCGCTAATGGACTTGATAAAATCAGTCCGAGGATATGTCCATCCCATTGTCATGGTTGGGACAGAAGGATGTGTATATGATTACTTCACCGCTAATGGTGTAGAGTGCATTGTGTGCGACTTTAAAGAAGACTTAGTAGGGAAACCTGTGAAATTGTACCAACACATAAAATATTGGCTAAAATATATTCCAAACCATTTAACATTCTATCGGAAAAACCGCAAGTGTGCAGAAACTGTTGCGCAAATCTTGAAAGGTAGAAAAATAGACATTGTACATATCAATAATACTGTCATGTCAGTTGGCTATGAAATAGCCAAGATCCTTAACTCAAAGGTTGTGTGGCATTTACGTGGCTTTATGGACCTGGACTTCGGGTGGATGCCATTAAGGGGATGGGACAAATATATAAACACGCTAAAGCAAACCGATGCTGTAATTGGTATCACCAAGACCGTGCTTGAACATTATGTTTCTTTGGAAAGCAAGAATGCGTATGTAATATCGGATGCCGTTCGGAGTAAAGATGATACATGCCTTGTTAGACCAAAAGAGAAGTATTTCCTGTTTTGTGCAGGGTTCTTGACAGAACAGAAAGGATGTGCCTATGCCATCTCTGCCTTTGCGAAGTCGGGGTTGGCTACCAAAGGATATAAACTGAAGATTATCGGAGAAGCCCACTCAAAATATATGTCCCAATTAACCAAAATCGTAGCGAACGCCGGCATATCAGACGCTGTAGAATTTCTTGGACGAAGCGACAAGGTAAAGGAATATATGAGCCGGGCAATTGCATTCTTGATGTGTTCCGAAAACGAAGGCTTGGGACGTGTTTCCATTGAGGCCATGTTTTATGGCTGTTTGGTGATTGGCCGCAATTCCGGCGGTACCAAGGATTTTGTGTTTGACGGCAAGACAGGACTGCTGTTTAACGACATGGATGGTTGTGTGTCTGCGATGCAAAAAGCAGCCGAAACTGATCATCAAGAAATTATCCGGTATGCCCGGCAATTTGCCCGAGAGAACTTCTCCATTGAGAATTACGGAGAAAAGATATTAAATGTATATGAAAAGGTACTTGACAGAGTAATTAAAAAACTAGTTGGAATATGAAATATAAGTTATTAGCGGTTTCTAAGTTTCCCAACATATCGGGAGTGAATATCGGGGATTATGTGCAAGCATTGGCTTCTTCGCAATTCCTCCCTCACATAGATGGCTTCATTGACCGGGACGAAGATTTGAAAGATTACGCGGGAGAACCCTGTAAGGTCATCATGAATGGATGGTATATGCACCTACCTCAAAATTGGCCTCCGTCCGACTTGATAGATCCGCTATTTGTTGCCTTTCACTTGAACAGTGGTGTAAAAGAAGTATTGCTTTCGTCACAAAGCATAGCTTATTTGAAAAGTCATCAGCCTATAGGTTGCAGAGACCTGAACACTTTGTACCTGTTGTCGAAAAACGGAGTAGATGCCTATTTCTCCGGGTGCATGACCTTGACCCTTGGCGAGAAATATCATTCCGAGGAGAAAGAGGATAAGACATATATCGTGGACCCTATCTTCAATGGTACACTTAATTTTAATGCAATTCTGCAAGCTGTCTGTACAACCATTAAGCATCCTCTCGATCTGCTGAAACTTTGTGGGATAACACAGCTACGTCTGCATTATGGAAGGAACATCGTGAGCAAAATATTAAAAACGGCTCTTTACTATAAAGAGTATTCAAAAGTGTTTGGTCGGAAACTCGTCATGGAGTCCACATATGTAACCCAAGAAAGTATGTGTTATAAGACGCTTTTCAAGACCGATGCGGAACGTCTTTCTGAAGCCGAGCGACTTGTCAAGATGTATGCAAAGGCTCGTCTAGTAATAACCTCTCGTATACATTGTGCATTGCCATGCCTTGGACTGGAAACTCCTGTCATTTATTTGGAAAAAGGAAGCGACATTGAGGAAAGTAAGTGCAGATTGGCCGGCCTGCGTGAATTGTTCAACGTTGTGAGTGTCGAAAATGGTGTTTTGTCACCCCGGTTCGATACCGTATTGCCCATCACGGTCACCAACCACCCGTCCAACAAGAGCGCATGGCGGAAATTGGCAGATGAATTGAAACAAAAATGCAGAGAGTTTGTATAAATGACCAAGTCTTTTTAAAAATGGAAAGAATGAAAATCTTGTGGGTATCTTTGGTTAAATTTCCTCCATTATGCTCCTACTTGGGGGAAGAAGCACCGGCACATTGCGGGTGGATGTATTCATCGGCAAAGGCAATGCTGATGGAGATGCCAGAGGTACAGTTGGGAGTCATCGTCTATTCATACGGAAAGAAATATGAACGGTATGAGATAGATGGCGTGACCTACTATCTTGTGCCTACTGCCCAGATAGACAAGACAACTAAAAAACAGATAGAGGCTTGTAATGAGGCTATATGGGATTTTGCTCCCGATCTGATACATATCCATGGTACGGAACATTCGCTTGCTAAAGCTGTGTGTATGGCCAATGAGGACAGAGTAAAAACTGTAGCAAACATCCAAGGGTTGGCAGGGCCATATATGCGTTATGCCGATGGTAGACTTTCATTGTGGGATAAATGGATGAATATCACCCCACTTGATTTTTACCGGGGAACATTTCTGTTGAATGCGAAACGAAGTTTCAAGCATCGTGCTGAATGCGAGCATTATGTACTCACACATATTACTGATATTGTAGGACGTACTGGGTGGGATCATGATCATGTAATGACCGTAAACCCACGGCTGCGCTATCATTTTATGAATGAAACTTTGCGTGATTCTTTTTATGAAGCTCCTGTATGGAACTTGGGACAATGTAAAAAACACACGATTTTTGTGAGCAATAGTGGTTCTCCGTTGAAAGGTGCACATCAAGTATTGAAAGCATTGCCTATTATCTTGAGACAATATCCTGACACTGTAGTTAATTTCTGTGGTAGTAGTGTAATGAGTAGTGCAGTGAAAGATATTCTTCGTTTCCAAGGTTATCATTTATATCTACGCCGACTAGTAAAAAAATTGTGCTTGCAGGATAATGTTCATTTCCTCGGTTCTTTATCAGAAAAACAGATGAAACAGCAATTCCTTGATGCAAATGTTTATGTGATGCCGAGTGCTATAGAAAATTCGCCCAACTCGCTGTGCGAAGCACAAATGCTGGGAACACCTGTAGTTGCAAGCTACTGCGGAGGTACACCGACATTGTTGACAGAAGGAGAGACCGGATATTTTTATCGGTATGAGGAGTATGAAATGTTGGCGCAAATTGTGATGCGAATGTTTGAAAAGGGAGATTATACCAGACTTTCGGCTGCAGAAATGGAAATAGCTCAAGAACGGCATGACTGTAAGAAAAATGCCAATAGACTTGCAGAAATTTATTACGATATAATGCAACGTTGAAAATATGTTTGAAAAAATAAAAGCATATCTGAATCTTAGGTATTTCCTGTATTTCTTCGCTTTAATAGCTGGCTGGCCTTGCGTATTTTTTTTAATGGGATGGTTGCCTCACTATACGATAAACTATCTGCTATTATTTGTATTAGTAGCATTTTTTATTGTAACAAAGAATGAATTTAGGCTACCGTTTCCTATAGTATCGTTATTAGTATTACAAATAACAGCTTGGGGTATCTATTCTATCATTCATAGGCTTGATACGTCCTATTTCACTCGAATACTGATGTTGTGTATCACATATATGTTCCTTGAGATGCAATTATCCGATGAACGTTTAGGTTTTGTGAAGACATATAATTTATGGCTTGTTTTTCAAGTAATAGCAGGTAGCATAGGATTCATTTTAGTTCTTATTGGCATTCTTCAGCCTATTTTTGTGTTCCGTGAATTGGATATGAGACCGGGATACTTCTTTGGCCTATTCACAACTAATACTTATTTTGACGGTCTTGTTCGTAATGCCGGTTTCTATGATGAACCAGGTGCATTGGCGTTTTGGGGAATGTATGCTTTGATAATCAATAAGCTTTTTGTTAATAATAAAAGAGTAGAGATGCTACTTATATCCGGACTTATCTCTACGCTTTCTTTGGCCTACTTCATCCAGATAGCAATGTATGCATTCTTTTTCTATCGAAACAGATTCAGTAAGTTAGTACTATACATTGTGGCTTTTGTGGTTGCCTTGATTATGATTTCTTCCTTCAATGAACGGATGAATCGGGCCATATTTGGTCGCTTCGAGTATGACGAGAAGAAAGGAACGATAGCCGGTGACAACCGACAACAGATGACAAAGGTGTGCTGGGAATTATTTAAGGAAGCACCAGTTGTGGGGCATGGTGCACGGAACTTGATAAGTATATCGCAAAAACATAGAGTGTTTGTGGGGGCAAATCCAAATTTAATCTTGGCCTGCGATGGGGTTTTAGGACAACTGGTCTATTGGAGTCCATTCTTTTTCCTGTTGGGTTTAAGACGGTATGACAAGAAATACGGGTGGACATTTTGGATATTGATATTTGGTTTTTTGCAGAGGCCGTATGATGGTACGCAACTGCTATATCCGTTGATGTCGTTTACAATAGTAATGCAGGCATATCTGCAAGTGAAAAAACTTTCGATTGGTAATGAGTCAGAATAGAAATCGCTGGCTTGACATAGCTAAAGGTATAGCTATTATCTTGATGGTAGCGGGGCATACACCGATTCCCAGTGTAATGTCACATTTCATATATGCTTTCCACATGCCCTTGTTCTTTATCTCTTCGGGATTGGTGAGTAACTATGAAAAGTATAGCCTCGTGGACTATATAAAGCATAAGTCATATACGCTTTTACTTCCATTTGTGTGTTACTCTACTATTGTTGCATTTTTAATGTATTTTATCGGGGAATTGGATGTCATACACTATATAAAATGTGGTTGGGGGGGGTATGCATTATGGTTTATCCCTATTTTATTTATGTCATCTGTTTTGGTACGAATAACTTTCTTGATAAAGAGAAAATATGTCCGACGCTTTATTATGTTATGCTTCCTTTATATTGGATATAGTTTGCGGCATTATGAAATATCCTTACCATGGAGTTTGTCGGTTCTTCCTTATGCTTCTTTCCTTGTAATGTTAGGTAAAGAATTAGCAGATTACAAAAAACGAATTGAAACACCCCTTTCGTTTTATTGGGATTTTTATTGCTTGCTATCCGTCACTGCGGTAATTAGCTATTTGTGGAAACTTGATTTAGCGTGGAATTTAATAACCCCGATAATTCCATTGACATTAGGAGCTGTTACCGGTACGCTGATGGTATTTCGCTTGTCGGTTTGGATAAGAAATGCGTCAACTATGTTTTCTAATATATTTACCAAAGTAGGGAGGGAAACATACGTGGTGGTCGCATTCTCCCAAGTCACGGTTATGTGTATCAATTATTTATTTACATTAAATCCATTGTTGAAATATGCCATTCTTGTCATTGTACTTATTTTACTGAAATATCTTAAAGATGGCATTAACCGACTGGTAAGGATTAAGATTTTATGAAGAAATATCGGATATTTTGGACTTGCATACTGCCTGAACACTTAATTGCTCAATACAGATTGTCATTTGCTGCCTGTAACTTCTCCTATAACTTGATGAGTGGTTGTGCTTTTGACAAAGTTTATAGTAGTATGCCACTTTATGTAGGCGGTGAGATGTCAAAAGAAGCGTTTAGCGATAAACGCTTTGAATTGATTTATGATAGGTGGCGCAAGGCGGGAAAATTCAAGCAAAAACTGGCAACATTCAAAGAACAGTTCACTATGTTCCAGCAAATACCCAAGGATGCATCAGTATGGTTCTACAACCTAAATACACTTAATGCCTTATTGTTTGTGATGTTGAAGCTATTGAAACCATCCGTACAATTAAATGTGATAGTATTAGACTTTACACCCGTAAATCGAGGCTTCGGATTGAATCAGATTTACTTGAAACTTATAAATTGGGCACATGGTCGTATTTGTTTAGCCAATTCTGAATTATTCAAAAAGGAAAATTCGTTAGTTCTCCCAGGTGTTGTTCCATATAGCAGCAAGACGAGACCGGAAATTAAATCTATAAAGAAAACCTTTTTACTCTCCGGTGTCCTTTCTGAGGAAATATCAATGCTTTCTATGGTGCTTGATGTTTTTTCCAAACTATCTGAATACGAATTACATATCACCGGTATCAAAGGAAATGAGTTAATGTTGCAGCAATACGCTAACAATCATAGCAATATCCATTGGCACGGTCAATTGCCTTTCAACGTTTACATGGAACTTTTACACCATATCACCTTTCAATTAAGTGCACGAGATATTAATTTTCCGGAAAATCAATGTAACTTTCCTTCTAAGATAATAGAAGCCTTGTTTCACAATCGTATAATCATATCTACCATTCATTATCCACAAATTGAAGGAATGAAATATTTTACGGTTAAACCTACCAAAGAAGAGTTCCATAACGGAATAAGAGCTATAGCAGACTTATCTGATGAAGAATTGTTACGTTATGCTAATCAAGGGAATGTTGTGGAACGATTGTTTGGTGTCGAAGTATGGAATCAAGCAATGGCAAAAATAGAGGAATAAAGCATTTACGAATCAAATGAAACTTGTTTTTTACTCGCTTATACTAAACAACCATCAGGCAAATGTGGCTGATGAATTGTGGAATTTGACTGGACATAACTATTACTTTGTGGAACTTGCCAATCTGCAAGCCGAGCATCGGAAAGGAGACTCGTATGATTATAGCGATCGGCCTTATTTGTTGCGGGCTTGGCAATCAAAAAAGAATTACAGTAAAGCAATGGAGTTGGCACAGACGGCAGAATGTTGTGTGTTCTCAGGAGTACAGGCTTTGCCTTTCCAAAAGATACGAATGAAGCGAGGGCTGCTGTCATTCGATATGAGCGAGCGATGGCTGAAACGGGGAGTTTTGAACTTATTTTCACCTGCTATCTTGAAAATGTTCCTCGCCTATCATTTCGGAGGTTGGAGTAGAAAGCCGTTGTATAAACTTTGTTGTAGTGCATTTGCGGCGGCAGACCAGTACAAAGTGGGTACTTATCAGGGACGTTGCTACAAATGGGGCTATTTCACCCGGGTGGAAAAAGTTGATGTTGAAGCATTCTCGGATGTTTCCACATTAAATATCACACCACTTATGTGGTGTTCAAGATATTTAATGTGGAAACATCCGGAACTACCCATCCTTATGGCTGAACGGTTGAAACGGAAAGGGTATCGATTCCGGCTCGATATGTACGGCAGCGGGGAGTATGAAAGTCGTACGAAACAGCTAGCGAAGAATCTAGGTGTGACTGATGTAGTTCGTTTTTACGGTAACATGCCCAACAACGAACTGATGGTCAAGATGCGTTGCCACAGCATATTCCTCTTCACCAGCGACCGCAACGAGGGTTGGGGTGCTGTGGCCAATGAAAGCATGTCCAATGGTTGTGTGTTGGTGGCAAGCGATGGAATAGGAAGTTCTCCATATTTGATCAATGATGGGCAGACGGGATTGTTATTTACCAGTCCCAAGCAATCAAGTAGTTTCAACCGCCCCGATATTGCAGCGTTGGATTCCTTATGCGACAAAGTGGAGTACCTGCTTGCCAATCCACGTAAATGGCAAGATATCCAAAGCCGTTCTACCGCCTTGATGCAGGAACTATGGAATCCCCATATCGCAGCCGAAAGGCTGCTGATCCTAATAAACTGTCTGGAAAAAGGGAAAGATACTCCTTTTGTAGAAGGGCCTTGTTCAAAAGCTTAAAGCATACAATTTATATGAAAGTATTACAAACCATCGCTGGGTTTGGTGCATTGTATGGCGGAATAGCCACTTGCACGTATGACTTAATTTTGGCGATGTATAATATCGGTTTTCCTATTGATTTGTTGACTTTGGAAGTGAAAAACAAATCGGATGTATTGATGGGTAAGGGTGAAAATTGGATTAAAGCATTACCAAATGATGCTATAACTCCGTACGAGTATTCAAAGAACATCTCTTCCTATCTACAAAACAATGAGTATGACCTTTATCACACCAATGGGTTATGGATGTATTGCAACCACATCACTTGTTCCGTTGCAAGGCATAAACGTAAACCTTATATTATCACGCCGCATGGAATGCTTTATCCGGAAGCGTTAAAACGCTCTTACTGGAAGAAATGGCCGTTGATACAGTTTTGTTTTCGTAAGGACATCAATCATGCTGATTGTTTGCATGTTACTTGCAAGCCTGAAATGGAGTATGTACGCCAATTTGGATACCGTGGTGCCATAGCTGTTATCCCCAACCCGGCCAATTTGCCTGGTTATCTAAACGAGATTGCGACTAAAAAGCCGTCCTTTCTGGGGTGTAGTCGATTGAGGAAGTTTGGCTTCCTCGGACGACTACACCCCAGAAAGAAAGTTGAAAACCTTCTTTATGGGGTAGCCTTGCTACCTCGTTTACAAGATTATGAATTAGTGATTATGGGCAAAGGAGATGAAATTTACGAACAATTTCTGCGTAGCGAAACGAAACGGCTTGGATTAGAAGATTGTGTTAAATTCTGCGGCTTTATTAACGGTAGGGATAAGTATGAACAATTGGCACAATTATCATGTCTTTTCGTGCCGAGCGACTTCGAGAATTTCGGTATGATTGTAACCGAGGCCTTGTCGGTAGGTACTCCTGTGATGGCTAGTCTTGGTACTCCGTGGGAAGAATTGAACACCATCGGCTGTGGATGGTGGATTGACCGTACTCCCGAAAACATTGCCCAAGTAATGCGACAAGTGATGGAGATGTCTATCCCGGAACTACTCGCCATGGGGGAAAGGGGGCAACAGCTTGTGCAGAAGAAATATACTGCGCCTATGATAGCAATGCAAATGCAACAACTGTATGAATGGCTATTAGGTGAACGTTCTAAACCCGATTTTGTTTATGACTAGCGTAAATCTGTCGAAATATGATAATTCATGGTTCTACATAGGTGCTGGAAAGATGAAAGCGATTATCTGGTATTTCGTAAATGTTTTTTTTATAAATTGCAGTTGGAATCCTTCTTCAAGCCTTAGGATACGGCTGCTTCGTCTTTTTGGAGCCCGAATGGGAAAGGGAGTTGTAATAAAACCTTCAGTCAATATTAAATATCCGTGGAATCTGTCAATAGGAGACTATTCTTGGATTGGTGAAAATGTATGGATAGACAATCTTACCCATGTTGCGATTGGTTCGAATGTCTGTATCAGCCAGGGAGCTATGTTATTATGTGGTAACCATGATTATAAACGCCCGACATTTGACCTCATGGTAAAACCTATTGTTATTGAAAATGGTGCATGGGTTGGTGCTCAATCCACTGTTTGTCCCGGAGTAACAATGCATTCACATAGTGTTCTTACTGTCGGTTCCATAGCCTCTAAAGACTTAATGGCATATTCGATATATCGTGGGAATCCTGCGGTTAAAGTCGCAGAACGGGTAATGTTTGAATCGTAATCAAACTCTTTACCCAAAATCAATTTAATTTAATCTGATGAAAATATCAATAATCACTGCTACATGGAATAGCAGTGCAACTTTGCGTTACACGATGCGGAGTGTGTTGTCACAATCCTATCCAAATATAGAGCATATTATCGTGGATGGTGGTTCAACAGATAGCACAATGGAAATCGTACATGAATTAGAGCCTGAATATCAAGGTAAATTACGTTATATCAGCGGAAAAGACAAAGGAATATACGATGCCATGAATAAAGGTATCGCAATGGCGACAGGCGATATCATAGGAATACTTAATAGCGATGATTTTTATACCAGCGATATTGTGCTTTCAACAGTGGCATCTGCATTTGAAGACGGTAACATAGATGCTGTTTATGGCGATATACATTATGTACAAGACAATGACTTGCAAAAATGTACCCGTTATTACTCTTCGAAACTTTTTCATCGCCGTTGGATGCGTCTCGGCTTTATGCCCGCCCATCCGAGTTTTTATTGCCACAAAGAAATATATGAGAGATACGGCGGCTTCAATTTGTCATACAAAATTGCTGCTGATTTTGAATGTCTGTTACGATTAATATTCGTCCATAAAATACGACTCCGATACATCCCAATGGATTTTGTAACAATGCGTACAGGAGGAGCATCGACCAGTGGATTGTCCAGCCATAAACAAATTTTGCGAGATCACCAACGGGCATTCAAGGATAATGGAATTTACAGTAATGTTTTGCTTGAATCGTTGAGATACATTTACAAAATATATGAGATCATCGAAACTAAAGTTTCACGAAATAATACATCACAAATTTGATATTTATATGAAGACAGCTTTAATTACCGGTATCACCGGACAGGATGGATCATATCTTGCTGAATTGCTTTTAGAAAAAGGATATGACGTGCATGGTACTATACGTCGTTCATCGGTAGACTATCGTGAGCGTATTGCACATTTGGAAGGGCATCCTAACTTCCACCTCCACTATGCTGACTTGGGCGACTCGATGAGCATCTTACAGGTGGTGAAAAAAGTAAAGCCAAACGAAATATACAACCTCGCCGCACAAAGTCATGTACAGGTGTCGTTTGACTCCCCAGAGTTTACCGCTGATGTCGATGCCACCGGCGTACTACGCATTTTGGAAGCTGTGCGCCAATGTGATCTGACTGATACCTGCCGTATCTATCAGGCTTCCACGTCAGAACTATACGGCAAGGTAGAAGAAGTACCCCAGAATGAGAATACTCCTTTCCATCCCTATTCTCCCTATGCCGTAGCGAAACAGTATGGGTTCTGGATTACTAAAGAATACCGCGAAGCGTACAACATGTTCTGCTGTTCAGGTATTCTGTTCAACCACGAGTCGGAACGCCGCGGAGAAACGTTCGTTACCCGCAAGATAACCCTTGCCGCTGCACGTATTGCCCAAGGCAAGCAGGATAAATTGTATTTAGGTAACTTGTCATCGCTCCGTGACTGGGGCTATGCCAAGGATTACGTGGAGTGCATGTGGCTGATCCTCCAAAACGATAAGCCGGAAGATTTTGTCATTGCCACCGGCGAGCAGCATTCGGTACGTGAGTTCTGCCAATTGGCTTTCCGATATGCCGGAATCGAACTGCGTTTCGAGGGTGAAGGTGAAAACGAAAAAGGCATCGACTGCAAGAGCGGTAAAGTACTTGTCGAGGTTTCTCCCGACTTCTACCGCCCAACCGATGTGGTAAATCTTTTGGGAGACCCGTCGAAAGCGAAACGTGAACTAGGTTGGAATCCGCAGAAGACATCGTTTGAGCAACTTGTAAAAATCATGGTGGATGCCGATATGGCAAAAGTGGCCGTTGAACGTGCATCGCAACAGGTAAGAACCAACCTTGCCGAATATCTCGAAAAAGGAATCGTAAAATAATCGAGAAAACAATGGAGAAGAACGCAAAAATCTATGTGGCAGGACACCGTGGAATGGTAGGCTCTGCCATTGTACGGGAACTGCAACGCCAGGGATATACGAATATCATCACACGCACGCACAAAGAATTGGACTTGACTCGCCAGGAAGCCGTGGAACGCTTCTTCGCCGAAGAAAAGCCCGAATATGTATTCCTCGCCGCAGCAAAGGTGGGCGGTATCATCGCCAACCAATCGGCATTGGCGGACTTCATGTACGAGAACATGATACTGGAGATGAATGTCATCCACTCGGCATGGCGCAATGGTTGCAGGAAGCTGGAGTTTCTCGGTTCATCGTGCATATACCCGCGTATGGCGCCCCAGCCGATGCTTGAAAGTTGCCTGCTTACCTCCGAACTGGAAAAGACCAACGAGGCATACGCATTGGCAAAAATCTCTGGATTGAAATACTGCGAGTTTCTCAACCGCCAGTACGGCACGGACTATATCTCGGTCATGCCCACGAACCTGTACGGCCCCAACGATAACTACCACCCGACCCACAGCCATGTGGTTCCCGCACTGATCCGCCGCTTCCATGAGGCGAAGGTCAACGGCGTCGAGAGCGTCACCTGCTGGGGCGACGGCAGCCCGCTGCGCGAGTTTTTGTATGTGGATGATCTCGCGAACCTCTGCGTGTTCCTGATGAACCACTACTCCGGCAACGAGACGGTCAACGCGGGTACCGGTAAGGAGCTGACCATCAAAGAATTGACCGAGCTCGTTGCCAAGGTCGTCGGCTACACCGGCAAGATCGAGTGGGACGCCTCCAAACCCAACGGCACGCCCCGCAAGCTGCTGGACGTCTCCAAGGCGACGAACCTCGGCTGGACCTACAAGACCGAGCTCGAGGACGGCCTGCGCCTGTCCTATGAGGACTTTCTGAACAACCCGATGCGCGCCGAGCGCTGAAAGGAAACGCTATGAATATCATCCTGCTGTCCGGCGGCTCCGGCAAGCGCCTGTGGCCGCTATCGAACGACATTCGTTCCAAGCAGTTCATCAAAATCTTCAAGACCGCCGACGGGTACGAGTCGATGGTCCAGCGCGTCTACCGCCAGATCAAGGAGGTCGACGCCGACGCCAGCGTGACGATTGCCACCAGCAAGACGCAGGTATCGTCCATTCACAACCAGCTGGGCAATTCGGTGGGCGTCTGCGTCGAGCCGTGCCGCCGTGATACCTTCCCGGCCATCGCACTGGCGACAGCCTACCTGCACGACGTCAAGGGCGTCGGCCTTGATGAGGCTGTCGTCGTCTGCCCGGTAGACCCCTATGTCAACAATGACTATTTCGCCGCGCTGAAAACGCTGTCCGAGCTGGCCGGGCAGGGGAACGCGAACCTCTCCCTGATGGGCATTGAGCCGACCTACCCGAGCGAAAAGTACGGCTACATTATCCCGCAGAGTGCCGACGCCGTCAGCCCGGTCAAAACGTTTAAAGAGAAACCCGACGCCGCCACCGCCGAAAAGTACATTGCCCAGGGTGCGCTCTGGAACGGC
>ENA-OPDH01000937-OPDH01000937.1-human-gut-metagenome-genome-assembly--contig:-NODE-937-length-22091-cov-3.168769_pt1 | contig 22091 bp, 19 predicted proteins | sample MGYA00241260_ERZ501500 | MGnify/ENA primary metagenome ERZ501500 (study PRJEB25962, sample SAMEA2042519) | human gut metagenome | biome: human gut; feature: human-associated habitat; material: faeces...
GAAAATAAAATGGGAGTTATGCCGATTCCCAAGCTTTTAATCACTATGTCTTTGCCGATGATGATCTCCATGCTCATTCAGGCACTTTATAATATTGTTGACAGTATGTTTGTTGCACAACTCAGTGAAAACGCACTGACTGCTGTGTCACTGGCATTTCCGATTCAGTCTTTGATGATCGCGATTGCAGCCGGTACCGGAGTCGGAATTAACGCGCTCCTTTCAAGAAATCTGGGTGAAAAAGATTTTACCGGTGCTGACAGAGCAGCAAAAAACGGAATCTTTCTTGCCATCGTAAGCTGTATCATCTTTGCCATACTCGGAGTTTCCGGCTCTCATTTCTTCTTCGCTATTCAGACAGACAACCAGCAGATTGTAGATTATGGAACTCAATACCTCTCGATCATTACTTTCTTTTCTGTAGGAATCTTCTTACAGATTACTTTCGAGAGATTGTTACAGTCTACCGGCCGCACAATCTACAATATGATCACACAGGGAACAGGCGCTATTATTAATATTATTTTAGATCCGATCCTGATCTTTGGATGGTTTGGTCTCCCAAGACTGGAAGTTGTAGGAGCTGCACTTGCCACAATTATCGGACAGATTATCGCACTTACTATGTCCATTTTCTTTAATCATACTAAAAACAAAGAAATCAACCTGAGCATGCGGCATTTCCGTCCGCATAAGCGTACGATTTCTGTAATTTATAAAGTAGGTATTCCATCTATCATCATGCAGTCCATCGGTTCTGTGATGACCTTCGGTATGAACAAGATCCTACTGATGTTCTCATCTACAGCAGCCGCTGTATTCGGTGTATATTTTAAGCTCCAGAGCTTTATCTTTATGCCAATCTTCGGACTGAATAACGGAATGATTCCGATCATTGCTTACAACTACGGTGCAAGAAATAAAGAACGTATTAAACAGATAGCCAAGCTTAGTATTATCATGGCAATCGGAATTATGTTCGTCGGACTGATCATCTTCCAGACTTGCCCGCGCTTCCTGCTTGCAACGCTGTTTGACGCCTCTGATCACATGCTGGAGATCGGCGTTCCTGCCCTTCGCATTATCAGCTTAAGCTTCCTGTTCGCAGGCTTTTGTATCATTGCCGGTTCTGTATTTCAGGCGTTGGGAAATGGTGTCTACAGCCTGATCGTATCAGTTGCCAGACAGTTACTGGTAATCCTTCCGGTAGCATATCTGTTCGCAAAAATTTTTGGACTTTCTATGGTATGGTGGTCTATTCCGATCGCAGAGATTGTTTCTCTTACCTTGTCTGCCGTTCTTTTAAAACGGATTTATCGGTTGAAGGTTGATCCGATGTAAAAAAGGACATAGGCTTTTTCAATTTAGAACACCCGTAAATGCAGTTTGGGACGTAGGATTTTGTAAAAATCCTACGTCCCAAATTTTATCTTTTCTTACCTTTTTTATTCTTCTTTTTCTTTCCTGCCGTCTGTTTGCGAACACTGTAGCCGAATGTTCCAAGCTTTTTTCCAAGTGTATAGTATTCACCGTGAGAGTATGCAAGAAGCTGTGTATCATTCAGTTCGAACTTCCCGGTTTCATTCATATAGCTTTCGTCCACCTGCACAGCCTCGACCTTTGCCAGAAACATGTGATGTGAGCCCAGTTCCTGTACTTCTGTCACCTTACACTCGATATTTACCGGACTTTCCTGAATAATCGGCGCATAGGTAAGTTTCTCGGCTTTTCCTCTTGTCAGGTGCATTTCCTTCCATTTGTCAAAATCTCTGCCGGACCGGACACCGCACCAGTCTGTCGCTTTCGCAAGTTTTTCTGTCGTAAGGTTTACAACAAACTCTCCGCTCTCCCGGAGCATATGATACGAATAACGTTCCGGTCTTACAGAAATATAAAGCATTGCCGGATTCGTACATACTGTCCCGGTCCATGCAACTGTAATGATATTATCATTTCCTTCCCGGTCCGCAGTGCTGACCATAACCGCCGGAAGAGGATAGACCATATTACCCGGTTTCCATATCTGTTTTCCCATGCTGTTTGTAAGCTCCTTATCTTCTTAATGCTGTAATGCCGCTACCAGTGTCGGAATCAGCTGTTTCTTTCTGGATACCACGCCTTCTAACACGATCTTATCCGAATCTTCTCTCAAATCAAATGCCGAAATGATGTATTCCTTCGCATGATTGCCGCAGCACAAAAGCTCTGTGGACTCTCCGAGAATATCAGTAAGCATAAAATATACCATATTCAGTTGATTTTTTTCTTTTACTTCTTCCAGATGAGGTTCTAAGATCTCTTTGATCTCTGCCAATTCATCTTTACTCATAGAATTGATCTGTCCCACACCGAAAACTGTATTATTTACCGTAAATTGTTTGAAATCCTGGAAACAGATCTCTTCTGCACTCTTTCCCTCATGCTGCTTCCCGCATTGAACATTGCTTTTGCCATTTCTTCCAGATTAATGCCTGCAATCTTTGCAAGATTTTCTGCAATTTTCTCATCTACTGCGGTACAGGTCGGTGACCGGAACAAAAGTGTATCGGAGATGATCGCAGAGCAGAGAAGTCCTGCAATTTTCGTCGGAATCTTCACCCCCGCTTCCTGATACATCTGTGTTACGATCGTTGCCGTACATCCTACCGGCTGATTTCTGAAAAAGACCGGTCCCATCGTCTCGATATTTCCCAATCTGTGATGATCAATAATCTCCATGATGTCAGCTTCTTCAATACCATCAATCGCCTGCGATTTCTCGTTATGATCTACCAGAATTACCTTTTTCTTGCTTGCATCCATGAAACGACGTCTGGAAATAAATCCTTTGAATCGTCCATGACGGTCAAGAATCGGGAAATCACGGAATTTCTTCTTCGTCATCACTTCTTTGATATCATCGATATAGTCATTCATATGAAAAGTCACCAAAGGACCCTTACTCATAAAATATTTTACCGGAATACTCTGGTTAATAAGACGTGCCGCAGTAAATGTATCGTGCGGCGTGCGAATTACCACAATGCTCTGCTCTTCCGCTTTTTTGACCAGCTCCTTGGGTACTTCTGCATTCTGACAGACTACAAGACAACTGGCATCAATATCTACCGCACAGGCCTGCGCCTCATAGCGGTTTCCAAGGATGACCAGATCATCTTTATCGATAAACTCCGCCATCTTCTCCGGATCGGATGCTCCGATCGTCACTTTCCCACCGGTAAAATATCCATGCTCATTTCCGGTTATCAATGTTCCGTCTAAGGTTTTAATAATGTTGCAATATCTTGTTCTTGCACTGGATAAAATCGTATTGTCATACACATCCATATAAGAAGTCGCAATATCTCCGGTGGAGATCACTCCTACCAGTTCTTCTTCTTTTAAAACCGGTATTGTTTTTATATTATTGGCCTTCATTTTTGCCCATGTATCCTTGATAGAAACATCCGGCGACACACCGTCAATTTTATGGATATCCATATCCTTGACCTGTAATTTTACATTTTTTAAAAGTTCCGGCGCTTTCACACCGAACTTGGACAGTACATACTGCGTCTCTTCATTGATCTGACCGGCGCGGCGCGCAACGTATTCTTCCCCTGTTATCGTTTTTTTCAACTCAGCATATGCGATAGCAGAACAGATAGAATCTGTATCCGGATTCTTGTGTCCGATTACATATACTTTTCCAGATTTTTTAGCCATAATCTTTCTCCTATTCATATTCTACTAGTAAGAGTGCCATTTTTTTGCGGTTTCGTCAACTATAAATTTGTGTTATACTAAAGTTAGTTTCCAAAATTCATCGGAAAATCAGCATGAATATCAAGGATAAGGAAGGAATCAAACTATGAGCGAAGAATTATTACAAAACAGTGAACACACAGAAACAATGGCCGATTACGAAGAACATTTTGACGATGCCAATCCTTGGAACGTAGTTTCTTCTTATATGGAAAAAGGCACGGTACTCCCTGTAAAAGTTGAGGGAATCGTAAATGGCGGCGCCATTGCAATGGTAGAGGGACTGCGCGGATTTATCCCGGCTTCCAGATTATCTCTGTCTTATATTGAAGATCTGGAGTCTTATCTTCTCAAAGACATTGAAGTACGGGTCATCGACGTAGATCAGGCAAATAACCGTCTCGTATTATCTGCAAGAGAACTCTTAAAAGAGAAAGAAGCAAAAGAACGCGAAGCAAAGATTGCAAGTATTAAGATCGGCAGCGTTCTTACCGGCACCGTTGAAAGCTTACAGACCTATGGTGCATTTATTACTCTGGAAGACGATCTGTCCGGTCTGGTACACATTTCACAGATCAGCCAGAAGAGAATCAAATCTCCAAAAGATGTGTTAAATGTAGGTGATGAAGTCACTGTGAAAGTCATCGGAATCAAAGATGGTAAGATCAGTCTCAGTATAAAGGCACTGGAAGAAGTACAGGAAGAGCCGGAGGAAAAGGTCGAAATTCCGAAAGCCGAGAATATCGGTACAAGTCTCGGAGATCTGTTTAAAAACATTCAATTATAATTTCAGTTTCCGAAAAAACTTATGGGGACGGTTTTTGAAAAACCATCCCCATTTTTGTTTTCTTTTACGAAAGCTTTTCTACGTCATTTAACCAAACAGTCGCACAGGCGTCACTTGGCATACGGAAGTCTCCCCTTGGAGATAATGCCACTGTTCCCACCTTCGGTCCATCCGGAAGACAGGAACGTTTGAACTGCTGACTGAAAAATCTCCAATAGAACGTACGGAGCCATTTCTTCATTGTCTCATTATCGTATTCACCGTCAAAGGCAATCTTTGCCAATCGATAGATCTTCTCTGGTTCATAACCAAAGCGAAGCACATAATAGAGATAGAAATCGTGAAGTTCATAAGGTCCTACAAGATCTTCGGTCTTCTGCGCAATCTCTCCGTCCTTTGGCGGAAGGAGTTCCGGGCTCACCGGCGTATCGAGCACATCGTACAGCACATCCTTTAATTCCTGATCTTCACACGTATCTGCATAATAATGTACCAGATGACGAACCAGTGTCTTAGGCACGGAGGCATTTACTCCATACATAGACATATGATCTCCGTTGTAAGTAGCCCATCCAAGGGCAAGCTCAGACATATCTCCGGTACCGATCACCAGACCTCCGGTTTGATTTGCAATATCCATCAACACCTGTGTCCGTTCTCTTGCCTGCGCATTCTCATAAGTAACACTGTGATCATTGATATCATGGCCGATATCAATAAAATGCTGCTCCACTGACTTAGCAAGAGGAACTTCCCGAAGTTCCGCTCCAAGTTTTATGGACATTTTGCAGGCATTCTTATACGTGCGGTCTGTAGTTCCAAAACAAGGCATCGTCACCGCTGTAATTCCTGATCTGTCAAGCCCCAGTGCGTCAAAAGCTTTTGCTGTCACTAAAAGAGCCAGTGTGGAATCCAGTCCTCCGGAAATGCCGACAACTGCACTTTTTGCATTCGTATGAGCAAGACGTTTCTTAAGTCCCATTGCCTGGATTGTCAGGATCTCTTCACATCTTCTTGCCCTTTCTTCCTGTTGCTGCGGTACAAACGGACGCGAGGAAATCGATCTCGTAAGCAGTGTTTTTTCTATTGTGATATCAAAAGGAATCCGAAGCAATGTCTGCTCTTCTTTCATGCGGAAGGTTGTATTTTTTCTCCGCTCAGATACAAGACGTCTCACATCAATCTCTGTGTAGATCACCCCATTTTCAAACCGGCTGCTCTCTTCTAACACCGTACCATTCTCAGCAATCACGTTATGTCCGCCAAATACAAGATCCGTTGTAGACTCCCCTTCCCCTGCATTTGCGTAAATGTAGCCACAGATCAGTCTTGCAGACTGCCCTTCAATCAGACTGCGCCGATAAGAAGCCTTTCCAATAGTTTCATCACTGGCAGAGCAATTCGCAATCAGAACTGCACCTTCTCTTGCCGCCTCAATACTTGGCGGTACCGGACACCAGACATCTTCACATACTTCTGCGGAAACTACCAGTTCTTCCATTTGCCGTGCCGCAAATAAAAGCTGTGGTCCAAAAGGAACTTCTCTTCCGTCATAGAGTACCGTTCTCGCCTTCCGGGGACCTTGAGTGAATTGTCTCATCTCGTAAAACTCTCCGTAATTCGGAAGAAAACTTTTCGTAGTCAACCCCAATAGACGTCCCTGATTCATTGCCGCTGCCACATTATAAAGTTTTCCTTCAACCTCTGCCGGAGCCCCTACAAAATAAAGTCCGTCTTTTTCTTTCGTATACTCTGTTAACTCCTTTAGCCCTTCCTTCACTGCCTTCAACAGAATCGCCTGACCAAAGAGATCGCCACAGGTATATCCTGTCAAACAAAGTTCCGGGAAAACAACCACTTTTGCGCCCTGTTCATCCGCTTCATCCATCTGTTTTTTTATCTGTTCTACATTATAAGCCACATCCGCAACCCGGATATCCGGTGTAGCTGCTGCAACCTTTACAAAACCATGTCTCATGGCATCCGCCTCCATTTTCCTTACATTTCACCTTATTATTTGCTTCTTTTTATAATCGCCTTCAGATCCTCTACCGTATAATGATAAGCACTGTTACAGAAATGACATTTCACTTCGATCGTTTCACCGTCTTCAATCATTTTCTGAATTTCTTTTCTCCCAATGCTGACAATCGCCTGCTCTACACGCTCCTTGGAACAGTTGCAGTAAAATTGTGTCGGAATTGTATCTGTAATCTCAAGCCCTGTATTGCCAAGAAGTTCTTCCAGCAGATTCTCCGGTGTATATCCTTTCTCCAACAAACTGGTCACAGAAGTCACATTTTTCAGATTCTCTTCAATCTGTGCAATTGTCTTTTCCTCGGCAAACGGCATCATTTGAATGATGAATCCTCCGGCTGTCTTCACTGTATTATCCTTTTCCATCAGCACTCCGAGACCAACTGAAGATGGAACCTGTTCCGAATTCGCAAAATAATACGTCAGATCTTCTGCAATCTCACTGCTCACCAAAATCGTCTGTCCTACATACGGTTCTTTTAACCCCATATCTTTGATCACCTGTAAAAGACCGATACCGACTGCGCCTCCCACATCTAATTTCCCGTTTTTCGCAGGAAGGATTACTTCCGGATGCTCCACATATCCTTTGACATTCGCCTTACTGTCCGCAGTTACCGTGATTCCGCCAAGCGGACCGTCTCCGCGCACCTGCAGAGTCAGCATATCGGTTTCATTTTTCATCATGCTTCCCATTAAAGCTCCCGCTGTCAGAAGCCTTCCAAGTGCCGCTGTTGCCACCGGGCTTGTCTCATGATTCTTTCTTGCTTCTTCTACTATATCTTTTGTCACCGCGGCAAAAGCCCGCACCTGACCTCCTGCCGCTGTTGCTCTTACAATATAATCCTTCATTCTAACAACCTCTTTCTTCTCAGTTTTCTTCTTTCTCTATACTTTTTTCTCTGTAACTTTTCCACATTCCCGACAAACAACTACGATTCTCTCACTTTCTTCGGTCGCAATCTCTCTCGTATAATCATCATAGGCATTAAGAAATGTTAATCCTGATTTCTCAATTAATGTCTTTATCTCCTCCAGGGTATATGCCCGCTGAAAATGGACTTCCTGATATTTTCGATATAAATCCTCCTCTTGTCTGCACTTTACAAAAAGAGTCAGTTCATATTCATTGATTTGTTCTTCCTGATCATAATAATTATCCCAAATAAAACTGCAGTCTTCCCGGTCCTCTGCTATCACCTGCTCGCCAAGCACTGTTTCATATTTGTATCGGGTATTGAAATCAAACAAAAAGAGGCCTTCCGGGTCCAGATAGTTATTCACAAGCCGGAACACTTGAAGAAGATCCTCATCCTCTGTCACGTAATTTACACAATCACAGGCACTGATGATTGCCCGAACGGTTCCATATAGTTCAAATTCCCGCATGTCCTGAAGAAGATATAAAATATCCTGTCCGCTTTTCTCACGCTTGTCAAGGGCGATCTCCAGCATATCTGCTGAATTATCCACTCCGATCATATCGTATCCTGCCTCTGCCAATCGCTCTGTCATGCTTCCGGTTCCACACCCTAACTCAAGCACAAGCCCGTCTGCAATTCCATCTTCTTTTAAGGTTTCTTTTATATAGGCTGCCCACTGTTCATACGGGACGTTGTCCATGAATGTATCATAAACCTCTGCAAAATTTGTATATGCTTCCATGACTTTTCCTTTCTTTCTTAATCCTTCTCTATTCTCTCAGAAAACACAAAAAAAGGAAAGCTTTTTTCAAAACTTCCCTTTGATTTTCTCTATTTTTTATAGATACCTTCCAGACAAATACCTACCAATAACGGCGAACCGCAAGGATTGTTCTGTAATCCGCAGGAGAAGTTGTCTTAATTCCGCCCTTCGGATAAGCCGCACTGTTGGACGCATGCACAATCTTATTATTTCCAATATAAATTGCTACATGACCACTATAGCATACCACATCTCCCGGGAGCATGTTAGATACACTCACAGATTTACCTCCACCTCGAATTGCACCTGATGTCCTAGGTGTGGATATGCCAAATTTTTTATGTATCTGCTGAACAAAACCCGAACAATCGATTCCATTAGTCAGACTATTTCCACCCATCTTATAAGGATATCCTACATATTCCAACCCTTTATTTGCAATCTGCTGTCCGAGGGATGCATTGCTCGGCTTAGATGTGGAACTTTCGTTTCCTCCGGATGGCTTAGATGGTTTTGTATCATTCGAAGGCTTGGACGTGGAACTATTCCCACTATTATTTCCACTGTTGCCGTTACCTCCTTGATTGCCATTGTTCTGATTACCGCCTTGATTACCGGATGGCTTGGAACTTGTACTTTGATTGTCGGATGACTGGCTATTGTTATCCGATGAAGTATCTGTAACATTAGCTGACGTATCCGACTCTTCCGTCAGCTCCTCAAGCTGAACTTGAGCTTCTTCCTCCGCCTGTGCAAGCTGTGCATCAAAATCTGCTATCTGGCTCTTCATCTCGGTAAGCGTTCCCTCCAGATTGGATTTCTGCATCTCCATCTCCGATGCCATAGATTCCATCTCTGCCTGTCCGCTTTCCAATTCAGTTTTTAATGTCTGTACTTCATTTTTAGTCTCTACATATTCATTTAACTTGTCCCTGTCATAATCATGGACATTCTTCACATATTCCGCCTTATTGACAATATCTGCATAAGAAGAAGAGTCTACCATTGTCTCAAAAAAGGTAGCATCGCCCTGTTCATACATATATTTAATACGAAGCTTCATATCTTCATATTGCTTTTCTTCTTCTTCCTTTGCCTTCGCAAGATCAGTCTCTGCCTGTGCAATACGATCTTCCTGCGTTGCCATATCCTGTTTTAAAGCGTTAAAATCCACAAGAAGTGAAACCAGCTCTTCATTTACACTGGCAGCCTGCGCTTCAGCCTCGCTTTTCTTTGCTTCCAGAGTCTCTTTATCCTCTGTCGGAGAAGCACAAACAGGAACTACAATTAAAGAGCTCATCACAACACAAGTGATGAGCGTCTGCAACAATCGTCTCTTCATGTTATCACCCATCCTTATCAATTATTAATCTCCCTCATACGCCCCCACGTAGTATAAGAGTAGCATACAACAATTTTCTGCAATTTTCAATACTTTTTTCCATCCAAAAATTGGAACCTAAAATCAGAAGTTAAAGCACAATTTACCATACATTAAAAATGGCAGCCTTTTTAGGACTGCCATTGACTAATATACTTTATTTAATTTATCAATTATGGACGGACAATGATCATATTGCTCGGAACACTTGCATATTGCACCACTGATCCAGTATGAGGTGCATGAATCATCTGACCACCACCTACATAAATTCCTACATGACCCACTCTGTAACATACATCACCCGGTCTCGGATCACTGACTTCCGGAAGTCCGGCAAAAGAACTGGATGTATAACTACGTTTATACTTTCCTGTCAGACAGAAGCCTACTAATCCTGAACAGTCAAAAGCATTCGGTCCAACTGCTCCCCATACATATGGTTTCCCAAGCGCTGACTTCGCACGGGACACTGCATCTCCCGGAACATAACTGCTACTGGAGCCGCTGCTTCCACCATTGTTACTGTTGTTACTATTGTTATTATTGCTATTATTTCTATTAGCCTCTTCCTGTGCCCGACGTTCTTCTTCCTGCTGACGGGCTGCCTCTGCTGCAATCTCCCGTAATTCTGCATCCAGATCTGCAATCTCTGCTTCCTTAGAAGTGATCATTGTATTCAGGTTTTCCTGTTTTTCCGTAAACTCTGCTTCTTTCTCTTCCAGCGCTTTCTGCTCTTCTTCCAGGCTCGTCTTAAGCTCAGCAACCTGTTCTTTCGTTGCTACATATTCTGCAAGCTTCTGTCTGTCATAATCATGTACGTTCTGCACATACTCTGCTTTGTTTACAAGATCGGAAAAATCTTTTGAAGAGATTAATGCCTCTACTGCACTTCCGTCTCCCTGCTCGTACATATATTTGATACGAAGTTTCATATCCTCATACTGTTGCTTCTCTGTCTCTTCTGCCTCTTCAAGATCAGCAGTTGTCTGGATGATCTGCTCACCCTTCTCAGTCAAATCTTCCTCAATCTGGTTGATCTGAGTCACTACTTCTGTTAACTGAGACTTTAAAGATGCCGCTTCACTCTGAGCTGCCGCTTTCTCCTGTTCTATACTCTCTGTTGATGGCGCAGCCATAACCGGTGTCACAATCAGTGAACTTGTCACTACTGCTGCTAACAATTTTGTACTAAATTTCTTCATTCTATTCATCCTTTTTACAAGTTTTTTGACATAGTAAACCTTTATCAAGAGTAATTATATACTACAGACAACATTTTTGCAACAACTTTTAACAATTCTGTAACATTATCTTGTCCGGTTTTTCCTCGATTCTCTGCATGAAAACAAACATTGTAGCTGCCGCTGTCGCACAGATGACCGTGATTACGCTGATTCTCATCGGGTCTTCCATCATCCACCCAAACCAATTATAATTTGTGCCAAATACCGATACCAGATTGGCTGCCACATGAGCCGCAATCGGTGCTTTCACAGAACCGTATTTTTCGTAGGCATAAGCGAAAACAAAGCCAAGGAAGAATCCGTAAAACATCTGAATCAGATTCATGTGCATAATCCCGAATACAAGGGCTGAATGAAAGGCAGCTTGAAAATACGTGGTTCTCATACGGATTCTCTTAAAGATCAAACCGCGAAACACAAGCTCTTCACAAATCGGTGCCAAAATTCCAAGACTTAACACCTGGAGCGGCACCGGTGCAGAATAGATTGCCTCCATTACCATCTGATATTCCTCACTGATACTGGAGAAGTTACCAATTAAAATCAGGTTATTCATTGCTACGCAAAGTGCGATTCCCATAATAATGACTGCCGCATATTTCCAAAGCGGAGCCTTTTTGTTCGGGACATATCCGACTCTTCTTTCTCGCACACGATCCCTGTGGAACATAAACCACATCACAGGAATTGTGATAAGCGACGCAACACCGTCCACCAGCGTTGTGTAATCGTAAAATTTCAAACTGATCGTCTGTGCCAGTTCCATTGAATCCCGCATAAAACGTTCTGAAATGATCTGCATCTGTCTTGCATCTGCAAGCACTTCTGCATTAATCCCATAATGCCTGCACAGATAATACACGCCAAAAATGGCTGCTGCTATGCTGGAAATAATAAATCCAATTCCCATCTTAATGATCAGAGGCCCCCAAATATGCCAAAACTGTTTCCCCGGACTGTCGGGATACATCATTCCCACCGTCTTTTTATTCTGTTCTTCCATAATTATCCTCTTTACTATTTCATATATTATAGTCGGATCTTGACAACATCAATATCCAGATCCCACAAAAATTTATCCAGATCTTTGTAAGATAAAAATACCGTTGCTGTATTTTCCAACGGGTGAATCCCAAGACTCTTGCATTTGCTGAGATCCTTATCAATAAAAAATTCTACCGCATGATCTTCGTCATTCATAAGGCCGAACGGTGATACACTTCCCTGTTTCAATCCCAAATATTTCTCAAGACGTTCTTCGGATGCAAAGCTTAAATTTCCTCCGCCAAGCTGTTTTCCAAGAGCCTTTAAGTCTACCTTCTTACTTTCCTCACAAGTTACAAGAAAATGTCTCTTCCCTTTGGAGTCTCTCAAAAACAAATTTTTGCACAGAGTTCCTTTTTCCGGCAGACCGAGTCTATCCATGTCTTCCATTGTATGTACCGGTTCATGCTCTACAACTTCATATTTGATCTTCAATTTATCGAGTGCGTCATATACGCGCTGTTTCTGATTTTCCATGCTGCAAACTCCTTTCATTTTCAATCTCCAAGTTCCCTCTATTATATGTTATCTCCCTTTTAAAGTAAAGCAAAAAGTTCAGCGACTGCCTGCTCGTAATCTTTCGCATTCTCCGCTTTCTTCAGCTTTTTGATCCGTTTTTTATCTTCCGGAAACAACTCTTTCATATAGGTCCATATTTCTTTCATTTTAAATAAAACAGGAAGAATCCCGTCGCTTACCTGCCCATATCCTTCATACAGCGCATCATGAAAATTTCGAAGCGTGTCTTTGTCAATTTCGTTCTGCTCTTCCGGTTTTTCAAAAGACGCGGTAAGAAATGGATTCGCAATGACTCCGCGTCCAAGCATGATTGCTGAAATTCCGGGAAATGTTTCTACAATATTCTCTTTGTCTTCTCTCTTCTTCACATCTCCGTTATAACACAGCGGAAAACGACTCTGTTCCACAGCATATCCAAACATGGAAAGGTTAGGTGTATTTCGATAGAAATCTTTCTGCGTCCGCGGATGAACAATCAATTCCTCTAACGGATATTTATTATATAATTTCATGAGCTTATAAAATTCGTCCGGCTCATCTCTTCCGATTCTTGTTTTGACAGAAATTTTTACCTCCGTCTTTTCAAAAATTTCTTCCAGAAAATGATTCAGCTCTTCCGGCATAGCAAGAAAACCTGAACCTCTGTTTTTAGACACCACTGTTTTGGAGGGGCACCCCAGATTCAGATTCACTTCTTTATAACCATAATTTTCAAGCTTATGTATGGTATTTACAGTGTCTTCCGCCTGATTACTTAAAATCTGCGGAACAACATAGAGTCCTTTATTGTTATCCGGATTAATCTCCCTAATTTCTTTCGCGCTAAATCCTTTCTTCGTATGGGGCACCAGAAATGGGGTGAAGTATTTATCCATAGGGCGAAAATACTTGTGATAAGCATTCCGGTAAACTTGTGTTGTAACACCCTCTAATGGGGCAAGATAATACTGCATAGTTAATCTCCTGAACTATTTTATATATAAAGTCAATATTTTCCGATATTTTTCTCAAATCCCTTGAGTAATCAAATTTCTTTCGATATAATTTTATTAATTCTTTATGAGGAGGGGTACTCATGAACCAAAAAGATGCGTGTTTATTTGCTCTCGACAAAGCAAAACTCTTTGAAAGTTCCGATCACCGGACACGTTTTAAAGAATTGATGGACTGCTACAGCCAGTTTCCCTTTTTTACAAAAGGTCTGTGCAAATGTATGTATCTGTCGGCGTGGGACGAACCACATTTCTTCATTTTACTGGAGGTACTGACGGACTTAAGCCTCGGCAAAAACACAAACACGGACGATATGCGTGAAAATGGAGATTTACTTGCAGACAGACAGGAGGATGGGGAGTATTATGTCTATCAGCTCTCTAATGCATTTCTTGATAACACATCCTTCCACCTTGACGAGTCTGTAAAACTTGAGTCCAAATTCCGTTACATTATCGACCGTGCATTGGCTGCCGCAGAAGTAATCGACAGTGTTCTTTCACCTGAAACGCTTTAAAATAAGCTTCTTCCATTGGAATCCATCGGTTCTCGAATACCGGAACCTGATCTGCTCCATTGCGCTGTTCAATTCTTCGAAGCTGCTCTTCTTGATCAATATCGATGAAAATCGTCAGATCCCACGACTGCACAAATTCCGGATGGCAGCTGTAAGCACCCTCTATAATTACTACAGGCGCAGGGAGTATCTCTATTTCTTTTGCGAAAGACATCTGATGGCAGTCAAAGCTCCGATAAGTGAACGCTTTGCCTGCCTTCAATGGCTTCATCACCTCTTCCATAAACCGTTCCCGATCTACATTCCCTCCGGCTTGTGCAAGACGCTCTTTTGTCCTTTGCTCCGGTCTTAAGAAAAAATGATCCATATGAATCACGCTGCATTCCATAATAGAAGAAAGTTTTTCCGCAAAAGTTGTCTTACCTGCCGCACATCTTCCATCTATGGCAATCAGAAAAGGACTTCTATTTTGCATTTTCCGGCACCACCTTTTTATGTACGACAACCGCCATAATTGCAGGAATCAACACAAGTTGAAGAAGGATTCCCGGAATTGCATTCACAAGTGCTCCGGCAAGGAACATCTGCCATGTAAATCCATTTCCTCCAATGCCAAGAAGCAAAATTTCTACCATTCCCCAGACAACTCTTCCGCAGACCATAGCAAGAAGAAGCGCTTGATAAACAACCAGCGTGTTCTTTCTTTCTGCCCGTCCATATATCCACCCTGCCACAACACCATAGACCGCAAGTTCAAAAGCCATGGCAATCGCCATTGGATACATCATCGGCATCCCGAATAAAAAAGATCGGAAAATCGGCAGAATAAATCCAATCGCCAAACCATACGGCGCTCCACAGATCATTCCGCATAAAAACACCGGAAAATGCATTGGGAGCAGCATATTCCCAATCTGTGGTACCTGTCCGGTGAAAAACGGCAGGATGATACCGATCGCCAAAAACATAGCTGATAATGTTAATTTCTTTGTGTGTGTATTCATGAAATAACTCCTTTTTAATATTTATTCTTTTGACACTTCTTCCTTTACTCTCGATAGTAAGCAGACCGTTTCCACATGCACCGTATTCGGGAATAAATCAACGCATGCTATCTTTTCCACTTTATATCCGTGCCCCTGAAGCATCTCCAGATCTCTTGCAAGACTGGTTGGTTTGCAGGCGATATAAACCATCCGGTTTACGCCAAAGTCAATGATCTTTCGAAGTGCTTTTGGGTTCACACCGTCTCTTGGAGGATCTAACATGATGAGATCCGGAACTTCTCCCAGCTCATCGATCACTTTCAACACATCCCCTGCCCAGAACTTACAGTTTTCAAGTCCGTTAAGCTGTGCATTTTCTCTGGCTGCTTCCACCGCTTCTTCTATAATCTCCACACCGACCACTTTCTTAGCTACCGGCGCAAGAATCTGGGCAATCGTTCCGGTTCCGCTGTACAGATCGAAGACAACTCTGTCTTTCGTATCCCCCATATATTCACGCGCCTTTTCATACAAGATTTCTGCTCCAAGGGAATTGGTCTGGAAGAAGGAAAACGGAGTAATCTTGAATTTTAAGCCAAGGAGTTCTTCATAGAAATATCCCTGTCCGTACAAAATCTCTGTGCCTTCATCCTTGACCACATCTGCAACACTGTTATTGGTTGTATGCAATATTCCGGCAATCTTTCCATCCAAAGAAAGACAGCACAGAGCCTTCACCCATTTTTCCAGATAATCATTCATTTCTTTCTCTGTGGCACAATCTCTGCCATCTGTTGTCACAAGATCAATCAGTATTTCTCCTGTCTTCACTGCTTTTCTCACAAGTAGATGGCGGAAATATCCGGTATGACGCATCCGATGATAATAGGGAAGCCCGCTTCTTCTGGAAGCTTCCAATGTACAGGTTAAAATCTTCCGGTAATCTTCATCCACAATCTGACAATGTTCTACATTTACAATGTCATGAAAACTCCCTCTCTTATGCATACCAAGCGCAAGAGGACCATCTTTGTATTCATCCCCGAAGGAAAATTCCATTTTATTTCGATAGGCAAATACCACTGGGCTCGGACACACACCTTCCCACACATAATCGCCTTCCACCGCCTCATCCATCATGGCTTTCACTTGCTGTTCTTTCAGACGGAGCTGTTCTTCGTAAGGAAGATTCTGGTATGTGCATCCACCACATTCTCCAAAATGCGGACAGGATGACGGAATTTCTGTCGGCGCTTTCTCAAGCACCTCAAGAATTCTTCCCTCTGCCTTTTCCTTGCGGATTTTATTTACAGAAAACCGAACTTTCTGTCCCACAAGTCCGTTTTTCACAACTACGATCTTATCTTCTTCTGTAAGCCGAATTTTTCCCTTATTAGGAAAATCCACCGACTCTATGACACCTTCATATACCTGTCCCTTTTTCATATGTTCTATAACCTTTCCTGTTTTTATTCTTTATACTTTGCGATCAAGATTGTTCCGGCGCGCTTCACCTGTATATGATCAATACTCTTTATATACTTGTTGAATTGTGAATATCCGTAATCATTAATCTTGAAATCTTTGAATTTCTCATATGCCCGGTTTCCCAGTGTACTAAGTTCTATACCTGAAGCACCGGAGGCTTTCACAATCTGAAGCAGATATTTATCCACATCTGCCTTCTGTCTTCGATCCTCACGAAGGGCAACCGCAACAAAATTTCCCTTCTTTACAAGTTCTATTTTTTCAAACTCTTCCAAAAATTTTGACAACATATTATATCCGTAACTTCGCACATCAAAATCCGGGTGAAGACTTACAAGACGGCTTCCCACTTCTCCAAGTCCGGTCGTTTTATTATTGTCTTGATTTTCAAGGATCATTTTAATAATATCCTCTTCAATCTTCTCTTTCTTAATAGAATCACCGGAGCCCTGTGCCGTACCGGGAGCCTGCTCATTTAAGAGGTTCTCCAGAATCGTAAATTTATCACATGCTTTTCGAAATGGTTCCGGCGTCTTATTCTCTCCCATTCCGATCACTATCTTACCGCTTTCTCTGAGTCTGCTTACAAGTCGGGTAAAATCACTGTCACTGGATACGATACAGAAGCCATCTACTTCTTGAGTATATAATATATCCATAGCGTCAATGATCATTGCCGAATCAGTTGCATTCTTCCCTTGTGTATAACTAAACTGCTGAATCGGTGTGATCGAATTCTTCAACAGTTCATCCTTCCAGCTGGAATGCTGGGTGCTGGTCCAATCTCCATAAATTCTCTTGTATGTGATATTTCCATATTTTGATAGTTCTGTTAATATCGGTTTTATATATTTTGCCGATACATTATCCGCATCAATCAATAACGCAAAACATTGTCCGTCCATTTTTCTCCTCTTTTCTGTCTTCTCACAGTGAACTAAGATGTTCTTACAAGACAAGAAAAAGCAGGTCGGAGACCTTCTGATTCCCATCGGCTTCGAACCTGCTTTTCATTCTTTTACATCTTGTGATTTGTCACTTATACCTGATCTTCGTCATTGAAGAAATCATCATCAAAATCGTCTTCGAAATCTTCTTCAAAATCTTCCAGATAGTCCGGTGTAAAGAAACAGTACACTGCATAAGCAATTGCTGCGATTGCTGCTACTGTACCAACGATAGCAAGCGCCCACAGAACAGTCTTACCGTGTTTATCCTCTTCTTTTTTATTCACAAGCTCATTTAATTTTGTTGCTGCAATGAAATCTTCTACTTTGCTCATGTTTTCACGTCCTTTCCCGCACTCTTTTACAAGTCGAATCATTTTATTTATTATAACACTATCGTTTTCGGATTACTACATTTTTCAGAGAAAATTATTTAGGGAAAATTATTATTTACTGAAAATTATATATTTCAGAAGTTATATTTTCACCAGCTTCGCAAATGCGGCAAACATTTTCTTTGTTCCTGCTGTGTCAAATGCTACAGTCACCTCATAATCTCTGCCGCCTTCTACGATCGCTGTCACTGTCCCTTCTCCGAATTTTATATGACGCACACGATCCCCTGTTCCGTAATCCAGCCCTTTACCGGAAGGTTTTCCGAAAGATCTTGCCGGTGCATGAGAATACGGTGCCGATCCTCCAAAAGGTTTTGCCTTAAATGCCTGCTTTGCCTGCATGTAAGCGCTCACTTTCACTTCCGGTTCTTCTTTCTCCTTTGTAAAAGCCGCCCCGGTTGATAACAGCTCCATTGGAATCTCTTTTAAAAACCGTGACATTTTATTATACTGCGTTTCTCCGCGAATCATACGTCTTCTTGCGCAGGTCAAGGTCAGTTCCTTCTCCGCTCGTGTAATTCCAACGTAGCAGAGCCTTCGCTCTTCTTCTACTTCCTCCGGATCATCTGACGTGATTGTCATATAGCTTGGAAATAGTCCATCTTCCATTCCTGCCAGATAAACATTGGGAAACTCAAGCCCTTTGGCACTATGTAAAGTCATAAGCACTACATAATCTGTATCTTCATCCAAACTGTCAATGTCTGCCACCAGCGCCACTTCTTCCAGAAATCCGCTCAAAGATGCGGGTTCGTTCCGGTCTTCACAATCCTCTTCGTAAGCAGCCACTTTACTGAGAAGCTCGTCGATATTTTCAATTCTTGTCTCGGCTTCTACCATATCCTCCGCCTGGAGGCTCTCAATATATCCGGTTTCTTCAATGATTTCTTTCAAAAGATCTGAGATGCTCATATCCTCCGCATCCGTTTTAAAGTGTTCGATCAGCGCCACAAAAGACTCCAATTTGGAAGCACCTCTTCCGATATTCGGAATCAGGTCCACCGCGCGAAGCGCATCATAAAAACCAATATTATACGCCGCTGCATAATCCTGCACACGGTTAATGCTTGTCAGACCAATTCCCCTCTTCGGCACATTGACAATACGTCGAACAGCCAGATCGTCCTTCCCATTATCTACGGTTTTCAGGTAAGCAAGCAGATCTTTAATTTCCCGTCTTGCATAGAAATTGATACCGCCAACAATCTTATACGGAATATTCGCGGTGACAAATTTTTCTTCAAACAAACGAGACTGTGCGTTTGTTCTGTAAAGAATTACGTTGTCATGATAACTATATTCTTGCTCTCTTACTCGCTTTCGAATGTCATCTACAATATATTCTGCCTCATCATATGCAGAATCAAACTGCCGGAACTGAATTTTTTCTCCCTCTCCGTTATCGGTCCACAACGTTTTATCTTTTCGTCCTGCATTATTTCTGATCACTGCATTGGCTGCATTCAAAATATTACTTGTGGATCGATAGTTTTGCTCCAGCTTGATCACCTTGGCATCTTCAAAATACTGCTCAAAATTAAGGATATTTTTTATATTGGCGCCCCGGAATTTGTAAATGGACTGATCATCATCACCGACTACGCAGAGATTCCGGTACTTCGATGCCAAAAGTCTTACCAATTCAAACTGCACTGTATTGGTATCCTGATACTCATCCACCATAATATAGCGAAAACGTTCCTGATAATATTCCAGCACATCCGCCTGCGTCTGGAACAATTGCACGGTCTTGATAAGAAGATCGTCAAAATCAAGTGCATTGTTCGCTTTTAACTGTTTCTCATATTCCTCATACACTTCTGCAATCTTGCGCTGGCTAAAATCCCCTCCGGCATTCAATCGGAATTCCTCCGGTGTCACCAGTTCATTTTTTGCATGAGATACTGCTGCCAGAAGTGCGCGCTCCTTATAGATCTTCGTGTCAATCTGAAGAAGCTTGCACACATCTTTCATTAATGTCTTCTGATCATCCGCATCATAAATCGTAAAGTTCGTATCATATCCAAGCAAAGAAATGTGTCTCCTTAAGATTCTTACACACATTGAATGGAACGTGCTCACCCAGATGCTCTCCGAGCCGAACCCCACCAGTCTGTCCACTCGCTCCCGCATCTCTCCTGCCGCCTTGTTCGTAAATGTAATTGCCAGAATATTCCACGGATTCACGCCCTTCTCTTCGATTAAATATGCGATTCTATGCGTCAGCACTCTTGTTTTCCCCGAGCCGGCTCCGGCAAGAATCAGAAGCGGTCCCTCTGTATAATATACTGCTTCCCTCTGTGGTTCATTTAATGTGTCGTAAATACTCAAGTCAACAATTCCTTTCTGTTTCTATCATTTATCTTCCATTCTTATTCTTCAATCATCATTTTAATGATCTCTTCATTGGTCTCTCTCATACCGTCTTTGCCAAGGCGTCCGATATTACCGATGGTCGCCTCTACACCCTTTGTCACAATTCCGTCACCGGCATAGAACTGCTGACCGTTGAGATACATATTGTATCCAAGAATACCTGCGTCTACGGAAGAAGCAATCTTTGCAGCGCAAGATGCTTTTGCCCCGTCACATACCATACCGGATACAATTGCCAAAGCGTTGACTACGGTATGGATCACTTCATCATAACCGCCTCCGCACAAATAAGCAATTCCTGCTCCTGCTGCCGCTCCGGCGCTTACAGCTCCGCAATACGCGGATAATCTTCCGATTCCTGTCTTCTGATGAATTGCCACCAGATTAGAAAGAGCCAACGCGCGGTATGTTTTTTCTTCACCGGAATTCAACTCTTTCGCATACTCAAGCACCGGAAGAGAACAGGTCATTCCCTGATTTCCGCTTCCTGCATTGATAATAACCGGAAGTTCACAGCCATTCATTCTTGCATCCGAGCCTGCTGCCGCTCTGGCTTTCGCTCTTGTTCTTACATCGTCTCCGTATGCTTTCAGCAATACCTGTCCGATATTCGCACCATAATCCCCGCGCATTCCTTCGTCTGCAATTGCAGTGTTATATTCAATCTGACGCCCGATCACTTCACGGATATCTTCTATGTCTGCTGTGTTGATAAAATCCCAGATAGATTTTACATCCAAAAGGCTTCGATCCGTCAATCCCTCTTCATTTTCTCCTTCCACCGGAATCTCAAGAAGTTTCTCATGGTCTTTTTCAATCAAGACAATATTTGTGTGATAATTTGCAATACGGACTTTTGCATAAGAATCCCCTTTGCTCACAGTCACTATGATTTCAAATGTAATACCATTGTCCACATGCTCTACAGAAATCTCTGTTTTCTGAAGGAATGAAACCATCTCTTTGGTCTGTTCTTCCGTTACTTCCGCAATAACCTCCAGCTCTTTCTCCGGTTTTCCTGCAATGATACCTGCTGTGGCAGCTGCCGGAATTCCTTTCAAATGATTCGTATTCGGAACGATCACACTCTTTACATTTTTAATGATACTTCCACTGGCCTCGATCACAACCTTATCCGGAAGACATCCTAAGACTTCCCGCGCCTTTGCCGCCGCATAAGCAAGAGCGATCGGTTCCGTGCACCCCATTGCCGGTACCAGCTCCTCTTTTAAGATCTGGACATATGCCTGATATTTTTCATCTGTTTTATTCATTTTCATACCTCCTGTGTACCATATCCTTCGTACCTTTCATACCTTCCCGTATTATAACACGTATCCATAGATTACGCATAAAAATTTTCTCAAAATAATCAATTTCTGATTTCTCGATTTGTTTTGCCTGCAAAGATCAATCAAAATAAATCTTGCTATCTAGTTTTGAATACTATATAATGTTTGTATCGAGGTGATATTATGACAATTGACACAAAAGACATGCTGAACAGTATTTTATCCAGCATCTCACAAATCGACTACATCAAACCGGAAGAGATTCCAAATATAGATTTATATATGGATCAGGTAACTACTTTCATGGAGAAGAATTTAAGCTCCACCAAGCGCTATGAAGAGGATAAGATCCTTACAAAAACTATGATCAATAATTACGCCAAAAACAACCTGCTTCCTTCTCCGGTCAGAAAAAAATACACAGAAAATCATATCCTACAGTTGATTCTTATTTACTATATGAAAAGTTTTCTGTCAATCAGCGATATTGAAACTATGCTAAAGCCATTGACACAGCATTTCTGGGATGAAAACAGTTCTCCTAATTTTGCCGAAATTTATAGTAAGATTTTTTCATACGCAGATAATGGCATCAAACCGCTTGCAGACGATCTTCGCCATAAATTTGAGACTTCAAAGGAAACTTTTTCCT
>ENA-OPDH01000943-OPDH01000943.1-human-gut-metagenome-genome-assembly--contig:-NODE-943-length-22026-cov-4.870284_pt1 | contig 22026 bp, 27 predicted proteins | sample MGYA00241260_ERZ501500 | MGnify/ENA primary metagenome ERZ501500 (study PRJEB25962, sample SAMEA2042519) | human gut metagenome | biome: human gut; feature: human-associated habitat; material: faeces...
ATGGAGTTTGATATTGCAAAGGGGCGTTTCTCTTTCCGTCTGACCGCCCCATACAGCGAGGAACGCCGGGAGAGGGCGCGGCAGTACGCCAAAAAGACAATGCAGCTGAACCGCTAAAAGGATATGGAAATGTTCACATCTGTATGGTATAATTCTTTCGACACAGAAAGACAAATCGGGCTTTGTAGAGGTGAACTCGTATGAATATAGTTATAAAAAAGATGGAAACCGATGCCGAGATCAAAGGGAAAGCATACGTTCATTGGAAATCCTGGCAGGAAGCGTATTCCGGTATTGTGGATCAACGGTATCTTGACTCGCTGACATTGGATAAGTGCGAAAAAATTGCTTTTCGTCGGACGGATAATGTCATCATCGCAAAAGACGGCGATTCCGTTATTGGATTCGTCGGCTTTGGCAAATATCGCAATGACGAACTCGAGAACGCCGGAGAAGTTTTTGCTATTTATATTTTATCGCAGTATTACGGAAAAGGCATTGGGTATCGCTTGATGCAGACGGCGCTCTCAGAGCTTGCTGATCATTCGAAAATTGCAGTCTGGGTACTGAAAGAAAACACAAAAGCCATCCGTTTTTATGAACGATGTGGATACCGTTTTGACGGCAGAGAGCAAATCATTGAACTTGGATCTCCTGTCGTTGCGGCAAGAATGGTTTTAGAAAGATAAATCCCAGTTGATATTTCACATATTTTAGGAAATTTAATAACTGTTATATTTGATTATCAAATTCTTCGCAAACCCTTGAAAATACTAAGTTTGTAGCAAGTGAACTTTCCCTTACTCTTTCCCTTGTGTTACATTTTCCCATTGCTTTTCATGAACCTTAATATGGGAAAAATTAAGGGAAAGAAAATTTCATAACACAATATAACATATAACAATAACGACATGGTGAACTGATTGAAATGTTTTCGATATTTAACTCTGTAACTGATTATCAAAAGAAAATGGAGATAAGATACGATGAGAACAATTTATGCAGAATATAATATAAACCACGATAGTATTGATGTTTACACAAGTGCTGGATATATGCTTCGCATTGATTGCTGGGAAGCTGAAAAAAATTTAAAAACCACATATGGATCAGAATGTGCGCTTACTTCATTGGCTGTGGATGAGCCTTTGGAATATGCAAGATTATATCTTGATGGCAATTTACAGATGTGGGTGGATGCAGAAGATTCACTTGAATTATAGGCAATTTAAACAAAAGTTTATATCTGATTTTCGATTATCCATATGAACACTTTACTTTCAAGCATTTTGAGAAATATAGAAAAACGCTAATTTTACCACTAATAAATGAGCCTTGATATGACACTAAAAACAATATGGGAGATAGCACAATATCTGTGTATCTCCCGTTTTTCATTTTTGTAATATAATTACTTCACTCTAATTTTTATATTTTCTTATTTTTCAATAATCATAGGACTTATTTCTAAATCTGCCATAGACTGCTTTGTTTGGTATGGCTTTCGGGATATGATTACACACATCATAGTGTGGATAGTAATAGAGCATAAAACATGTAGAGTAAGGTTGCTACAACTCATATTGCCATATATAATAACTAATGACATCGAAAATTAAAGAAATTGATTAGAAATAGATTTTTGTTTGATAATCTTAAATCAGATATTCACAATGGAGGCATATTTATGGCGCAGAGTATTTTAATTGTAGACGATGAAAAAGAAATTGTATCAATGCTGTATTGCTATTTCAGCAAACTTGGATATACGGTATATACTGCAACAGCAGGAAATGCTGCATTAAAAGAAGTAGAAAAAAAACCTGACATTATTTTGTTAGATGTCAATATGCCAGATATAGATGGATTTACTGTTTGCGAAAGGATACGGGATTATGTTTCATGCCCTATAATTTTTTTAACAGCACGCATTGAAGATAGTGATAAAATAAAAGGATTTTCTATTGGCGCAGACGACTATGTAATAAAACCATTTTCTGTTGATGAATTAGAAGCTCGCATTGCAGCACATCTTCGCAGAGAAAAAAGACACAATACATCTTCAAAGGTGCAATTTGATGAAGATATGGTTATAGATTATTCCTCACGTATTGTGTTTTATCATAATAAGGATATGGCTTTTACCAAAAAGGAATTTGATATAATATCTTTCCTTTCGCAAAACAAAGGAATTGTTTTTGACCGGGAAACTATTTATGAAAAAGTTTGGGGATTAGACGGCATTGGTGATAATACAGTTGTTACAGAACATATCAGACGTATTAGGGCAAAATTTTTATCTTTAGGCGATAGACCTTACATTGAAACTGTTTGGGGGTGCGGATATAGATGGAAAAATTAAAGAGAAGCAGATTGTTCAATCGGTTAAATAGCATGAGTATTAGAATGACCTTTGTTCTTTATGCTTTGTTTTCGTTGTTGATTGGAATAATTATTTGTATACTTTTAATTTCAATGGTTGACAGATACAGAATAAATTTAAACTATAAGTATGAAAATCTGTCAACGAGGTATGATATACCGGAAAATGGCTCATTTACCGCCACTTATAGTAATGACCAAACAAAATACACAATATTTGACACGAAAGGAAACGAGATATGCAAGTTCAATGTTGATTATCAAAAAGAACGCCCAGTACACGAATATGTCTATCCGAACCATGTTTCATATATCGAAGTTTTACCTAATTTTACAAACCGGGATAGGCTTATTGACAGTGCTTTAGGTTCATTAAATATTGCAATTATTCCTATCGTATTATCTATTAGTATGATATGTTGTGTAACATTTTTTTATAAAAAAAAATTATCGAAACCTATTAAGCTATTAACTAATGCGTATCATAAAATTGAAGCAAATGACTTAGATTTTACGTTATCATATCCATTAAATGATGAAATGGGGAAACTTTGTCATGCCTTTGAAAAAATGAAAGACTGTTTGTCGAAAAATAATGAAACTATGTTTCGACAATTTGCTGAACAGCGCCGTCTAAATGCTGCTTTTTCGCATGACTTACGCACTCCTTTGACTTTACTAAAGGGTCATGCTACTATGCTGCTTTCCTTTATTCCCAAAGGCTTAGTATCACAACAAGAAATATTAGATGAAATATCAGTAATGTCAAAAAATATTTCACGTCTTGAAAAATATGTAAATGCTATGACGAACTTATACAGGTTAGAGGATATTGATATTCCACGACAACAGATTACATTTCATTCACTTATTGATAATTTTAATAACACAGCAGAAGCACTTTGTTATGACAAACATTTTTCAATTACTACAAGCGGTAATAATATAACCTTGTTTATCAATTTAGATACAGTCATGCAGATTTATGAAAACTTACTCTCTAATAGTATTAGATACGCAAAAAGTGATATTGCTATTAGCGTAGTAATAGAGAATGATAATTTAGTTATATCTGTTTCAGACGATGGTTGCGGGTTTAAAAATATTGATATTGAAAAGGCGACATTACCATTTTATAAATCATCGAAAGATATAGCTACTGAACATTTGGGGTTAGGGCTGAATATTAGTAAGATTTTAAGTGAAAGACATGGCGGAAATATCCAAATTGCTAATAATAAAGCAGGGGGAGCATGTGTTACAGTGAAAATAAATTGCAATGAAAGTTGATTGAAAATAGACATTTTATTGCTATTATAAATTTAAAAGAAAGGAGATAAGGACAAATGAAAAAAATAATATGTATGTTTCTAACCTTATTGTTATTGGTGTGTATTGTTGGGTGTAGTCAAGCAAAGGACAGTGATAATCATGTAGTACAAGATTATTCCGAAGAATATGAGGTTTCTCCTTATGGAAGTGAAGAAGCGCTTGACACTTTGGGCGATTTGAAGATTTCAATGAGTACAGAAAAGGATTTAGACTTAAAGCACCTTTCATTTCTAATAGAAAATACTTCTGATAAAGAATACCAATATTCACCAGATTATTTTGAAATAGAAGCTGAACAATCCGGCACTTGGTATCAACTTAAACAGCTTGATGACCCCTCAAAGAGCAATGAAAAGGATTGCTTTATTAAGCCTAACGAACGATTAACATTAGAAATTGATGTTAAAAGTTTTTATGGAGAATTGCCTGCTGGACACTATCGTTTGATTAAACAATTTGCGTTCTTTGAAAGTGAAAGAGATTGGGATTACGATACATATAATTTATCTTGCGAATTTACGATAAGGTAAAAATTCTCTACTTCATAAGCATGAAAAAAAACCGCTTATGAAGTAGAAAGTTCTCATGCCATTTTAACGGCGGTTTTGAAATAACAATCAAAGCCGCCGTTTTCCTTTTAGAAAAATGGATATACGGAGGGTGTATTAAAGTCGCCCATTTTTAAGGATATGGCGGTATCAAGGAGGTATCGTCATGTTCATTTTTGTTTGTACTACCCCGCCAAATAGCCTACGCTCAAAAAAAGCCTTTACCCACCGTCGGGATATTTCGCCCATGAGTATGAACTGTCAATACATCTAAATACTGCTGACAAATCCCTTGCGCCCGGTTGCATTTTGCAGTCGGGCGCATTTTGCTTCTCCAAAAGTTTTTTTGAAAAAGTTTTCTTTTTCGGTTGGCATATTCACGGCTTCGCCGTGGAGGGTTGCCGAAAGGGGATAAATACTAACCCGCCCCCGGGACGAAAGGGGGTGAGAACATGGATTACCCTAATCGGCTGGAATGGCAAACGAGATGTGAGTTTAATGCGTACTGCAAACGCGCTTTACGAAACGAACTGATTGACGCTTGCCGAGAGCGAAAGCGTAGGCAACTCCGCGAAGTGATCTTTTCAGACCTGACCCCGCAGGAAGAAAGGCAGCTTTACACCGTTGACAAGTATTTTCAAGACGGCAACGAAGAAGCCTTTTGCGCAGGAGGCTTGAAGATTACTGCAAAACTGCTTGCCGAAGCTCTGCACACCCTGCCGGACGAAAAAAGACAAGCCGTATTGCTGTACTACTTTTTCAACATGACCGACGTTGAAATTGCGGAAGCGATGAAGATCCCCCGCAGCACAGTACAGTATCGGCGCACAAGCTCTTTTGAACTGCTGAAACGATATTTGGAGGAACGAGCCGATGAATGGAACGATTAGCAACAATTCCGATGAACGCGGCTTATTACCTTACCCGGTCATTTTAGCCGCGACGAAGGGCGACCCCGACGCTATGAAACTTGTCTTGCAGCATTACCAAAGCTACATAGCCCACCTGTCTATGCAGAAAATCCGCGATGAAAGCGGCAATACCTATTGGGGCATAGATGAGGACTTGCGGGAGCGGCTGCAAGCAAAGCTCATGCGGGCTGTCCTTAACTTCAAGGCAGATTAACGCAAAATGCAAAGCGTCCCCCTTTCCGCTTTGCGCGTTCAATCTGACCTTGACCCTGCTCCTTGACAAAGAAAGCCCGGCAAATCCCGGTGCAGCATAGAGCAGACGGATACATTCCCGTCTGTGCGGAGCTATACGGCCGGTGCGCCATGACCCTTCAACGAGGCGAGCGATATCCACCAGGCCGCAAAGCGGGCAAGGCAGCCCGCGGGCCACGATGCACAGACAGGGCGATACTCCCTTGCAGTCACAGTCCGGGCGTGCAGCCGTATTCAGGCGGTGAGGCGTCGCAGGCAATGAGCAGGGCCGCGCGAGAACCGCGCGGGGGTGGGATTCCCGTGGAGCTGAAAAGCCATTCAGCCGTCCGTTTCTGCTGTTCTTTGTAAGCTATCAAAAAATGATTTGTTTTCAGACGATTAGAAAGGGGCTAACTATGCAAACGACCGCTTCATCTGAAAAGAAATACGCCCCGCCGAAGCGGAGCGAAAAACAGATCGGCAACACGACCTTTATCGTCAATTCCTTTTTCCCTCAAACGGGAAATCAGACGATAGCCTCCAAACTGGAGAACCTGATAAAAGCCGATATTCAGAAACAAACTGTGACTTGAAAACCTCCTAACAGGCAGACAGGGAAAAGAAAGCGCGGTATAATGAAGTTGGACTTCAATATCGTGTTTGACTGCCGGATAGGAGGTATTTATGTATTATCAGTCAAACACCGCTGCCGCGCTTCAATTCCCTTACACGGCTATGAGCTCCGAAGAACTTACAGCTTTGTATTGTCGCTTATCCCGTGATGATGAATTGCAGGGTGACAGCAATAGCATTGTAAACCAGAAAAAAATCCTGGAAAAATATGCCCGTGAGCATGGATACAGCAATTTCAAATTCTATGTTGATGATGGCATCTCAGGTACGACCTTCAACCGCCCAGGCTTTCAGCAGATGATTGCAGACATTGAGGCTGGCCTTGTCAAGAGGGTCATCATCAAGGATATGTCACGTTTCGGACGTGATTATCTGCAAGTCGGCATATATACGGAAATCATGTTTCCCGAACATGATATTCACTTTATTGCGGTGAATGATGGTGTGGACAGCACTCAGGGTGACAACGAGTTTACGCCCTTCCGCAATATCATCAATGAATGGTACGCCAAAGACACCAGCAAAAAAATCCGTGCCGTTATGAAAGTGAAAGGCAATGCAGGAGAACATTTGACTGTTTTGCCTCCGTATGGATACATGAAATCGTCTGATGACAAAAAGCAATGGGTGAAGGATGAAGAAGCCGCCCAGGTAGTTTATGAAATTGGTCTCTATATCATGGATGGTTTGGGACCCTCGCAGATTGCAAGAAAACTGACGGAAAGAAAAATTCTTACTCCGGCTGCTTACTATGCGAGCAAGGGCAGAACAACCAATGTCACAAAGAAAGGTTCTCCTTACGCTTGGGATTCTTCTACGATTGCCGACATCATGGACCGCTGGCGTGAATACCTGGGGCACACAGTTAATTTCAAAACCCGTAAAAAATCCTACAAGAGTAAAAAGACCTTGCACAATCCTGAAAGCGAATGGAAGATTTTTGAGAATACCCACGAAGCCATCTGGACGGAGGCGATTGCCGATGCAGCAAGGCTCGCAAGGCAATCGCGGCGCCGCCCTACAAAGATGGGAGAAATGGGAATGTTCTCCGGCATGATGTTCTGTGCCGATTGCGGCTCCATCATGTACCAATGCAGGGCAACCAATTTCCGGCGCGATCAGGAATATTACCTGTGTTCCGGCTATCGGAAAAGCCGTGATGTATGTGGGCAGACACATTCTATCCGAACTGTTATCCTGGAAGAATTAGTTCTGCAAAATCTGCGCGAGATTGTTTCCTTCGCATCACAGCGCAAAGACGATTTTGTGAAGATGGTCATGGATGCGGATATGCGCCAGCGTAACCGAGGTTTGGCAAAACGGCAGAAAACATTGGTCTATGCCGAAAAGCGGATCGCAGAACTGGATACCATCTTCAAGCGTCTTTATGAAGATACCATTTCTGGAAAACTTTCTGACGAGCGTTTTCAAAAGCTCTCCGTCGGCTACGAGCAAGAGCAGCATCAGCTTCAAGAGGTAGCGGCTACCCTTCGTGGTGAAATCGAGGCGGAGGAACGCAAAAGCGCCAATGTGGAAAGGTTTCTCTCCGTTGTCGAACGGTATACGGAAATTCCCGAATTGACTCCGTGTATCTTGCATGAGTTTATCGAGAAGATTGTTGTCCATGCTGCCAGCGATTCGAAGGGCAAGAACCGTACCCAGGAAATTGACATCTACTATAAGGGCATTGGGGCCCTGGAAGTATCCAAAGTCACTTCATCAAGGCAAGAATGAGAAAAACGGCATAGCCGAAGCTATACCGTTTCTCTCTTGCCCCACGATGTTTTCTTATCGGGAGGCACCTTTTCGGGTGCTCCCTTTTTATTCAACAGTGACAGATTTCGCAAGATTGCGAGGCTTATCAATATCACACCCGCGCTGGAGCGCGATATAATACGCCAACAGCTGCAGCGGCACGACACCGAGCGACGGCAGCAGCATTTGCGCCGTATCGGGGATCGTGATAACATTTTCGACGGTCTTCGCCATCTCGCCGCGATGGCTCTCGGTCGCAAGCGCGAGAACGTCCGCGCCGCGGGCCTTGACCTCGACCACGTTGCTCATGGCCTTGTCGAAAAGCGGGGCGTAGGTGCCGAGCGCGATAACGAGCGTGCCGTCCTCGATGAGCGAGATCGTGCCGTGCTTGAGCTCGCCGGAGGCGTAGGCCTCGGAATGGATGTAGCTGATCTCCTTGAGCTTGAGCGAGCCCTCGAGTCCGAGCGCATAGTCGAGGTTGCGGCCGATGAAGAAGACAGAATTGTGGTTGAAATACTGGGAAGCGTACTTGGGGATGGCCTCGCAGCTCTCGCTCGCGAGGAACTGCTCCATCTTCTCCGGCAGCTTCTGAAGCTCTGCGACCGCCTCGTTGTACTCCTCCTTTTTCACCGTGCCGAGCGCCTCGCCAAACGCAAGGCCGATCATGTCGAGCACTGCGAGCTGCGTGGAGTAGGCCTTTGTCGTCGCGACGGCGATCTCAGGGCCCGCCCAGGTGTAGAGCACGTCATCCGACTCACGCGCGATGGACGAGCCGACCACGTTGACGATGGAGAGGATGTAGCCGCCGCGCTTTTTCGCCTCGCGCAGCGCGGCCATGGTATCGAGCGTTTCGCCCGACTGGGAGATGACAATAACGAGCGACTTATCGTCCACGATGGGGTCGCTGTAGCGGAATTCGGACGCGAGCACGACCTCGACATTGCGGCGCAGCAGATGCTCGAGATTGTACTTGCCGATCATGCCGACATGATACGAAGAGCCGCAGGCCACGATGAAAATGCGGGTAAATTCGCGCATCTTCTCAACGGGGAGCTTGAGATCGTCGAAGATGACCCTGCCGTCCTTGATGCGCGGGGAGATCGCGCGGCGCAGCGCCTCGGGCTGCTCCATGATCTCCTTGAGCATGAAGTGCTGGTAGCCGCCCTTTTCCGCGGCGGAGACCTCCCAGTCGATGGTAAAGTGCTTCTTTTCGACCTTCTGCTCCAGCGCGTCGTAGACCTCGATGCCCTCGCGCGTCAGCACGGCGACCTCGCCGTCTTCCATGTAGGCGACGTCGCGCGTGTGCTTGATGATGGCCGTCACGTCGGAGGCGAGGAAGTTGCAGCCCTTGCCGTAGCCGAGCAGCAGCGGCGCGTCCTTGCGCGCGGCGATGATGCGGTCCGGGCAGTCGGCGCAGAGCATACCGAGGGCGTAGGCACCCTCGATGCGGCGCAGCACGCGGCCCACGGCCTCTAAAAAGTCGTGGCACTCGTTGTAGTAGAATTCGAGTAGCTGTGCCACGACCTCAGTATCGGTCTCGGACTTGAACCGGATGCCCTGACCGATCAGAAATTCCTTGATCTCGACGTAGTTTTCGATGATGCCGTTGTGGATGACGGCGAACTTGCCGTTTTCGCTCACGTGGGGGTGAGAGTTGATGATGTTCGGCGCGCCGTGCGTCGCCCAGCGGGTGTGACCAAGGCCGATGCAGCCCTCGAGGTCCGCGCCGCCGTGGATCTGTTCGCTGAGGACCTTGAGCCGGCCCACCGCTTTTTCGACCTGCAGCTTTCCCTGCGCCGAGATGACGGCCACGCCCGCGGAGTCATACCCGCGGTATTCCAGATGCGCGAGCCCGTCCAGCAGGATGGGGGCCGCCTGTTCCTGACCAATGAATCCAACGATTCCGCACATATGATAACATTCTCCTTTTGATGATTTTTGAAAAATGGGCAAAAATGCCCTTTTACGGCGCAAAGCCGCTTCTTCAAAAGGACAAATGCGCAGTCATTTGTCGCTTTTCCCGTGGTCACAGCCCCTTTGTTCTGCGGTCGCCCGCATGTTTGTCGGCTGTGTGCGCGCCCACGGGCACGGGGAAGCATCCGCCGAAATTTCGATCCTCTTCCCACCTCGTCGTCCCGCCAAAGGCGGGCGCTGGCGCTTATGATGGAGAAACTCCATAGCTCCTTTCACTTCTGCGTTTTTTTAATATATTTCAAACCGGACTTCTCCGGATGAAAGCGGTTATTTCGCCCCTCCGCGGGGCAAACTCCCAAAAAGGGAGGATGACTATGGCTACTGCTTTTATCCGCACGATCGTGCTCTATTTTCTCATCATGGTCGGGCTGCGCCTTCTCGGCAAGCGGCAGATCGGCGAGCTCGAGCCCATCGAGCTCGTGCTCACGCTGCTCATTTCGGACCTTGCCGCCGTGCCGATGCAGGATTTCGGCATCCCGCTTTTAAACGGCGTCATCCCGATCATGACGCTCTTGCTGCTCTCGATGCTGCTCTCGTGGGGGAGCGTGCGCTCCATCCGCCTGCGGCGGCTGATCTGCGGCAGCCCGACGGCGCTCATTTTAGATGGCAAGGTGCAGCAGGACGCAATGCGCCACAACCGCTTCACGCTCGACGAGCTCATCGAGGAACTCCGCTCTCAGGGCGTGACGGACCTCACAAGCGTCAAATACGCGGTGCTCGAAACCGACGGGCAGCTCTCTGTCCTCCTCTATCCCGACGAGCAGCCCGCAACGCCTAAACAGCTGGGAAAGCCCGTCAAGGACGACACCTTCCTCCCGCACATCTTCATCAATGACGGGCGGGTGATGGGCGAAAACCTCTCGCTCGCGGGTCTGGATGCCGCGTGGCTCGACAAAACCGTGCGCGCGCAGGGCTACCACGCCCCGTCGGAGATTTTTCTGCTCTCGCTCGACGGCGCGGGCAAAATTCTGTGCATCGGAAAGGACAGTGCCAAATGAAGCGATTTTTCTGGATCCCGTTCTGCCTGCTGCTCGCGCTCTTTGGCGCGGCGCTCTTGAATGCCGCCGTCGCCGACGGCTTAGTTACAGACTGGTGCGCAGCGCTCGACAAATTGCAGGACACCGCACAGGCGGAGAACTGGGACAGCGTGCGCGATGATCTCTCCGCGCTTCACGAAAGCTGGGACGCGCACGCGACGTATTTCCACATCACTTTGCAGCACGACGAGCTCAACGAGGTCGAATCCCTGCTTGCCCGCGCGGACAGCTTCGCCTTCGAGCAGGACGAGGGCGAATTTCGCGCGTGTGTCGCGGAGCTCAAATCGCAGCTTTTGGTGCTGTCGGAAATGCAGGAAATTTCGATTCAGAACATTTTATAGCTCACTTGCCCTCGAGCAGCTTGTTGAGTTCCTTCATAAACGTGTCGATGTCCTTGAACTGGCGGTAGACCGAGGCAAAGCGCACGTAGGCCACCTCGTCCACGGCGCGCAGCTTGTCCATAACGAGCTCGCCGATATACTCGGTGCTGACCTCGCGCTCGAGAGAGTTCTGCAGCGTCTGCTCGATCTCGTCCGCCTTCTGCTCGAGCACCTCAAAGGGAACGGGGCGCTTTTCGCACGCGCGGATCATGCCGTTCAAGACCTTGCGCTTGTCAAAGCTCTGGCGGCTGCCGTCCTTTTTGATGACGACCATCGGCAGGCTCTCCACCGTCTCATAGGTGGTGAAGCGCTTGGCACACGAGAGGCACTCGCGCCGGCGGCGGATGCTGCTGCCCTCTTCGGCAGGGCGGGAATCAATGACCTTGCTCTCTTTGTATCCGCAATAGGGACATTTCATCGTGCAGAACCTCTTTTCTCATCTTAGTCAGAGAGAGTATAGCATACTTTCTTTCGGGATGGTAGACATAATTTGCATTTTTTCACAGGATGGGCGAATTTTTCTCATTCACGCGATAGATCACACACTTTCTCCCGTCGACCGTTCCGATGTGGGCAAGGCAGAAGAGCTCCGGCAGCGGGAACGGCGCGCTCTCGCTGTACGGCAGCGCCAACAGTTTTCCGCTTTTCTCCTCGCGTACCATCGCGCCGGATAACAGTGAGAGTGCACAGTCGAGCCGCGCCGAACGGAAAAACGAGCCGCGCGGCAATGCTTTCCAGTCCCCCACCGCTCTCCCCTCCTGTCGGCACAAAATAAAGAGCCTGTGCTATTTCTATGCACAAGCTCTTTTCTTTATGTAGGGATTTTACTGCACGCTGTAATTGCCGCGTACGAGCAGCTTTGTGCTGTTCGCGCTCGCCTGCACGCCGCGGCTGTCGACCGTCGCCATGTAAAGGTGGTTCTGCTGCAAACCGAGGCCGCCCGCAAGCGCCGCGCCCGACGTCTCGTCGATGAGCCCCGGGGTGCTCGCCGCCACGCACACACCGCTGCCGGTGCGCAGCATCGCCTCGCAGCCGACGCCCATGTACAGGATCTGCCCCTGATTCAGCGTCACGACCGTAAAGCTCGCCGCCGTGCCGCCGGAGGCGTTTCCGCTTGACGCGCCGTACTTCTGCTCGAAAGCCTGAGTCTCTCTCTTCACCTGCTCGGTGAGCTTACTCGAGAGCGTCTGTTCGCGCGAGGCGGTCTTCTTGTCCACCTCGGAGAGGATCTGCGGCAGGAATTTTTCGTTTAAGTAGCTCAGCGTCACGAGCGGGTCGCTGCTCGTGCCCGCGCCGCCGGTCGCGGCGACGGTCAGCGTCAGCACCGTCGCGCTCACCAGAAGCAGTCCCACCAGACGGGCAAAGGCGTTGTTTCTCTTTTTCATGCTGTATTCCTCATTTTCTCCCCGGCGCGCACTCTTTCCGTACGCGCCGGAGGGGTTAGACCAACTGTGTGTTTTGCAGGCCGAAGCTCACGGCGATGGCTGCGTCGATACGCTCCATCAGCTCGCCGTCCACGCGCCCCATGCGCTCGCGCAGGCGCCGCTTGTCGAGCGTGCGGATCTGCTCGAGCAGCACCACGCTGTCGCGCGGCAGGCCGTAGTCCGGCGCGGAGAGCGCGATATGCGTCGGCAGCTTCGCCTTGTTCGTCTGCGAGGTGATGGCCGCCGCGATCACCGTGGGGCTGTAGCGGTTGCCGGTGTCGTTCTGCACGATGAGCACCGGACGCACGCCGCCCTGTTCGCTTCCGACCACGGGCGAGAGATCGGCGTAATAAATATCGCCGCGTTTCACATTGATATCCACTTAGCTATTCACACTCCGAGCGGAAGAAAGTACCCTTGCCTTTGTCAGGGGCCAATTTCATTCTCCCACGCGGGGGCGGAATTTATACGGGGGCTCGCAACTTTCCCCGTCTTTCTGCCCCCAGTCCATCGTATGCTGAGGACAGATGCCGCGTGCTTTTCTTAAAGCGGCTGCAAATTCTTGTCGACGGGTACGCCGTTTAAGCGATAGACGCGCGGCACACGCTTGCTGACCGCGCACATCAGCTCATAGGGGATGGTATCGCAGAGCGCAGCATCGTCCGCGCAGAGGATGTGCTCGCCGAAGATCTCGACCTCGTCGCCGGACTTTACCTGCGGGAGGTCGGTCACGTCGATCATGCACATATCCATGCAGATGCGCCCGACCTGCTTGGCGCGGCCATAGGGCGTGAGCACTTCGATCTGATTCGAGAGCGCGCGGTGCAGGCCGTCGGCGTAGCCGATGGGCAGGACCGCAATGCGGCTGGGCCGCTGCGTAAAGTATGTGCGCCCGTAGCTGATGGGCTCGCCCGCAGCGAAGTCCTTGATCGTCGCCACGCGCGTTTTGAGCGACATGACGGGCTGCATGCCCATCTTTTCGGCCAAGTCGCCCGAGCCGTAGAGGATGATGCCGCAGCGAACCATATCCCACGCCCATTTGGGGTAGCTTGCAATGCCGCCGGCGTTGCAGCAGTGGTGGAGCTGGAAGCGGAAGCCGCTTTGCGTCTCCACCTTTTCGATCATGCGCGCGAAGCGCTCATGCTGCAATTTCGTAAATTCGACGCTCTCTTCCGTGTCCTCGTCCGACACGCTGAAGTGCGTGAACACTCCCTCGATGTCGAGTCCCGGCAGTTCGAGCACACGCAGAATATCGCGCAGGCTCGCGTCAAAGTGCGCCTCGTCGCACGAAAAGCCGAGGCGGCCCATGCCGGTGTCGAGCTTGACGTGCACGGTCATCTTCCCGCCCAGCGCGATGGCGCGGTCGGAAAATTCCTTTGCGATGTCGTAGCTCTGCACCGCCTGCGTCATGTGCAGCTGCAAAATGCGCGCCGTCTGATCCGCGGGCGTGAAGCCCAGCATTAAGATCGGCAGCGTTACGCCGCTGTCGCGCAGCTCCTCGCATTCGTCGATGTTCGACACGGCGAGGTATCCCGCGCCGAGCTGCTCGAGCCGCTTGGCGATCTCCACCGCGCCGTGGCCGTAGCCGTCTGCCTTGACGACGCCGAGCAGCTTCACCTTATCGCCGACGCGGCGGCGGATGACCTCGAAATTATGGGTCAGATGGTCAAGGTCGATCTCCGCCCAGGTCCTCTTGAGCGTGCTTTCCATAGACGCTTCCACCCTTTTGCTTTCAGTTTCGACGCGCGCTATTGCGCTGCGTCCGGCGATAGTATATCACCAAAAATAAAATTCGTAAACTCCGCCGCGGCAATAATTTTGTCATTTTCCGCGATCTCGGCGTACACCGGCGCGCCGGAGGCGTCGAGCCAGAGCGAGCAGGCGAGCGTTTCGCCGCTGAGCGTCAGCGAAAAATCGGCACGCAGCGTTTCGACGTCCCCGAGTGTTTCCGCACCCGAGCTATCGAGATACACTTTCGGGAAGTTTTGCAGCACGAGCGGCACGCAGGAAAGCGCCGAAACGCGCGGCGAGAGCGTGCCCACGTCCAGTACCAGACCGTCGAACGTCAGCGTCAGCTTGTCGCCCTCAAGCACCGCGCCGACGCCCGTGAGCTCCTCCGGCGCGAGCACCGCCGCCCGCGTCTCCCCATTTGAATGTTCGAGTGAGAGCGTATAGTGCAGCGTCTCGTCCTCGCGCGGCACGGCGGTCTCCACGATCGCCTCATAGCCCTGCATCTGCGCATAGCGCGCCTGCAAGTCCTCCGCGCTCTTCTGTGTCTTTTCCCCGCAGCCCGCGAGCAGCAGCGCAAGCGCCGCGAGCAGCAAGCATCCCTTTTTCCTCATGCCCCGTTCCCCCTTTTCTCCCCTATGAGTATGCGGCGCGCGGCGCGCGCATACCGGAAAGCGCGGACGGGAAAACGCCCGCCACCGCACCCATCGGAGGTGCAATGGCGGGCGTTTGCGGTTTTCATGCGTTTACTGCGCTGCTTCTCCGTCCATCAGGACGTCGTTTTCCATGAGGAACGGGGGCGTCGTATCCTGTCCCCAGCCGGTGTCGTACTTTGCCATGAGATAGCTTTTGAGCGCGGCGCGGCTTTCAAACTTCGTCAGGCGGTACGGCTCCTGAAAGGCGACCTTTTCGACAAAATAAAGCCCATCGTCCCCGGCGGGAAGGAGCACGCCGACGTGTCCGATGAAGAGCGTATTCTCCGTTTCGGAAAAACGGTCGTGGAAGACGACGGAGATCATGCTGCACCCGCCGTCTGAGAAGGTGACGCCGCGCGCCGCCCAGCCCTTGCGCAGGGTCTCCGCCTGCACGGAAGAGTCCGTTGAGTCCGCCGCCTCCACCGGCGCGAACAGGGCGCAGAAGTCTGCCGTGCTCTTTCCGCAGAGCGCGTCCGGGTCGCGCTTGAGCGTTTCAAGGTCCATGAAGAGCCAGTCTTCCCCGTTGGTGTCCGGCTGATCTTCGCCGGCGGTGATGCGATCTCCCATGAGCTCATACGCCGTGATGCGGCAGTTGTAGCCAGGGAAGTCCCCCTGCCGCTCCATCCACATTTCCTGCATCTCATAGGGGTCGTACTTTGTCTCCGTGGGGGCTGCCGTTTCAAAGCCGTCCGTCAGCCATTCCGCTTTGACGCTGCTGTTGAACTGGTCAAGGCAGGCAAAGAATTTGTCCGCCCGCTCCGCTGCGATCCCCGCGTCCGCGAAAAGCTCTGAAAGCAGCTCCTTAGACGCTTCGTCGCTGAGGTTGCTGTACGCCGCCGTCTGCGCCGTCTGCTCGGGCGCGTCGGGCGCGTCCTTTTTGCCGCAGCCGCTCAGTACGAGGGCGGCAAGCAGAAGCGCGAGCGCGCAGCGTCTCCGTCCCGTCATCATCACGTTCATTCTTATCCGCCTTTCCTTTTGGGTGCACGGCCGGTCAGTTTGAATCGAGGGCGCTCTTTTCGTATTCCTCAAGCGCGAGCAAATATGCGACATAGGCGGCCGTCAGGGAGTCGTATTTTTCTCCCGCCTTCAAGACCGACTTGTACTGCTGGTCGTTGTAGAGGTGCTTTGAGACCGCAATATACTTGCCGTCCTTGTTTTCCCGCTCTCCGGTCGTGGTGTGGGAAACATAGTATTTCCCGTCACCGGTCTGAATAATCACGGGGATTTTCACGCCGCCGCCGACTTCATTCGTGTTGAGAGAGGTCCAGAAGAGATAGCGCTCGCTTTCCCGACCGTCATAGGGATTTCCCAGAAATGCCCAGGTGCAGTTTTCCTGCTGCAAGAGGCTGTTGTTCAGCTTCTCAAGCTCCTTCTCAAGAGAGGGGATGTATTTTGAGCCCGGGCAGCGGGAATCAAACTCAAAATTAGTGGTCTTGAGGCTGCCGTCCTTCCAGAAATCGGTATTGTAGAGCAGCGAAAAATAGTCCTTCACACTGGTGTCAAACGGATATTGGGGCTTGGCAGCCGCTTCGCCGCTCCATGTGAGCACCACGCCGACGGCTTCCTCGTAGGAAACGACGCAGTTTCCGCCCGGCGACGCAACGCCTTTCCAGTTGTTCGTGTCGTCCGCACCCTTGTAGTGGATGATCCCGCGGATGTTCACAGGGTCCATCGACTGCCAATCCGCCTGCTTCTGCTTCAGATCGACCGTAACGGTGGCTGTCTTATTCCCCATCAGCGCCTCCGCGGAAACGTGGTCGAATGCCGAGCGCACGCTGGAAATGTCCGCCGCCTCCCAGCTTTTCTCGATCAGAGTTGAGAATACCGGGTATGCGCCCACGCTCAGTATGGCGATGACCGCGATCACGATCAGCACGTTCACCAGCGTAAAGCCTGCGTTGTTTTGTTTCATAAGCATTTTGTTGGACTTCATTCGTTTTACTCTCCGTTTTGGTGGGAATCTTCTTCGCTCAGCGCGGCGGCGGTCACGGGAAAAAGAGGGAGGAGCAGGTTTCCCTGCTCCTCTCTCAATAAGCTCGGAATTGCTGCGGTTTCGGTTTACTTGAAGTATCTTTCAAGCAGGCCCTTGAGGGCGCGGCCGTGACGAGCCTCGTCGCGGGCCATCGGTGCTCGCCGCACTGGCAGGCCGCTTCGCGTCCTATGGGGAGTTTAGGAATATCAAGGCTTTGCGGGATTTATCTATTTATCTTTTCACTCTCATTCAAGTCGCAAGGCTGTGGAAGTCTTCCAAAAAACTTCCACAGGAGGGCTTTGCTATGGCTAATGAAACGGGTATTTACAAGTTGAAAGACGGCGGTTGGGGTTTCCGCTATACTATTTCTGTTTGCGGAAAAAGAAAGGATGTTAAGCGTGTGCGTGATGCTTACGGCAATCCAATGAAAACAAAACGAGATGCTGTTCTCGCAAGAGCCGAAGCAATGAAAGCGGAGGAAATTCCCCAACAGATAAGGATTGTTAGAAAAAGCGTGAAAGAGGTCTATCAAGAATTTTGCGAAAACGGACGCAAAGACCGTGCTTACCGGACAAAGCAAAAGCAGGATAGCCTATGGAACAATCATCTCTGCCAGAAGTTCGGCAAGCGGTATGTCGATGAGATTAACTCGTCAGAAGTCAACGACTATCTCGTTGCTCTCTACTGCGAGCAAGGATATTCCTATCAATACACCGAAAGTTTTTTGAAGATGTTTTATCTCATTTTCGGGCAGGCGTATTCCCGCAACTACCTCCCCGTTGATCTCTACAACCGCCTTTGCGTCAACAAAGACACAAAAATAAAAATGCCGAAGATGAAAACAGAGGACGATACCGCCATTGTAGCGTTCAGTCGAAAAGAACTCGCACTTTTGGACGAATACTTCAAGGGGACAAATGCGGAAACGGCGTATTTGCTCGGTCGCTACTGCGGACTGCGTATCAATGAAACGTTCGGCCTGAAATGGTCGAACGTCGATCTCACGGCGGGAACAATTACCATCGACCGGCAGATGCAGTATCAGGACGGACTAATCAAACTCGTTTCGCCGAAAACGAGAAATTCCAAAAGAACAATTTACCTCTGCCCCACACTCAAAACACATTTGGAGGCAAAGGCACGACGGCGGGACGAAGATCAAAAACTATTTGCTTCTGTGCGGGAACAGAAGGTTCGTTATATTGATGATTTGGACGGCAAGAAAATCCCCTCAACGGATTTAGTGAATTGTCTGCCTGACGGCACAATTCAGACGGTCAATTCATTCAAATACCCCTCACGGGAGATCAAGCAAAGGCTCGGCATCAACTTCAAATACCATTACTTACGTCATACCTATGGAACACTAATGGCGGAAATGAATACGCCAACGCATTTACTGTGCTCTCAAATGGGACACGGACATATTCACATCACACAGCGGTATTACCTCGCAATTTCGCAATCAGGTGTCGAGACCTTACAGAACAACTTAAAGCATCTGTAAGCATCTTCGAACATCTTTTAACATCCAAAAGCAACAATGAAGAAAAGGGAAGATGTTTTTACATCTTCCCTTTGTCTTGATACATCTCCGCTAACTCCCTTAAAAACTTGTCCATCTCCTGAACGACTGCTGGCGGGTGGAGAATCTTCATTTGTTTGCCGAAGCTACATACCCAACCAAAAAACGGGGTAGTTGCCTGTATGCGGACAGATACCGTAAAATGGGTTTTATCGGCGGGTATCAGCATCACATCTTTGCCGAAGCGGTCAATAATCACATCGGCAAGAGAATTGATACAACGCAGTTTTACCGTGTATTCCTTTTCCGGTTTTACGAACATATTGAAAACCGCGCTTTGGTATTCGTTCAAATCTACCTTGTCAAAAGCCTCTTTGCCCTCGCGCTTTTCAGGGAGCACCGCAATCTTTTCCATACGATCAACGCGGAACGTGCGAAAGTCCTTTTTCTCGCTCACATAGGCATAGAGATAATAATTGCCGTCATTCCATTGGAGCGCGTAGGGGCTGACAATATATCTTTCTCCGCTCTTGGTATATTGCCGTTCCTTACTCGGCGTGTAGTGGAAATAGCGGAAAGAAACTTTGCTGTTGGACGCTATCGCTTCGTGGAGTTTGTCGGTTTCATCTACCACGCTGTCATTCATACTGCGAATACGCCCCGCAACATACGCTTGCCGGTTCAGGCTTGCGCGCGTGTAGCGGTCGGTCTGCTTCAGCACCTTTGCGGTAATGGACTTTGCCCGCTCCTGTGTAATGAACTTGGAGGCTTGGATACTATCGACGATCAAACGTAATTCGTTCGGGGTAAGCCCCTCCTGCTCAATCCACCAACCCTTTGTTCTGCCGTCATAGTGAAGCGTTATTCCTTCTATCTTTTCAAGGTCGTGTAAATCACGATAGATGGCTTTGATCTCATAGGGATTTCCCGCGTTTTCATAGTGCTCTACAATATTGTCAGCATTAACCGTATGCCCCTTACAGGTGTTTTCCAAAAGGTAGCGATATAGAATAGCAATGCGGTATGCTTTCATCCTGTATCCCCCCTATTTAGAAAGTGATTGTAAATAGACCGATAGCAACCGAAGTGCTGTTTCTCTATCTTTAGGCGAGCACGCATTGAGACGGGAAAGAATCTCCTCTTGTTGGGCGGTCAGCTCACTATCGCTCTTGGTAAGCATTTCATCCGGAGTGATATGAAGTGCCTCGCAAATCCGCAGAATTGTCTCCACTCGCATATTAACCGTGCCCCGTTCAATATCCGCATAGGTTCGGCTTGATAGTCCCGCTGCCTCCGCAACCTCTACCTGCGTCATTCCCATACGCTTACGGATTGCTAACAGTTTGTTTCCAACCTCTCGCATATCCAAAACAAGCATCTTTCTTCCTCCTGTTGGCTTTATATGGGAATTCTAATTCCTATTTCGCTTGACAAAAAGGAAGTATCATAGCATAATCGTAAGAGGTATAATTCCTATTTTAATAAAAAGGAGTATTTGCTATGAGTAAAATAATTACCTTTACCGACAACGACGAAGCCTTGATTGCCAAAATCAAGGAATATCAAAAAGCCCACGGTTTATCATCATTTGTCGCTGCGGTAAGAAAATTATGTAGCGACGCATTAGAAATTGCTAAAATACAGCACTGACCGCAAGGAGGAATAAAAAATGGGACTCTATCGTTGTGCTGCCTGCGGAAGTCCTAATGTCATGATAGACACACAGGCAGGTGGCATTAAGTATAACTATCTTAAAGGTGCGGTTGGGACAGTCTTACTTGGTGTTGGCGGTGCGGCCGCTGGAATTGGAAGCCAACAGCAAACTGTGTATAAGTGCCCTGACTGCGGAATGGTCCTCACCTATCCCATGAGTGAGGCGCTTGCTGACCTTATTGATATTGGCGTTATGTATCCAAAAGCCAGAAGTCAGCTTAAACTTATGAATGTCGATGTTCCGTGGGAGTTTATTGAGAAAAAATATAAGAATATTGATCCAGAAGGGCAAGAAAAGAGAAGAATAGAGCAGGAAGAAAAGGCCAAAAGGGAACAACAGCGGCTCGCGGCGGAAAAATCGTATGTAGATGAAATATCTAAAACCTTAATTAAAAAGAAAATTCAAATGGAGGAATTTAATCATGAGTAAATCTGATAGTATTTCCGCAACAAGTTATTGGTCGAGACAAAAATTCAAATTCAAAGCCGACGCAGTACATGATGATATGAGCCGCCTTAATTATGAATTGATGATAATCGCCGAAACAGCCGATAGGCCTTTATCAATTCAGCAGTTTACTGCTTTAATGAAAGTCCTCGATGAAGACATTTATGTTTCCGAGCAACGAGTTGGAGCCCATGTGCGTAGATTGGTTGATCGCGAATTATTCAGAATAGAATTTGACGAGGATCATAATCGACTGTATTCCCTAAACGAGGCCACGATGGAAGATAGTTTTGACCCGCCGGAATGCTATCGTTAATATGCTTAACAAAAGAACGGGAGGCATTACGCCTCCCGTTCTTCATTCTCCTGTTTCGCTTTTTCCTCCTGCTCTTCCTCCGGCAGGTCAAACGTCGGAATCTTCTCAATCACGGCAAGGTGTTCTTTATAAATGCCGTAGAGCGATGCGCGGAAGTTTGTCACCTCGCGCTTCATGTTCTCCAGCTCTTTCTCTTTTGCGGCGATCTGCTTTTCATAGGACTTCACAAGCGTTTCGGAGCGGCCCTTCGCATCTTTTACAAGAGCGTCCGCCTTCGCGTTTGCGTCGTTCACAATCTTCTCGGCCTTCGCCTTTGCCTCACGGATGGAAGCATTGCCAAGGCGCTGTGCGCTGAGGATTGCGTCCTTAATACCGTCTTCCTCTGCACGGTAAGACTCAATTTTTGCAGCCAAAATAGAAAGCTTCTCCTGCAGCTCGGCGTTTTTCGCCTGTAACTGCTGCACAGCGGCGGAATCATCCGTCTTGCGCGTTTTAATCTCTGCGTTTTCCTTTGTGAGTGCCGTTACGGTCTCCAAAACTTCATCAATAAACTGATCGACATCATCAGAATTGTAACCGGAAAAATTTGATTTTCTGAAGCTGACTTCATTGATGTCTTTAATCGATAACATGTGTGTAAGCCTCCTATATGTATTTTCTGCATTTCACAGATAAACGGCCCTTTTTCGTGACCGGGCCGAGCATATCAACAATAAATCGCCCGCAGCGGCGTATGGAGATGATGTCTCCTTCATTTACACGGTGCGAAACGGAATCCGTCTCCCTATGGTTGACGGAAACCAAACCCGCGTGCACCATCTGCGCGGCTTTTTCCCTGCCGGTGCCCGCCAAAAAGGCAACCAAGCAGTCTAAGCGTTCCGAAGCGACCACGCCGCCCACCGGCGCGTACTGTTGAACCCAAGGCATACGTTTCCCCCTGATAAAGCTTGCGGAGTGCGCCCCACATGCCTGATCGACGGCATTTTCCTGCAATGCCTAGCTGTTGCGGGGCGTATGGCTCC
>ENA-OPDH01000945-OPDH01000945.1-human-gut-metagenome-genome-assembly--contig:-NODE-945-length-21975-cov-5.064735_pt1 | contig 21975 bp, 24 predicted proteins | sample MGYA00241260_ERZ501500 | MGnify/ENA primary metagenome ERZ501500 (study PRJEB25962, sample SAMEA2042519) | human gut metagenome | biome: human gut; feature: human-associated habitat; material: faeces...
ATACAGGTCACGCATGACCATCCTGTCTAATTTCTTCTCTAACCCCTGCTTAATTTCTTTTTCGCAGCTCTCATCTTCAACTAAGTGAAAGCGGAGCAACTGCATAAATAATTCCTGTGATATTTGCACATTTCCCATCTTATCCATCCTTTCCGTGACAGTACGTGACGGTATGTGACAGTCGTGACGGTTATTTTGATACCGCCCCTGCTGTCAAAAATACCGTCACAACCGTCACGTACTGTCACGCATTCTCTGTATTGTCTTTCCAAAATCTTAGTTTCCGTCCCTCATGGACACGCTCACTCCGAAATAGAATCCCATGTTCTGTATACAACCGTCCTGCAAGAACGTTCAGTTTTCTTGTGATAACGTGCGGTTGAATGTCCATATTTATCAAAGCGACAAGTGCTGTTGGCGAACCTTCCCAATAAGGATTGTCCTTCATAACAAGCTCTGCAATCTCATCCAGTAACGGCTCTGGCGGTTCTTTCCACAATTCCGTTTCTGCCTTTTGCAAATCCCACAACAAGGTTTCTGTATTGCGGATCAGATACAACTTCTGGTCTTGCTGATCTCTGCCTGATACTTCCAGTGTTGCGGCATTACCTGTCCGCTTTTCTTTCTGAAGAAGAAACGCCCCGTCTGCCGCCCCAAGCAATCCGCTTGTCCCGGAAATCATGTCAAACTTGTCATCCGCATTCTGCTTTCTTGTGTGGTGTACAAGCAGTAGACAAAGTCCGTGAGCATCTGCAAAACTTTTCAGTCTTGCCATAATCTGATAGTCATTTGCGTAACTGTAATTATCGCCGCCAACCTCACGCACTTTCTGAAGCGTATCAATGATAATCAGCTTCGTGTCCCTATGCTCTGCCACAAATCTTGCAAACTGTTCATCCAGTCCATTTCCAAGCTGACTGGCAGAAACAGAGAAGTAAAGATTATCGGTGCTTTCTGTTCCAAACATCCGGTACAGACGCTCCTGCAAACGGCGGTAATCATCCTCAAGTGCCAGATACAGCACCGTTCCTTTTCGGGTGGGATAATTCCAAAGCAGTGTGCCTGTGCTGACATGGTAGGCAAGCTGTGCCATCAGAAAGCTCTTTCCCAGTTTGGGCGAACCTGCAAAGATATAAGTGCCGGGGTAGAGCAGACCGTCAATCAACGGCTGCTTACTCCGATACTGTGTGTCAAACAGTTCATTCATGGAAATAGTCTGGAGATAGGACGGGTCTGATTGCAACTGCATTTCCCTTTGCAATTCCTCAAAACTCTTGATATTTCCACCATTCTCGGATATACTACTTATAGTGTTTTTAGAAATCGGCTGCTCCGTATCTGCGCCAACAGATACATCCGGGGCAGTCTTTTCTTTTTTATTTTCCATCCGTATCCTCTCCTTTCAGACCGCCCAGAATAACAGCGATCAGTTCAATGACATTCAGCAGTTCTTCATCCACACCGTTTCCTGCTTCAATCCGCTTTAATTCTGTGAGGACAGTGGCAAGTTCCGTTTTAAGTGCCTTGAATACTCTCGGATTGCCCTGTACCACTACATCCTGATTCAGACAACGGCGGTAACAGTATTCCTGCTTTGGCAGTCCCGATAAGGCGACTGCCTTGTTGATGAGTTCATTTTCTTCGGGCGATACCCGAAACCCTACTGTAATGTTTCTCCAACGATTTTTGTTATCTCTGTTCTTAGCTGACATTTTCAATCTCTCCTTTCCCTAAATCGTCTAATCTATCTGCCATTTCCGTCTGTTTTGACGGGAACAGATGAGCGTACTGGTAAGTGATGTCAATGCTTTCATGCCCTACACGGTCTGCAATCGCCACCGCCGAAAATCCCATATCAATCAACAGACTGATGTGGCTGTGCCGTAAATCATGGATACGGATTCGCTTTACTCCTGCGGCTTTCGCACCTCTGTCCATCTCATGATGAAGATAGCTTTTTGTGACCGTAAAGATTCGGTCTTTCTTCTTCAATCCGTAAAGCATCTGCAAATACTCCTGCATTTCTTCACAGAGGAACTTCGGCATTTTGATGATGCGGTTACTTTTCTTTGTTTTCGGTGTGGTAATCACATCTTCTCCGTGTAATCGCTGATAGGACTTGTTGATTCTGACCGTTTCTTTCTCAAAATCGAAGTCAGCGGCAGTCAATGCCAGCAATTCTCCTTCACGGATACCGCACCAGTAGAGCATTTCAAAAGCGTAAAAGGAAACAGGCTTGTCCATCATCTCGAATGAGAATTTCTTATATTCTTCTTTTGTCCAGAACAGCATTTCCTTGTGTTCCTCACTTCCCATATTTCCCGCTTTAGCGGCTGGATTAGAACGCAGCTCATAATACCGCACCGCATGATTGAAGATAGCGGACAACTGATTATGGAGTGTTTTCAGATAGGTCTGTGAGTATGGCTTTTTCTTCTCGTCCCGATAGGCAAGCATCTCATTCTGCCATGCAATGACCTCTTTTGTGGAAATCTCGCTGATTTTCAGCTTGCCGAAATACGGTAAAATCTTCGTGCGGATGATATGTTCCTTTGTCAGCCATGTGTTCTCCTTCAGACGGCTTTTCATATCCCGGATATACAGTTCGGTAAAGGCTTCAAAACTCATATCCATATCAGAGGAGTTCTGCAACTGGAACATTCGCTCCCATTCCTGTGCTTCTTTCTTGGTAGCAAAGCCACGCTTGCATTTCTGCTTACGCTCGCCTTTCCAGTTGACATATCTCGCCATCACATACCATGTTCCATTGCTCTCGTTCTTGAATACCGGCATTATTCATCCTCCTTTCCTTATTCCTGTCCTGCCTTGTAGGACATAGTGGTATCCCCTTGGGGATTTCCTGTTCCGTAGAGTCTTTCATAGAAATACTGGCGGTTTACCCGTCCTGAAATAGTAATAAAGCCTTTTGCTTTCAGTTCCTCATTCAACTGACGGATTAGCTTGTAGGCATACGGCTTTGATACGCTTAGTTCCTGTGCCACTTCTTCGGCACAAATAAATCTGTTTTTCATATAATCAGTCCTTTCTTTCATTTTTTATCGCCGTTCTATCCGAAGGAAGTTCCAGCAGGTATTCCCTGTTCGGCACTGTGCTGTCCCGATATATCGTAATATGTCAGGCGCTCGCTTGCTGTCTGGCAAGGTCTTTGCGGTTTATACTGTTCGGACGGTCATTTTGTTTTTATTAAACTTATTTGCTTAATTTAAGCTTATTATACTAAGCATATTTGCTTGTGTCAAGTGGCTTTTTGGAAAATATTAAACTTTTTTGTTTTGTATTATCTTGACTTCTCCTAAACATATCTGCTATACTCATTGTAAAATACATACAAGGAGTGGACACGTTATGGCGATTGGAGAGAGAATACATTTTTTCCGCATTCTGCGTGGGATGACACAAAAATATCTTGGTACGATTGTCGGCTTTCCTGAGCGAAGTGCCGATGTACGTTTAGCACAATACGAAACAGGAACAAGAAAACCGAAGGCGGAACTTACTGCTGCACTGGCACAGGCTCTGGATGTTTCCCCTCATGCCCTCGATGTGCCTGACATTGACAGCTATATCGGACTGATGCACACTTTATTTACCCTTGAAGATTTGTACGGTCTGACTGTCAGTGAATCAGACGGAGAAATCTGTCTGAAAGTCGATACTTCCAAAGGTAAAGACGCTCACGAACTCCGGAAAATGCTGTATGCCTGGAAAGAGCAGGCTGACAAGCTATCTTCTGAAGAAATCAGTAAAGACAAATACGATGAGTGGCGTTACCATTACCCGGAATTTGATACCACGCAAATTTGGGCGAAAGTTCCTTCGCAGGAACTTAGTGCCGCTATGGTTGAAGCCTTCAAAGACAAACTCAAAACCGATGATTGAAAGCAGGTGTACTATGGCGTCAAGTAAAGATTATTTAACCTTTGTATTAGAACAGCTATCCGATTTGGACAGCATCTCCTATCGGGCAATGATGGGCGAGTACATTCTCTACTACCGTGACAAAATCGTTGGCGGTATTTACGATGACCGCTTACTTGTAAAACCCGTATCCTCTGCCATTTTCCTTATGCCGACAGCAACTTACGAATTACCCTATGAGGGAGCAAAGGAAATGCTTTTAGTCGATGATGTTGACAGCAGAGAATTTCTTTGCAACCTGTTTCTGTCTATGTACGATGAACTTCCTGCACCAAAGAAAAAGACCCCCCCTCCAAAAAATAGCGACAAAAAGCCCTTAGCCATGAGTTTTATACCCACAGCTAAGGGCTTAGTTTATAATATGGATTTATTTGTTGCACAACCACCTGTCATCATTCTCTAACCCTAAAACCACTGGATTACAAGAATAATGATTCACATGCAGCTGTTATCAATTTGTTATCAAAAGACTTCTTGAAGTGCTGCAAACCCGCATAAATACTGGGTTCTTAAAGCATTTCAAACTATTCGAACTCGCAAAGTTCTATTCGCTTTGTAGTGCTTTCTCGTTGTTTTAGTTTTTGAACAGTTCATTTTCGAACTGTTTTGTATGTATTCGCTATGTTTTTATCCGATTGTATTGTCATTTTATTGTCAGCAAAGTGTTCACCCCTCCCCCCAACTCTATCTATTGTTTTTCAAAACCTTAGTCTTCCCAATAATTTAAGTAAACCACCGGGATATAACCTAATATTCTAACTTCTTTTTTCCATGCATCTAACCGATTTTTTAACATAATCATTTTTAAAGAAGAAAGATCTGGCTTTCCATCTATCTCCGGCAAATGTGTGCATCGTTTCAAAACAATCCAAACAGCAACTTTCTCTACCCGTGGCATATCAAGAAGCGATTGATGTTTATACATTCTTGTAGAACTAATAGACTGTTCAACAACATAACTTAATTTAGCAGAAGAATTTCCAATCTTAACTGCATACATTGTTCCATCTTTGTATAAATCCATTAATTCTACCTTTCCCGCTCCAGTCTCATCACTATCTCGATCATGATTTTCAAAACCAAACTGTTCTGATAATATATTATTAAAAACACGTTCTGCATAATATTTATCTTTAATTTTTTTCTTTATCTGTTCTCCTGTTAGACCAGCATAATCTATACAATCTTTTTCTTCTTGATATTTTCTTTCCACATATTCTGATAATTTTTTATTAGAAAAATCAAATCGAGAATCATAAATAACATCTAATTCTGCTATCGAATCCTGCAAATACTGGACATAATCATCATTAAATGAATACCATTCACCTTTTAGAAGCAAGCATCTTTTCTCATCATCAGTAAAATCAACCAATTTCTTCATGATATCTGTACATACTGGTTCACCATTTTTCTTACTAACAACCTTTATATTTAAAAAATTTTTTCTTATATTGAAGTTATTTTCTTCCATAAACTGCAAGATATTTTCTTTTGTCAGTTCCTGTATGTCTTGGTGCTTGTGTTCATGCTTTAATGTAAAAGAAGCATCATTATTATTAAAAATTTCCGTAGCACCAATAATATCTAGTTCAGATATATTTATACATTCTATATTCTCTTCAATCTTTTCAAGTAATCTTTCATCTAACTCATGAATAGTATCTTCATCTTTTATCTTGCTAAATACGGGAATTTTTTGACACTCCTCTTTTTTTCTCACTCTTTCAACATATTCTATAAATTTCAAAATACAAGCAATATTATTTTCCGGTAATTGAGTCTTTATAGAATGTCCAATTTCCACCATTTCTCCATGTAGGGTAAAATTTTCTTCTAGTTTCACTTTCGCCTTTATTTTTGCATAGGACTCACCACTATCAAAAGATATATCGTTATAATTAAGATATACATTTATCATCTTATTCCTCTGTGCATTTGGTGCAGTTAATGTCGTTGTTTTTATTTGTTTAAAAACAACTCTCCTTGCAAAATCAAATGCAAAATCAATGTCACAATATTTATCAACTGCAAAATATGAAAAACCATATGTCACCGCATATGTAATTCCCCTATTTTCAATAACTAAAATAGCTCTAGGTGCTCCTACTGTTCCTTCAAACTCACATTCGTATTCGTCTAATATCCATCGCCATTCCGGTATCCTTTTTTCATCTGGAAAATATACATATGTACCTACAGTAAATGTATTTTTCTCGTCATCCGACAAATTATAATTCTGTTCTCCAATAAATTCAAATTTTTCTCTAAGTTGATCAAGAAAACCAATTCTCTTATTTTCATCAATTTTATATAAATTTACTTGTCCCATATACACCCTCATACATTTTCGTACATTATCATTTGCATACATTATACTATTTTATTCTTTAAAATAACAATATGCTTCACGGTTATTTTCAAAATACTATGTTAATATATTCCAGCTAAAACAAATAGCCCAAAGCTTACACTCTGAGCTATTTGTTCATAACTATTATACTACTATGAAAGCAACTGTTTATATGCACTCTAGCATTTTAATTATTTATTGCTTCCCAAAGTTCTAAAGCTTTATGAAGAATAGGCATAAGTTCTTCCTTTCGTTCGCTTAACAACTCATTTTCACGTTTTCTTTGTTCATCCGTCATATTTTCTGTTACATTCACTTGTTTTCCTTCCTGATCAATTTCAATCCGTCCCGGGTATAATGCTAATGTAATTTTTTTGTTCTCATCAATCATCAATGTAATATCTTGCTCTCCTTTTCGAGCAACTAAAACAAAATTCTTATTATCTAATTCGTATTTCCCAATAGCCTTTGGTTCCACCAAATAATCCACGCCATCTTCTGTCAAAGCATAATAGCCTTGATATTTTTCGATAAAATCTTCCGTCAACTCTTTTTCAAATCCAGCGTCTAGTACCTTATCATACATTTTATTATGTTGCACCGTACATACAGCCAGATATATTATTACGCAAATAACAATACTTAAAATAGATATTCCCACTCCCCAAAATACCTTTTTATATTTCTTATAACTATCGATTTTTTTCACCATTTGTATGTCCTCCTTTAACAACTTATCCAGCGAAATATTAAATTCATCACTGATTTGAATAATTGTTTGCAAATCTGGATAACTTTTCTCATGTTCCCAATTTGAAACTGTCTGCCTTGTTACATGAAATATTTTTGCAAAATCCTCCTGTGTCATTTTTCTTTCTTTTCTGATTTCGATAATCTTTTCACCAATGTTCATTTGCTTACCTCCTTTAGCCATATTATTACTCGCCTTTATGTCTGATGGCTAGCAATGTGGCTTTACCTATCCCAAAATATTACGCAAATTTCCTTTGCCATGCTGTTATTCAGGCTTTATATTACATAAAACATGCTATTTTTTTCTTTTATTTCTAAGATATTATACATTATAGTTTCTTAACTTTCATTCTTGATTTTCTTTTTATAACCATATATTTCAAAAATAGACTAATCCAGAATCCGTCCTGAACTAGTCCATTTTCACAACCATTTTTTTATCTTTTCTCTCTATCTATACGTCTCTTCTTGATTTTTTGTCTTGCATTTGCCTGTTCCAAATGTTTTGCCACTTCTATCGCTTCCTTTACCTTATCTTCTCCCAAAACAGCTACAACCCGATCCATATTATATGCCGCATTTAATAACGCTACATTCTCTTTCTTTATAACAGATATTTCCTCTCGCAACCGATCTACACGATTTTCAAGATCGCTGTTTCTATCTGATAGCTTTTGATTTTTGTTTTTCAAATCCAAATACTTGCTATATAATACCTGTATCATATTCGCAACTTTTTTCACCAAAGGAAATATTCTCTTCCGATAAGATTTTGCTGACTCTAAAGTTCCAGCTTCTGGCAGCCATTCTTCCGGGTAATATCCATACTCACGTGCATGTGAGTCAACAAGTCCAGCTTTTGAATTTAGTGCAGAAAATCGTTTTTCTAACACTTCTGTCTTTTTAATTACTGCATCTCTCTCTTTTTCTACCTGTTCTTTTTCCTTTTGGATCTCATCCACACATTCGCTGATATCATGCAAATCATGTTCCAATAAATTCTTATGTTCCGTTAATTCTTCTACTTCCTGTTCTCGAACCTTTTTCTTGTAATCCAATACAGAAAGATGTGGTTCATGAGTTCCTTTCTGATCCCATTCTATCTCATTTTCTCTCATGACCATGGCTAATTTTTCCTTTTCTGATTGTACCCATTGATTTAGCTCCGTCTCACTTCTGGAACCACCTTTAAATCCTAATGACGATAAGGCTTGTTTTAAAGATACTCTTGTATCAAGTCCTCGCTTACTTCCTGTAACATAGGGAATAAAATCAATATGTAGATGTGGTGTTGCTTCGTCTAAATGCAGATGAGCAGCAAATACTCGCAACGTAGGATTCCGTTCTTGAAATCCTTTCATGTATTCATCTAATATCTTTGCAGCAAGTTGTCCTTCCATCGTTTCTGATCCCATATTGTCTTTATCACCGATCTGAAGGATAACCTCATGAAATAATTTTTCTTGTTTCCCGGAACGTATCTTTTCGTAGTAATCATCTATCTTACGATCTTTTCGAGTCTGTTTATCATTGTAACGCTTCAAGGCGTCGTCAAATAATTCATGATATACGTCTTTGATATCTTCATTACAATATTCAACATTCCAATGGGTTCTGTTCGGATCCGTATTCTTTGCGTGAAATTTTCTACTATTATGGTTCAGGGAGCCTTTTCCTGTCATAAAACTAATCGTCCTCTTCAATAAATCTCCTTTCATTCATTTTAAAACGCCAGATATAGCGATTATGTTTTGTTACTTTTGTCAAAAGTAACGCAAAAGCACTTTCGACAGCCTAACGTCCATCAAAAGTACCCTTGCGCCCTGCCGGGAGCTTTCAAATCAGCCAGTACTGTATCGGCTACACCCTACAGCAATTCTCCTTGTTTGGTATGATACAGGTGCGTGCCACGCTCCTGTTGTATATTCCCAAAACAAACATCACCATCGATAACTGGCTGACACTCCACGCTTATCTAAATATTCCTGTCGTGCTTTCTCCTGCTCTTCCTCAGAAGGAGCAGTCTTATACTTCGTATAGAGTTCATGTCTGACTAATGCATCCAATTTTTCTTCCAAGCCATTTCGAATCTCTTCTTCATACTGAGCATCTGAACACAGATGATAAAAGATCAATTTTCGAAACAGTTCATAATCAATCTGTACTTTTTTCATCGCTTCACTCCTCTTGTTCAAGGTGGCAAGATTCCCTATTCTTTAAGATATGGTAATCTTGCCATCTTCCTTTACTCTTCTTGTAACATCCAAAACCATTTATTCCCTATCTTCACAGAGTCAATCTGCAGCTCCTTCTTCGCATTCCAAAGTGTTTTCTTTTTAATTCCTCGTTCTTCTGCTTCTTCCGCTATTTTTGCCTGTTCCATTGATCCATTTGCTAAGATCTCTTTTAAAAATTCTTTCGCACTTCGGATCTTTTGCCCTCGTCCATCACCAGACAATAAGTCCTCTGCACTGATGTCATATTTTCCAATCCAATGAAATCCTTTTTCTTTGTCTAATCGAAAGGCGATAGCATCTCCTTCCGGAGCAAGAGAACTCTTTACATGACAGATCACTCGGATTTCCGGTTCATCTTTCACTCTTCCAACAATCAACACGCTTCTTGCTGCCGCTTGAAAGTCAATAGACCCCAATCCACGATAGGATGATTTTCCATTACTATTCTTATTCATATGACCGATCAGAATAATGGCACATTGATATTTCTCTGCTAATACAGAAATTCTTTTCATCAATGGGCGAATCTCATTTGCCCTATGCATATCAACACCAGCCCCTAGAAAGCCTTGAATTGGATCTAATACTACAAGTCTTGCTTTCGTCTGTATGATCGCTTCTTCCAGCCTTGCATCTACCATTGTTAATGGCTGATCCTGGTCATCAATTACCAAGACTCTGGAACAATCTGCCCCTGCCGCTAACAATCTTGGTTTGATCGTATCGCCCAGTCCATCTTCAGCTGTTTGATAAATCACATTGATTGGCTCTACACCTATCTCTTCGGATTTTCCTTCGCTTGTTTCACTTAATATTGCTTCTCCTTTTGTTAACTTTGCAATGATCTGCAACACCACGGTGGTCTTACCCTCTCCAGGATCTCCCTGAATAATGGTGACCTTCCCATATGGTATGAAGGGATAAAAGAGCCATTCGATTTCTTCCACTTCAACCTGATCCATGTGGATCAATTTCAGGCATGGTTCTGCCTTTTTTACTTCTCTATAATTATCTTCCATTTCCACCTCCTGCCCAACCGGGCAAGTCCCTGGCAAACAGAATTTAACAATTGTTGCAACAACAATTTTGTGATATACTCAAGTTGTTAAGGTGATATATCAGTTATTCTGATGATCAGGGAACTTGCTCAGATTATTTCTGGGCTTTTTCTTTTTTCCTTTTTTCATAGTTTCTTTCTTCTGCAAATGCATTTAATATCTCCAACATTGTTCGAATAGGTGTAAACAACTCTTCATCGGCATCCTCTAATGTAGTTAACCTTTTTAGTTCCTCTTCAATCCCTCGAAGCTGTTTTCTAAACTGTACTAACATCAACGGATTTCCTACTGCTGTGACCTTTTGATGTAAAACGCTTTCAATGATATATTCTTGTCTCGTCTGATATCCACAAAGCTTTACTCTTAAATCTAACTCTGCATTTTCTTCTGGAGACATTCGAAACGCTATGGTTACATTACGCCACCGATTCTTGTTATCCCTATTTTTTTCACTCATCCAGATATTCCTCTCTTTCCTGATTTAGATTTTCCGCCATTTCTGTTTGGATTGTCGGGAATAAATGTGCATATCGATATGTGATTTCCACACTTTCATGCCCTACCCTTTCTCCAATTGCTACCGCAGAATATCCCATATTAATCAACAATGACACGTGAGAATGTCGTAAATCATGGATTCGTATTCTCTTCACTCCTGACAACTTCACACCACGATCCATTTCATGATGAAGATAGCTTTTTGAAATTTGAAATATCCTGTCATTTTCATTCAAACCATACAGCATTCCTATATACGATTCTAATTCTTCGCTTAAAAATTCCGGCATGGTGATCATACGATTACTCTTCACAGTCTTTGGATCTGTAATAATATCCTTCCCTTCTAATCTTTGATAAGATTTATTGATCCGGATAGTACACGCCTGAAAATCGAAATCTGCCGGTGTCAGTGCTAACAACTCTCCCATACGGACTCCACACCAATATAGAATTTCAAATGCATAAAAGGAGATCGGCTTATCCGCCACCGCTTCAATGAACTTCATATACTCTTCTTTTGTCCAGAAAAGCATCTCTTTTGTTCTTTCTTTTCCCATAGATCCCGCCTTGCGTGCAGCATTGCTTTTCAAATCATAGAAATTAACTGCATGATTCAAAATTGCACTCAGCTGATTATGGATGGTCTTTAGATAGACCTGTGAATAGCCTTCTCCTTGTTTATTCCGATAGTTCATCATGGTGTTCTGCCACTGTCGAATATCGGAAGGTTTTATTTCCTGCAACTTCTTTTTCGAAAAATATGGGAGAATCTTTTTTTCTACAATATGCTTTTTCGTCAGCCAGGTATTATATTTGATTCTGGATTTGATATCATTCAGATAAAGATCTACAAAATCTTCAAAATACATATCCAGACTCAAATTCTCCTTTAATTTAAACGCTCTTTCCCATTCCTGGGCATCACATTTGCGTTTAAATCCCCTTTTCGTCTTCTGCTTTCTTACGCCGGTCCAGTCCTTATAATAGGTTCTTACCTCGTAAGTATTTGACTTTTGGTTTTTGATTACTGTCAAAACATCACCTCCTGCTATTTCATTTCGTTCATACCGTAAACTCGTTCTTCAAAATATTTACGGCTGATTTTTCCTTTGACAACAACAAAACCTTTTTGTTCCAATTCCGCATTTAACTGACGGATCAAACGATACGCATAGGAATCAGATACTTCTAATTCTTTCGCTACTTCTTTTGCTGATATAAATAATTTACTAGCCATCTATATCCCTCCTTTCTTTTTTCAGTTCATTATCGAACGGTGTATATGCATCATAACATTTCACTTCCGTACTGTCAATAGAATAATTTCAAAAATGAACGGTTTATTTTTATATTTCATTTTTGAACTGTTTATGCTATACTTTTAAGTAACAATCAGCAAAGGAGTGTTTTCTTATGACAGTAGGTGAGAAAATAAGAAAATTCCGGATCGATCAAGGATATACACAGAAAGAATTGGCAATCATGTCCGGATTGAGCGAATCGGCAATTAGAAATTATGAACTTGGGAATCGTTTTCCATCATCAGAACAATTAGAAAAAATAGCAAACTCATTAAAAATCAGTCCATACGCCATGTCTGATCCAAACTTTGATACTTATGTTAGTGTCATGCACGCATTATTTGCTTTAGAGGATCAATATGGTCTGCACGCCTACCGGGATGAATCCGGCGTACCACAACTCATGTTTAAAGACAAAGGACATGATTCTTTAAATATGCTGGATCATATTGGAACATGGGCTGATATGTACCAGAAATTCAGAAATGAAGAGATTACAGAAAAAGAATATTTAGACTGGAAAGCAAAATATCCTCAAAATCAAAATGATATATAAGGCGGTATGTAATATGAGCAATCAAGATTCAAATACAAAAAAAATAGCATATGGTGAATTACACTTTTATTATCCTTTTAAATTTGATAATAAATATTCCTATACTCAGATTCATAAAAAAATAGAAAAAAGCCCACTATTGTTTACAGATGAATATCAGCAAAAGGTCATGGACTCTTTAGGCTATTCTCTAGTTGAAACCTTTAACGATATAAAAAAAGAATTTGAAGCTTCAAGCTCACTTAATAATCCTTGCATATTAAAAATGAGCGATTATCAAAAATATAAATCCATGAAATGTGCTCCCATGTCCATAAATCCCGATGATATATTGTTAGAAATCGAAAGTGGTGAATCTTCAATAAAGTTCTATATCAAAGATGCTGATTTAGAGCTACTAAATCAAAGAATCATACGTTTACAAGAAGAATATGATATTTCTTTGAAATTTTATGGTCACAATTTCACCAACCGACAAGATCGCTTTCTTCTTCTTCCTCTCAAAATAGAACTAGAAAACGGAAAATTCACTTGGCTATACCCATTAATATATCTTTTTGAAAATAATATGGGAATATTAAAACTGGAACTACCTATATTTGATTCCTGCATTGAACCTTTATTAGAAAATGATTATGATAGATTCCTCAAAAAAATTATAAATAAGTGGAAAATAAGAAATTACAACTCCGAAATGACTCTGTCTTCCATCCAGAATTTTTATTTAAGTAATCTTCTTGATGATATTAAAATAGACATGGTTTCATATTCCAATGAGCTAAAAAATATAATATTAATAGATTTTGATGGAATACCACAACACATAAATTCTATTCCAAACGATGTGAAGGAAGATTTGTTTAGAATAATTTGTGCACCAGTTCCTTCTAGAAACAATACCACCTATACCAAAGATGCTGATGAATATCTAAAAAATCACAGTTGGGGAGGACATGGTGTAAAATATATTGCTAAATCTACTGGTGGTTGTCTTTCTTTTATAGATAAAACAATATTAGATTATGTCTCTGATGATTATAAGACAGAAACAAAAACCTCTGTGCTTACTCCATTTAATGACTACTATAATTTATGCAATAAGCTAGCACGAGATTTGTGTGTAAATGTTGAATTTGCTTTAATAATAATTCTCTTAAAAAAGACCAATGAATCAAATGACTACTTCAATAAAATTGCATCTATGAAAAAATTATCAGATACACGAATTGAGTATAATAAAAATGTATTGTTTATCTCAGAACTTCAAGAAAATTGCTATGGTTCAGTTAGCGAACAAACAGCCCTTTTAGAAAAAATGATGCCACATTATTTCAAACACGAAATCACATCTGCAAAAAGTACAGCAATAAATAACATACTTCAGCAAAATGAACAAGAAAAAAATGAACGGTTTCAAAATTACATTTCAACTGGTGGTTTGATTCTAACGTTGATATTCGGTTTACCATCATTGTATGAAACATTAACTATATTTAGAAAGTTATTTTCGTTTTACCCTTATAATATTCCTTATCTCACATTAGAAAATACTAGTATAATATTGTGGCTTACATTAAATGGAATAATTATTTTAAAAATTTATTTAAGAAAATACTCTCCAAAAATAAAAAAGTATTGTCATTTGATTGTCACCAGACATAGAAAGAGCCAAGAAAGCCCGTAAAATAGGCATTTCTTGGCTCTAATATATTATTCAAACTCTATCGTTCCCGGCGGCTTACTCGTCAAATCATAAAATACGCGATTAACGCCCTTTACTTCATTGATAATCCGGCTCATCACCCGATTCAACACCGCATACGGAACCTCTGCTGCTTCTGCGGTCATAAAATCAATAGTATTTACCGCTCTGAGCGCCACAGCGTAATCATAAGTTCTTTCATCACCCATAACGCCGACACTTCTCATATTCGTAAGTCCGGCAAAATACTGTCCGATGCTTCGATCCAGTCCGGCAAATGCAATCTCTTCCCGGTAAATTGCATCTGCATCCTGCACGATTCTTACCTTTTCTTCCGTCACTTCGCCGACGATACGCACGCCGAGTCCCGGTCCCGGGAATGGCTGACGGAACACAAGATGCTCAGGAATCCCAAGCTCCAGACCCGCCTTTCTCACTTCATCCTTAAAAAGATCACGAAGCGGCTCTATAATTTCTTTGAAATCCACGCACTCCGGCAATCCACCTACGTTATGATGAGATTTGATCACCGTAGACTCTCCACCGAGTCCACTTTCTACCACATCCGGATAAATCGTTCCCTGCACAAGGAAATCTACAGCTCCGATTTTCTTTGCCTCTTCTTCAAATACACGGATAAATTCTTCACCGATAATCTTTCTCTTTTTCTCCGGCTCGGACACACCGGCAAGCTTATCATAAAATCTCTGCTGTGCATTGACACGGATAAAATTCAGATCATAATCACCTTCCGGTCCAAACACAGCTTCCACTTCGTCCCCTTCATTTTTTCTAAGAAGACCATGATCTACAAATACACAAGTAAGCTGAGAGCCGATTGCCTTAGACATCAAGACTGCTGCCACGGACGAATCCACACCACCGGACAATGCGCATAACACTTTTCCGTTTCCCACTTTTTTTCTAATTTTAACAATAGAATCTTCCACGAAAGAATCCATTCTCCAGTCTCCGGAACATCCGCAAACACCAAGCACAAAGTTCTTTAACATTTTCGTACCTTCTACTGTATGAAGGACTTCCGGATGGTACTGGATTCCGTACAGGCCTGCTTCTGCATTTTCTGTTGCTGCCACCGGACAATCCGCCGTATGCGCAGTAATCTCAAAGCCTTCTGCCACTTCGAAAATCGTGTCAAAATGACTCATCCAGCATGTCGTTTTTTCAGACACTCCCTGAAATATTTTTGAGGATGTCTTATCTACCAATACTTCTGTCTTTCCATACTCCCTTACATCGGCTCTTGCCACCTTACCGCCGAGCACATGCTGCATAAGCTGAGCTCCGTAGCAAAGGCCAAGTACAGGTATCCCAAGTTCAAATAATTCTTTAGAACAAGTCGGAGAATTTTCTTCATAACAACTATTCGGGCCTCCGGTCAAAATGATTCCTTTTGGATTCATTTCTTTAATCTTTGCAAGGTCTGTTTTATAAGAATAAATCTCACAATACACATGACACTCTCTGACGCGCCTTGCCACAAGCTGATTATACTGGCCGCCAAAATCAATGACTATCACTAATTCTCTCTTCACAAACACTCCTCCTATAGCTTCATATATCAAAATGGTTCATCTCTTTTAAGAGTTTTTATTATACGTCACTCTGTCTTCATTTGCAAGTAATTTCCTTGAAAAACACCACTGTGTGGCCTACTGCGGCTTACAAATAAAGTCTTATATATAACAAAACACTGCAAAGCCAACAGCGTCCTTGCAGTGTTTGATTTCTTTATTCATTTTAATTATAATCCCGTTTACCAGTCTGTATAAAGATCAATCGTTCCTTTTGCACAGCCTGTATCATACACCTTGCCCGGGCCAAGAGAAGTTTGTACCACTTGTCCTCTGCTGTACTCATCAAGATGTGCCGCTACACAGATGTAATTGGAGCTGTCTCGGATCGTTCCATCGGAAGCGACATGACGTCCCGGAATCTTTAACCCATATCCCGGCAGTACCCTCTGTGAATAATAGGTTTCTCGGTGACCGTTAAAATACACAACTCCAACCCACGGGTTCAACTGCCCCGGACCGGAAGGATAGTTATATTTCTTATTCGATGAAGAGCCGCCTGAGCTTGAGCTGTTATTCGAATTATTTCCTGTTCCCGAATTTCCTGACTGACCGGAAGAATCAGAAGATGGTGCCTTCTCTGCTTTTGCAGCTTCTTCCTTCTTCTTTTCCTCTGCCGCTTTTAATTCTTGAATCTTAGTCTGTAATTCACTGAGGTCTGTAGAAGTTGCTGCTGCTTTTACTTTCAAGCTCTCCTTTTGCTGTGAAAGCTGTTCTTCCGTTTCTTTATAAGATTCTTTTTGTTCTTTCAGATGAGTTTCCTCTTCTTCAATCGCCTCACGAAGCGTCACAAGCTCTGTCAGCATATCTCTGTCATAGTCACTTACTGTCTGAACAAAATCGATTTTATTTACGAAATCTGTCAGATTATCTGCCGAAAAAATCATACTCAGCATTGTAGCACTGTCATTTTCATAAATGTATTGGATACGAACCTTCATATCCTCATATTGTGCTTCTTCATTCTTCTTTGCAATTGATAACTGCTCCTGCGTCTTAATGATATCGCCTTCCATAGACTCCATCTTTGACTCATTTTCTGCAATCTTATTGCTGATCTCCAAAAGTTCCTGATTGATACTATCCAGCTCATTCTTCAGATCAGAGGACTGTCCTTGGGCATCCTCCAGTTCATCCGCACGGCTGACGGAAACCGGACAGAGAGTATACACGGCACATACACAAGCTAATATTATTGCTAACCGTTTTTTTAATCTCATTTTCATACTGTTTTCCTTAATCATCATTGTTTATTGGGTTACAAAATTTTTTCGTGTTTTACTACTATACTATTTTTCCGCCTTTTTGTCAAATCTGGCGCCTTTTCACCCGTAAATCTCCCCATAAACTCAGCGTTTACAGGACTTCTTCCCATTCTTTTTCTTTAAATCCTGTCAGCACAAAATCTTCACCTACAATGATCGGACGCTTCACCAGCATTCCGTCTTCAGCAAGCAATTGATACTGCTCTTCTTCGGTCATATTCGGAAGCTTATCCTTCAATGACATGCTTTTATACAGCATACCGCTTGTGTTAAAAAATCTTTTCAGTGGAAGTCCGCTTTTTTTATGCCATTCTTTCAATTCTTCTACTGTTGGATTTTCTTCCTTAATATGGCGGTCTGTGTATTCTACACCTCTTTCATCCAGCCATTTCTTTGCCCGCTGGCAAGTTGTACATTTTGGATATTCTACAAATAACATATGCTTATCCCCCTTTCATATATTCATCTTTTTGTATTTCCAATGAAAAATAACACTGCAAGTCTATCCTGACAGTCCGAAATACCACTGTATAAGCTTCTCTCCTGCCGTAAGACTGATGATCATTCCTTCACAGAGAAATGGTCCAAACGCAATCTCACTCTTTCGCGTCTTTCTTTTATTTTCCTGCCTGTTCACACACATCTGCACGAAAATATAACTTCCTGCTGTCATAAATGCAATAACTGCCGCAGTCAGTATGAGCCTCCAGCCCAGAAACAACCCTCCCGCCGCCATCAGCTTCACATCTCCGCCACCAAATGCGCCCTTGGTGATAACTGCTACCATAAGCAGCGGCGTACTCACACACAGAACGTCAAATATCCCTGACGCAAAGCTTCCTCTCCCTGAAATGAGCCTGTCTATAACTGCCAGCACAGCAATCAGCAACACACAGAGATTCGGTATCCTCTTCTCCTTTATATCATAAATAGCGACAACTGCCAAGGCTGTTACAAATAAAAAATTTATCATATATTTTTCGGATTCGCACTTTTATCGTTCCCCTTACTCAGTATAACTTATACTCAAACTTTGCGGCAAGAGCAAAAATATTCGTCTCTCGAAATGCTTCCAATGTACGAATCAATTCTTTGAATATACTAAAAAAACTCTATCTTTCGATAGAGTTTTCAGTGACTCCAAGGGGAATCGAACCCCTGATTCCAGCGTGAGAGGCTAGCGTCTTGACCGCTTGACCAGGGAGCCATTATTTCGTACGACTTGTTTCGTACTTGCCTATTATAACAAAGATATTCCAAATAGGCAAGTACTTTTTCTTATTTTTTTAATTTTCTTCAATTGCAAATTTTTTCTATACTTTTCTATATTTCTATATAGTTTCCTTCGAATCTTCTTGTTCCTCATCCTTTTTCTCCATTAGAGACGAAATTATTTTCTCCGGAACCATAAGCTCTAACTGCTTCTGGCAATTTTCTATGATCACTTCATCATGAGAACCGCCAAACTCACCATCCAGCGTCCACGGAATTTCTTCTAACGACTCAAAGGTAATCTTTCCGGTCTTGAATGTATACATGTGTTTTGTATCAATCTGCTCAATTAAAAGTGCCGCTATAATTTCCTGCAATGCAATCGGATTCTTCGGTGTCTTAATAAGAGTCACTTCAAAAAGTCCGTCATCAAATACGACCTGTTTCCCGATCATATTACGGAAACCACCGACTGATCTTGAGTTTGTCACCATTCCTAAGATAAACTCGTCCTCAATTACTTCTCCGTCATGAGTCACCTTAATTCTATAAGACGGTACATTAAACAGCCTCTTGGTTCCCTCAAGAACATACGCAAGATGCCCCAGCAGATTCTTCATTTCCTGTTTTGTCTGATAAGAGACATCTGTGAAAAGTCCAAATGCTGCAATGTATACAAACACATCCTCATTAAACCTTCCCACATCACAGGAGAATTTTGCCCCGTTGACTGCATTATCTGCAGCTCGCAAAAGATCCTTCGGAATATGAAGGCTATTTGCAAAATCGTTCGTTGTTCCCGTAGGAATATAGCCGATCGGCTCTCTTTCTTCCCTCTTCATCATTCCGGTAACAACTTCATCCAATGTTCCGTCACCACCGCTGCATACGATCAGCTCATAGTCTTCTGAATGATATTCCAGTATCTTTTTATACGCATCCTGATAAGCCTGCGTCGGATAAATCGTCACCTCATATCCTGCTTTTACAAATATATCCACAATATCAGAAATCTTTGGTTTTAATAGTCCTTTTCCAGCATGTGGATTATAAATAAATAATAATCTTTTCATTCTCTGTCATCTCCTATTATTACGAAAGAAGGGCATATATTATGCCCTCCTTATTCCCATCAACTTCTATATCCTTTTATTATTTATTAGCAACTAAAAATGCTTCTACGCCATTTACAGCCTGTTCCTCATCTTCCCCTTCAGCCTCGACAGTAAGGCTTTCTCCGGTACAAAGTTCTAAGCTCATCATACCCATGATACTTTTTGCATTGATCTTCTTATCATTCATTTCAATAAAGATCCGGCTCTTGTACTGACTTGCTTCCTGTACAAGATGAGCAATTGGACGCATTTCCATATCCATACTGTTTCGAATAGTAACCGGTTTTCTAACCATAATACTTCCTCCTTATTGTGCCCTTAACTTCTCTGCAATTTCACTTAACCTTCGCAGCCTGTGATTCACGCCTGATTTTCCCACAGGATGTTCAAGCAATCCTCCCAGTTCTTTCAACGCCACTTCCGGATTCTCAAGACGTGTAAGGGCAACGTCTCTTAAACCATCCGGTAATTTATCAAACCCCAGCGTATCCCGTATATACACAATATCTTCAAGCTGCCGCACTGCTGCCGAAACGGTCTTGTTAATATTGGCTGTCTCGCAGTTCACTTTCCGGTTCACGGCGTTTCTCATCTCCTTGAAAATCCGCACGTTTTCCAGTTTCATCAACGCCACATGAGCTTCCATCACATTTAGTATATCTACAATATGCGCGCCTTCTTTTAAATATACAACATAATTTTTCTTACGCTGCACAACCTTGGCACTCACATCGAAACTATTCATGATTTCCTGCAGACTCTCCGCTGTTCCTTCCGAACTGCATACAATTTCAAAATGATATGCCTTTCTCGGATCACTCATAGAGCCTGCCGCTATAAAGGCTCCTCTTATGTAAGCCCGCTTACAGCAAACTGCCTGAACGCTTGCGTTCTTAACTGCCATAAGCTCCTCTCCTTTAAAATACAGCGAATAATTCCAGCTGTCTTTTATCGGATTATGGCGAACTACGATATTCGTATCTATATTAAACGTTTTTTTCATTAATGTAAAGCATTTTCTTGCAACTGGAAGATTTTCCGTATGAAAAGCCAACAGGCATTCACCATGCCTATCCTCTGAAAATTCTCCGCACACATGAGCGATCGCTGACAGCTCTGCAAGGTTGCAATGTCTTGCCTTCGCGTAATGTTCACATAATTCTTGTTTGATCTCTCCTGAAAACGACATCTTTTCCCTACCTCGCCTTGGTCACTGCATCTTTCTCGATATCACGATGTTCAATGCGGACACCGTACTGTTCCTGGCAATTGATCGCCTCATAAAGTGCATTTGCCAATGTCACTGACCGGTGTTTGCCTCCGGTACAGCCGATCGCAGTCACAAGCTGAGTCTTTCCTTCTGCAATATAATTTGGAATAAGAAATTCTACCATGTCAACAAGCTTCTTCAGAAATTCTACCGCCTTTTCATTGTCCATGACATAGTCTCTCACTCCCTTGTCATTTCCGCTCTGGGGACGGAGTTCTTCTATATAATAAGGATTCGGAAGGAAACGAACATCAAACACAAGATCCGCATCGCTTGGAATTCCATACTTGAATCCAAACGACAACACCGTCACATAGAGATTCTTATATTCTTTATTTTCCACAAAGACTTTGCTCAACTGCCTTTTCAGCTCTCTTGTTAACATATGACTGGTATCAATAAGATAGTCCGCTTTATCTTTTAAATATTGAAGTTCTTTTCGCTCTTTTTTGATTCCTTTATCGACACGTTCCTGATTACCTGACAGCGGATGGAATCTTCTTGTCTCTTTATAGCGTTTGATCAACACATCGTCACTGGCCTCAAGGAACAGAATCTCATATTCAAACTTCCTCTCTTTATATCCGACTGACAGGCGAGCGGACTCGCGCAGTATCTTTATTATATCCCTGTCAGGTGGGGAAGTCAATGTGACCCGGTCACAGAGCGCCGCCCCGGCGCTTGCGGGCCAGTGCCTCGATGCGCGCGATCTGGTCGTCCTCGGTGACGCAGGCACCCACCGGGTGGGGTTTGCCGTGGTTCGCGCCGTGGAAGTCGCTGCCGCCGGTGACGATGAGGTCGTGCTTCTTGCAGAGCTCAGTGCACTCGGTCCTGTCCTCGGGGCTGTTGCGGGGATGATGCACCTCGATGCCGTCGATGGCCCCTTCGGCCACCAGCTCCCGCAGCAGGGGCATACTCTTGTACACGGTGGGGTGGGCGAACACCACCACGGCCCCAGCAGCCTTTGCCGTGGCCAGCACCTCCCGCACCGGAGGGTAAGTGGGGGAGTGGAGGCATTTGCCCCGCGGCTCCCAGCCGAACAGTTCGTGATAAAGCCCGGTGTAGATGCCGTCGCACAGGCCCAGCTGCTGCAGCGCCTGCATGAAGCCGCTCTTGAA
>ENA-OPDH01000953-OPDH01000953.1-human-gut-metagenome-genome-assembly--contig:-NODE-953-length-21892-cov-2.783349_pt1 | contig 21892 bp, 18 predicted proteins | sample MGYA00241260_ERZ501500 | MGnify/ENA primary metagenome ERZ501500 (study PRJEB25962, sample SAMEA2042519) | human gut metagenome | biome: human gut; feature: human-associated habitat; material: faeces...
CCATACTGCAAGCAATAACATTCTTTTGACAACAAATTCCTCAAAATATAAAAGTTATCTCTATATTTGCCCACTGAGATTTTAATAAAGGATAGAAAACAGGAGCAAAAAGATATATGAAAGAGAAGCCAAATATTGACTGTGAGAAATATCGCCAGATTGCGCAAATGGCTAAAATGGGTTGGTGGGAATCGGACCTGAAGAATCGCCAATATATTTGTTCAGACTTTATAATTGACTTACTCGGACTTGAAAGCGACCGGATCAGTTTCGAAGATTTTCATGAAAGAATACGGGAGGATCATCGGAGGCGACTCAGGAATGAATACTTTTCGCTCACAAACATAGAAACCTATGAGCAGATGTTCCCCATCCGGGCAAAAGATGGGGATATATGGGTCTATTCTAAAATCAGCTTCAAACAACCGGATGAAGAGGGGTACAAAAATATGATAGGATATCTGCAATGTATAGACAAGCAGACCGGAGAAACGAGTGAAAATGCAGACTCTCTCCAGGTTAACAGCCTGCTTTATCAACAAAACAGCCTTTCTTATTCATTACTCGCTTTTCTGCAATCGGATGATATTACACAGATCATCAATAAAATATTGGCAGATCTCCTCAAACAAACCAAAGGAGACCGTACCTATATATTCGAAATAGACCGGGAACATAAAGTGCAAAGTTGCATTTACGAAGCAACAGCCGAAGGAATATCCCAGGAACTGGATTTCCTGCAAGATGTACCTTGGGATGATTCTCTCTGGTGGGATCGCCAAATCTCAGAAAAGAGATCAATCATTCTGAATACATTGGATGATATGCCTCCCGAAGCAAAAGTTTACCGCGATACCCTGGAGGTGCAAGACATTAAATCGGTAATGGTGGTCCCTCTCCTATCGAAAGATAAGGTATGGGGATATATGGGCATCGATATGGTCAGAACACACCGCAGCTGGAGTAACATCGACCATCAATGGTTTTCTTCTTTAGGAAACATCATCAGCATTTGCCTCCAATTACGTAAAGCGGAACTTCAGGCTAAAGAGGATCGCCGCGCATTGGATCACAGTGAGAAAATTCTTCGTAATATTTATAAGAATCTGCCGGTAGGTATCGAGCTTTACGACAAAGACGGGTATCTGGTAGATATGAATGATAAAGAACTTGAAATATTCGGCTTGGCGGATATGAAGGAAGCATTGGGGGTATCACTGTTTGAAAATCCCAATATCCCCGAAGACGTGAAAGAAAAATTGCGTGCCAGAGAAAATGTGGACTTCTCTATTAATTATGACTTTTCTAAAATCGACCGATACGTCACAAGTCGAAGAAAAGATGTTATCAATCTTCAAACCAAAGTGGCTCTGCTTTACGATTCGCAGAATCAATTCAGCAATTACCTGTTTATCAATATAGATACAACAGAAACCACCAGTGCATACACCAAAATACAAGAGTTTGAGCATCTGTTCCTCTTAATAGGTGACTATGCCAAAGTAGGGTTTGCTCATTTTAATATAATGACAAGAGACGGGTATGCCCAGAATACATGGTACAGGAATTTGGGTGAAAAAGAAAATACTCCCATGCCTCAGGTTATCGGAGTGTATTCTCATGTTCACCCGGAAGATTGCGCTGTCCTGAAACAGTTTGTAGGTCAGGTTAAAGAAGGGAAAGCCACTAGTTTAAGTAAAGAAGTACGCATCAACAGAGGTAACGGAAAATATTCGTGGACCAGTATAAACGTAATGGTCAGGGATTATCGTCCTCAGGATGGAGTTATTGAAATGCTGTGTATCAACTATGATATCACTCCCTTGAAAGAGACAGAACAGAAGCTGATCATTGCCCGTGACAAAGCCGAAGAACTGGACCGCTTGAAATCTGCTTTCCTTGCCAATATGAGTCATGAAATACGTACTCCGCTCAATTCTATCGTTGGTTTTTCCAGTCTGCTGGCAGAAACAGACGACAGGGAAGAACGCCAGGAATATATCAAAATAGTAGAAACAAATAATGAATTGCTTCTGCAACTGGTTTCTGATATTCTCGATCTTTCGAAGATAGAGTCCGGAACATTCGACTTCGTACGTTCTGACCTGGATGTAAACGAAAGCTGCATGAAAATCATCAAATCGATGGAGATGAAAGTGCCGGAAACTGTGGATCTGGTCTTTGAGAAGTATATGCCCGATTGCCATATTTATACAGACAAGAACCGATTCATGCAGGTCATAACCAATTTCATAAACAATGCATTGAAGTTTACGAAACAAGGCACTATCGCTTTAGGATATGAACAGACGGCACCTCACGAAATAAAATTCTATGTACGTGATACAGGTTTCGGGATTCCCAAAGAGAAAATTGATAGCATATTCGAACGGTTTGTGAAACTCAATACCTTTGTACAGGGTACCGGTCTCGGACTTTCCATCTGCAAAAGTTTAGTATCTCAGATGGGAGGAAAAATCGGAGTGGAATCAACCGAAGGAGAAGGTTCATGCTTTTGGTTTACTCATCCGTATTAATCATTTTATTTTGTACCTTTGCGCCCGATTTACATTAGAGACGCAACCATCATGCAACAGAATACACAACGCCCGGTAAGCTCGATAGCTTATCCGATATTGATCGCATTAAGTATTTCCCATTGTCTGAACGACTTATTGCAATCCGTCATAACCGCCACATATCCGCTTTTCAAAGAGGACTTGACATTGAGTTTTGCACAAATCGGATTGATTACGCTGGTTTATCAGATGTCCGCATCGGTATTCCAACCCGTATTCGGATTATTTTTTGATAAGCGCCCGTTTGCCTGGACACTACCGATGGGTATGTTGTTCACTATGACGGGGATGTTGAATCTGGCCTTTTCCACGAATCTTTATTGGGTATTGTTCTCAGTGTTCATCATAGGTATAGGTTCTTCCGTACTTCACCCGGAAGCATCCCGCATCACTTCGCTCGCCTCCGGAGGCAGAAGAGGATTGGCACAATCCCTGTTTCAGGTGGGTGGAAACCTGGGAGGATCATTGGGTCCGTTACTGGTAGCTTTAATTGTAGCACCTTATGGTAGGCACAACATCGCATTATTCGCAATTTTATCAGTGATAGCAATCATGGTAATGATACCTGTCGGCAAATGGTACAAAGGATACATTACCCGGATGAAACGTGATCATATTGCCCTGCAACCTCATATGCAGATGCCTTTGCCTATGGGGAAAACGGTTCTTTCCATTTCTATCCTGCTGATACTTATCTTCTCCAAATATATTTATATGGCAAGCTTAAGCAGCTATTACACCTTCTATCTGATTGATAAATTCGGAGTAAGTGTGCAGGACTCCCAGCTTTATCTCTTTGTGTTTCTCGTGGCTACAGCCATCGGAACACTGATGGGTGGTCCTATCGGAGATCGTATCGGAAGAAAGTACGTCATCTGGGGTTCCATCCTCGGTGCTGCACCTTTCAGTATGCTGATGCCTCATGTCGGCTTGCTTGCCACAATTATTATGAGTTTCTGTGTCGGCCTGATTCTTTCATCTGCTTTCCCTGCCATCCTGTTATATGCGCAGGAATTATTACCCAGTAAACTGGGACTGATCTCCGGATTATTCTTCGGATTTGCTTTCGGAGTGGCAGGTATTGCCTCGGCTGTATTGGGAAATATGGCGGATAAGTTCGGCATCGAAGCTGTTTATAATGTCTGCGCTTATATGCCGTTACTCGGATTGGTTACCTGGTTTTTGCCTGATTTGAAGAAAAACCGTAAATAATTATATATTTCCATAAGGAGGTGCTTCTTCACAGACTCCTATCGGATAATCTTTTAAAATATCAGTCGTATTGTATTTTCATTATTGCAGTGCATTATAAAACTCTTCCATTTCCTCTTCACTCACGTATTCCCCTTCATCAAAGCGCTTTTCGGAGTCCTGCAACTGTTTTCGGGCCTCTTTGACACCTATCTGATAAGGAGCATTGGTCAGATTTCCACTTCTCTGTATAATATCTTTTATTGTATCGAGCACCTCTTGGTTATTGATGTTCAACACTTCTCTAGCTAATGCCGCTTTATAAGCTTCCAATTCTAAAGTGTTCATAATCGATTTATTTTTAGTATCCATCAGCAAAGATAGATAAAACTTCTATATTTCTTAATGGATTATCATTTGTTTTCAGTCATACCTATAAGTGGTTAGCTACAAAGAAACATTTCATTATTTGTGGGTATTTCATAAACCCCTCTGATGCCGTTACTTTGCAACCGTACAAATTAAACCATTTTATAGTATGAAGAAAATAGGAATATTTTATGGTTCCTCAACCGGAACTACACAAGGCATTGCCGAAACAATCGCTTCTAAACTTGGTGTTCCCGCATCTGACGTAATCGATGTCAGCAAAATGAATGCCGACATGGTAAAAGAATACGAAGCTCTTCTTTTAGGAACTTCCACCTGGGGTGACGGTGAATTGCAGGATGACTGGTATGATGGCGTTAAAGTGTTGAAAGAATCAGACCTGAAAGAAAAAACAATTGCCCTGTTCGGTTGTGGTGATGCTGAGTCTTATTGCGATACATTCTGCGATGGCATGGGTATCATATACGAAGATATCAAGGATTCCGGTTGTACCATCGTTGGTAAGGTATCTGCAAAAGATTATTCTTTCTCCTCCTCTATTGCCGTCATCGACGGTATGTTTGTCGGACTCGCTCTTGATGACATCAACGAAAGTGATAAGACGGAAGAACGTATCGACGCTTGGGTGAGCGACATAAAAAATCACTTGGCATAATTTTCTCTTATTCCATAGCCTTATGACAATATCTGACATTAACCCGGTAGAATTGAAAGTATTCCTGAACCACATCTACGAATTTAAGAAAGGAGTACGCCAGATGGTACTTTATACTACAAACAAGAAGTATGAAGCTTTTGCCGTGAAACGCCTGACAGACCAAAAGATAAGCTATGTTATCCAGCCGGTAGGAAACGGTAGGATCAATCTTTTCTTTGGACGCAAGGAATGCATCGAAGCAATCCGTCTTTTGGTAAGGCAGCCACTGAACAAGCTGTCTCCCGAAGAAGATTTCATACTCGGAGCAATGTTAGGTTATGATATATGTGCGCAATGCGAACGGTACTGTGAAAGAAAAGTCCGGTGCGCTTGATTAACTTTGCATGTGTTTAGTTAGTTGTTTTTGTAAAAAATGCCTGCGGATTCCGTAGGCATTTTTATTATATCATCCGAAAATAGAAAGATAATCAGGCATAGCTATGCATACCGCCCAGTAGATAATTTACTCCGAAGTAAGTCATCAGCACCGTAAGGAAAGCCAACACCATATAAGCATGGAAGAACCGGGGTTGCCGGAAGACGGCAAGCGATTGTCCGTGGAATGCCGCACCATAGATTAAAAAGGTGATCAAAGCCCAGACTTCTTTCGGGTCCCAGGCCCAATAACGACCCCATGAAACATTTGCCCACACAGCACCAATAAAAATTCCCGCCCCCAGACAAAATACTGCCGGATAGAGCATCAACCGACTGAAAAGCATCAATTGCTCCACACGAACCTTACGCTGTTCATGAATCTCCGAATCGATTGTCTTTTTTCGCCAGCCTCCTATGCAGAATGCCAGTAATCCATTTAGCATCATAAAGGCAAACAATGCATAAGATACCATAATCAGAGAAACATGGATACTTAACCAAGGAGACAGCAACACAGGCATCAAAGGAGTGATCTGAGGATTGTTCTGCCCAAGATAAGCTACCAACAAAGCAAAACCCGAAATAAGCAGTCCAAAAGGCAATGTAAAAGAGAAGCGACGCCGGAATATGCATGCAAGCAAAAGTGTACACAGTGCCATAAACTGCATGGTTTCATATCCATTACTCAACGGAATACGCCCGCCAATATACCACCGCAAACAGTAGCCAAAGAGTTGAAAAAGGAATGCCGCATAAAGTGCAACTGTAAAAACGCTCCATGCCTTACCTGCCGAACGATGCATGCTGCAATAAAGCAGATAGAAAAATGCCAACATCCCTACAGTCAAATTGAACATGAACAACAGTTTGCTGAATGGAATGCGATTGTACAATATTTCAGCCTGCACCTTTACGTCAGACAGTGGTTTTATACTCCCATCTTCCGGTAAAGGACGGATAAGTGTTCCACTCCGTAACATCAGTATCAATCCTACCTTTTCATCCGTTTCCATGATAGCCTTTTCCAACGAAGTCATTTTCATGTGTGGCTTTTGTCCTCCTTTCCAAAATTCCTGCAAGCGATAGTTTTGTCCATCAAACAAATCAGTAAGACAAGCATAGGAAGAAGGCAATCGGAGTAAATGACGAAGTTCCGCACTCTTTATATAAATCATCGGTTCATTCTGCCAAACCTCCGGACGAAGTAACCAACCTCCGACAACCTGTTCGGGTGTCATGCCACCATAAGAAGATTTCCCGGTCAGTTTCAATACAAAGTCTCGTGCAAGGGTATTAAAAGGTACTACGCGATCATGATAAATCACTTGTTTGGATGCCAGACTATCCGCCTGTCTGAGTGCAAGTGCCGGAAGACTTCTGTTTTCAGCTTGCATCGCCGCTCCCGTAACCATGAGCAACCACACAAACATTCCCCCTTTTCGAAGCAACGGATGCCTGAGCAATCTACGGAATTCCCCACTGCGACCGACAAGCATCCACAACATGGAGATACCCAGCAAAATATATCCTGCATACGTAATCCCTATTCCCCACGGGTCATAATTCACCGATAGCCAACTCCCCTCTTTATCATCATCAAAAGAAGACTGGTAAAAGCGATACCCCTGACGAGAGAGGATACGATTCATGGAAACTGGTTCCGCATCCCGGATATAACTGACATAATCTGCCGGAGCTTCCGTCCCCGGATAATACTCCACCCGAAAACTGTCTAAACATAGAGTGAACGGTAGTTCGATTACCCGCTTACTGTCTTGGTCTATGAAAGTTCCCACCTCAGTACCTACTGTGAGATGCATATATCCTTTTTTGCTGCATGAAAATGTAATCATGGCTCCCACCAAGATAACGAGGAAGGAGCCATGCAACAACAATGTCGGGAGACGCCGCCACAACTGCCGCTTAACCAACACGGCAACTGCCAATGCGGCAAGTACTCCCCACAAACAACAAAACCAAACTGTATGATAAACATACTTTTCTACAAACTCTGTTCCATGTACATGCTCCACAAAGGTCACCGCAGCGAGCAAAGCCACCAGACAGATATATAAGAAGACGAGACTTTTCTTCAAATTAAAAAGGTGCATATTCCTTATTCTTCAAAGCCTTAACTCCCATACATTCCATTTCGATCAACCATCCGGGACGACATACAGGCGCATGTACAAATACTTTAGGAGTATCCGGGAAACGCTTGTCATACATACTCTTCACAACTGCATAGTCTGCAATGTCACGCAGGTAAACAATCATATGTCCCAAGTCATCAAATGTACACTCAGCCTCTTTCAGCAAGGCTTCTACATTTTCCCACATCCGTTCCGTCTGCCTGCGGATGTCGCCGGGGTATACCACTTCTCCTTTATTGTTGATACTTGCCGTACCAGAAATAAACACTTGACGCCGGTCACCGTAATCGACATACGTTCCGCGTTCAAAGCTGACACCATACTCATAAGTAGGATTCAGATGCGTAGGAGCATAAAGAAAGTGTATCTGTTCCGGCTTTAAGCCTGCCACAGCATAGGTATCCATTTGCACCAATACTTTAGGATCAGCATGACGTCCGCCGATACCTGTACTGGCAATATAGTGTGTTTTTTCCGTCAGATTCTGAGTAACAAACACCTCATTACGTGCCTTTACCACACCAGCATAATTCACATCCACATTCTGTACGAAGAACCAGGTACGGATACAGTTATCCGCCAATTTACATCCTTGTTCCATAAGCTGCATCACGTAGTCATTCAGCAACAAACGGGTCTGGTATTCAGAATTAGCAGCACGATTGAAAGCACTGCCTCCCCACAGGTGGCGATACGCATTGTGTTTTACTTCAAACAGTCCGTTGTGCAGCACTTGTGTCTGTATATCGGTCTGTAAATAAGCCCACAAAGCTATTTTCGTCCCATCCAAAGGGGGCTGCTCTACCACGGAAAGAGCACAGTCGGAACTTTCGGTAGTGATAGCCAGCAGGAGGTCAGCCTGATTGGCGGTATCACTCAGGAAATAACGTTTAAACACAGCCATGGCACCTTTCAATTCACCTGCAAGCAAATCGTTGTAGGCATTGGCCACTGCATTTAATTGTTCTTCATAAGTGTCTTCCGGCCGGGTAGAGTGAATCATTACATGAAACTCTGAAACGCCTTCTTTTACTTCATATTTAAAAATCTCGGTTAATGTATTCTCTGATTGGTTGGTTTGTTGTTTTTTGTTGTTCATTTCCAATATCATTTACTCGTTATTCAAAAAAATACCTTCGTTTATCCAATTATCTATCAGTTTCAATAAGGGTTGCTCATCTTCTGACAGCATATCGGTATGGTTCATACTCGTATCACCAGCCCTGTTCAAGACCAGATGTATAAAACTCTCTTCTGCACTGCCGGGTTTCACCAATAGTATATCACTATTCTTATGCGCTGGCTGGTTGACCAACGCATGATAGCTCTTACCCTCCGTCAGAAATAAATTACCCGATGCAGAACCGATCTGCCCATGGCACGCTACACATCTTTTATCGAAAACCTGTGACTGGATGGAACTGAACATACCCACGTCCAGTGTTCCCACATCCATTAATATAGTATCTGTGACGGCTGTGAGTTCTTCGTCTTCCATCGTCTTAAATTCAACAATGCATTCGCGCAAACGACTGATAACACACAATTTGAGTGATTTCACATCATCACTGATACCTCCCAGTGTCATAACGATATCTGTTCCGTCGGCTACATTGACTGGTAGTGATTTCGTTATAACGGCGTATTCACTTTTATCATTGAAGCCTGCCACTACGACACTATAATCATCCGTCCAATTGCTGATGCCACTGAAACGACCTGTCAACTTCATAGCACGTCCACCACGCTGTATATTGACCTCCTTCTCATAGATTCTTCCATCATCACATGAACAGAAGCAGAGTGTCATCCAGATAGCGGCAAAGAATAATATACATTTCTTCATAACGACTCTCTTTGTTTTTTAGAAAGTATATTGCAGCATTACTGTTGCAGAATGAGTGGCCAGACCTAAATTATCATTATCGCGGTCGAGCTGTGTATCGTGACCTGTACGGGCAATATACTGGTACATAGCCTGGAGTTTCAGGTTACAACCCTTAAAGAAATAATTCATACCCACAGCCGGCATATTCAAAAATCCGTCATCGCCGGTACCGTTACGGTTAAAGAAGTCATAACGCAAGGCAGCCTGCAAACGGGGAGCAACAAAGTAGCCGCCCTGTACATAACCACCCAAATAATTGTAGCTTTCATTGATCTTCTGGCGATCCGTGAAACCTACATTCATATAATATGCTTCAGCACCCAGATATAGTTTGTTCTTTAACATGGCAAATTCCACTCCCACACGGGTATCATTGGTACTTTCATTCTCACTTTCCACATTGATTGAAGCCGATACACCGAACATGATCTTATCTTCATTCAAACGGTTGGGATTACCTTGAGTGGACGGCATCACACCTTTAGGCATATAAGTAAAGCGTCCCGCATACAGTAAAGAAGGGATATGCCAATCATCACTCAAAGTTTTTGTAGCTGTATTTACAGAAGAACCGGTGCCATTGAATAAACCTACTTCATAGCCAAATTTATCAGCTACCAATCCGTGAATTTCAACACCGAGGTCAAAACCGGTACCGATGTTAGGCGTTACCGCATTCAAAGAATAAGGTAGAATGACGGCAGAAGTCAATGATACTGGCAACTGCGGCAACAATGTTTCACCCAACGTTGTCAGATAAGCATGCGAGAAAGGTGTTTTGAATTTACCGACACGCACGGCAAACTGTTTTTTAAGTTGTACATCGAACCATGCTTGTTGAAGCAATGCTCCCCCACTGGCAGCCGCATTGATAGAAAGATTAAAGGCTACTTTACCAAAAGCTTTACCGGTGAAGCCTAGTACAGCATAGGGAATTGAGAAACCGGAATTAGCTACATTATCCTGATTGTACGCTTTATCCAAACCTTCATCATCATACCAATTGAAATTTGCACAAGTCTGTACCAACAGGTAGGGCTTGAATACAAAGTCTCCCTTCTTGGTTTCTATCGTAAATCCCTCTCTTCCGGCAAGTGACACTACACCGTTTTCTGTATCTTCTTCATGCTGTGCCATAGCAGCCAACGAAAGGGCAGCCATTACAACCATTAAAATTAATTTCTTCATAATTGCTTATATAATACTTATTGGTTTTATTGTTCGTTATTTGTTTTATAATGATTTCAGGAATGCGATCAAAGCATCACGATCTTCTTTACTCATCTTTTTGAAGAGATTCTTCGATGCTTCACCTTCACCCCCGTGCCACATGATAGCCTCAACATAGTTACGAGCGCGCCCATCATGCAGGAAGTAAGTATGACCATTCACAGTTTCCTGCAATCCGATACCCCAAAGCGGAGTCGTACGCCATTCGTTGCCACGGGCCAAACCGCTTACATAGTTGTCATTCAGTCCTACGCCCATAATTTCAGAGCCCATGTCATGAAGCAGGAAGTCCGAGTATGGATGAATTGTCTGACTACCCAGCCAGGGAAGACGAGTTCCATTCAACAGTACAGACCCACGTGGTTTTGTGTGCAAGGTGGTTACATGACAGAGATGGCACTTCGCCTTATAAAAATTCTGCTCACCCTTGATCACTTGTTCATTATTCACATTGCGACGTGCCGGAACACTAAGGCTCTGCATGTAGAGGTCTACATTCTCCATCTCTTCTGTAGATACATCCAATTGGGCATAAGAAAGTCCCATCATACTGCCTTGATTTACTTGTGCCTGTCCTTCACAGATTTCTTCGGGATAGCGGCTGTTCGTAACTCCCATATCGCTGGAGAAACCAAGTTCCACTGTCAGGTCGGCATGCTGTGCTTTATTACCGGACAAGCCTAAACTTCTCACTCCTCTCTCGGAGATGTAATTGCAACGGCCACTGATACCATATTCCGGATAATTGCTTTTAGCAGCCAAAGCTTCAATTTCAGTGGGATCGAGCGCCATCATTTGTCCCATACCTACGTGGCGCAAAGGAATACGCACCGTACAGAACAGGTCTTCGGGTTTGATGCTGTCGGCATACCATTCATAAATAGAATAATTGGGTTTGCAGAGTTCATACGTCTCACCATCAGGGAATTGGAAAGTCTCATAGGTATATTCCACTTTCAGTTTTCCCTCGGGCTTCACACCATAAATAGCCTGATCATGAAGCACACGTCCATAATCCTGAAAGAAAGCCCCATTCTTACGACTAATATAAACCAACATAGACGAAAAGCCGGAGCTACCGGAACCACCTTCGCTCCACAAAGTAGGTTGCGTACGTCCGGCATTTCGGTGACAGCTACCACAAGAATAACCGGCATAAACCGGTCCCAGTCCTCCCCCTATTCCATTACTACTGGTGCGGATATCATCATACAATTTGTCACCACGGGTGAAACGTTTATCGTATGCCCCTGTTATCCAGTCAGCAGACCTGTCATAAGCATAAGAGGAAGTCAGGAAGTTGGTAGCAGTACCGGCAGAGAGGGCAAAGCCGGCAGCTACTTCTATATCATCCACATCAATTCCATCATTTTCGCAAGCAAACAGCGCCAGAAGCGAAAAACAGATTGGAAATGAGTATTTTAATAAGCCATTCATTCGTTATTGAATTATTATTGCAAAATACGTAACTAACATTTATCTTTTTAACGCAGATGTTGCGGAAGCAACAGAATATTCATTATCCCGCTGTTTCCGCAAAATCTTATTTCTAACAAGTAAAAATCTTACTGAATGGTACGGGCTTCACCGTCTTTGAAGATCAGATACTCCAAAGTGTGGTAACCACGCAATGCTTGCGCAGCAGCAATTTTGTCATCGTCTTCGTCATAATCACCATCCCAATCCAAGTTAGAATAGTTACCGGAAGTCAGAATCTGAACGATACCATCCTGATCGAGCGGCCAGCTATCCATATTGGGATCAAGACCTTTGTCGGCAACCGGACCAAAAAGGAATGCTTCACTGGTTTCCCACGGCTCACGAGCTTTAAGCCATGCTTCGGCACAAGCCTTGAAGTTGGCATTGCTGGGAGAAGTACGGAAAACCTCAACTGCATTAAAAAGAAGTTGGTTATACGACTTTAAGTCAGCGTAAGTAGGTAATACCACTACATCCACATAGTTTTCTACCACTTTCTTCAAGACACTATTGTCAAGACCTTCAACACATTTCTTTAAATCGTTTTTAAGAACCTGTTCCAAAGTGGCACAAGCTTCCATAGCTTTAACTGTTTCTTGGCTATTGATGTTGTTACGGAAAGGACTCGGAATATTCCAAATAGCTGCTGCGGCATCGCTAATAGCTTTCTTCACTTGTGCATCAAGATCAGCATCTTTCGCTTTTACAGCTTCAGAAAGAGAAAGTTCTTTAATTTCATTGTTGCGACTTCCATAATAGGCGTTACGAATGGAATAGATATTGTTACGATAGTCTTCGCGAGAGTGCCAGCTGTACCAAGATTCTACTGCATATAAAGCCCTTTCTTCCTCCTTACCTACATACAAATCATAGGGGTCACCAATTTTGGCAGTACCTACCTCGTTGGCAATATCCACACAGCCATCAATTAACTGCTGAACACTTCTCTGAGCATCCTGATTCTTAAAGAAATTTGCATAACTGTCACCTTCGTTGTATTTAACCGCCCAATCATCGTGAAGAGCAGTAGCATCATTCACCAATAACTGCGCAACTACTCGCATGTAATTTCCCCAACTACTTGCATTCTCTGCTGTATAGTCAAGATTTTTAGCATCCACAGTCGTAGTGTCATCATCACTACAAGCTGTAATGGAACACATCATGCCCAATGAAAGAGCCGACAAATAAAAAAACTTTTTCATATTACTTAAACATTAAATTAATTATAAATACCTATTTGAATTATCTCTTGGTAAACCAACCGACATAAGCTATGCCGATAGCAAATTCATTTTCATTGTTATATTTAGTCGATCCAAATACCTTGTTCGTACCAATATGACGGGTAGTATAATCGGCTTTCACAACCAGATTCGGCAATGCAAACCAGTTAACTCCTGCCGTCCATTTGCTTACCTGGCAGCGTTTCTCCATTGTGGCAGAACCTTCTGCCTCTTCCTGCGGGTTGTAGTATTCATAACGGGCATAAGGATAAATAACCGGACATTTCTTCTGTGAGAAGAAAGCACTCAGGTTGAGACCAGCCTCCAAGCCATAGCACAGGGCATTCTTAGCTACATTACGCATAGCACCGTGGTAATAATTGGAGTTATTGGAAAGAGTAACCTTGCTGATCTTGGAAGAATTCTCTAAATCACCATAAATGATATTACCACGAGCGGTAACATATTTATTTTTATACTGTGCATCGGCAGAGTAGATTTTCACTGATGAGCGGCCTACACTGCTATACTTATAATTCTTATCAGCATTGGCTGTCACGTCATTACAATAGTAAAAAGCAGCACCTACACGCAGTCCCGGTACCCCTTTATAGTCCAAACGTGCTACATAAGCAGGCGAAGTAAAGTTATCTTGTTCAAAGAGTCCCTGCTTACCACCGGCAACCCAATTATCGCGACCAAATCCATCAGCATTCAAGCCGGCAACAATCATTGCCTGATAATCAAAGCGCGCATATCCTTTACCAAAAGAGCCGAAGAATTCCAGCCCTGTCTCATGCCAGGTAGAAGGAATAATTGTGGTTTCACCCTCAGGACGAGATGTTCCAAAGAAGTTGATAGGCTCATGGTGTGCATTGGTCAATCCCATAGGTACAATCAAATGACCTGCACGAACATTGAAAGCCGAATGTATCAGACGGGTAATGTGAAACTGCTCAAGAGCGACTTCTCCACCCTTTTCCATTTCTGTTTCATACTCACCGTTTTCTGAATTCTCAAGTTCTGTTTCAATACCTACGCCTCCTGCTTCAAATTCTATTTCAGCACCCAGTATCCACTTGGAATTAAACTTGTAGTCAAAAGCCAACACAAAACGAGGAATTGCAATGGTATTGCGGTGATCACTGTTATCGACCCCACCATAGAAACGATTCGTTCCGTAATTCATAAACTTTGCTACCATTTCTCCGTATCCACCGAAACGGAACTTTTCGTAGTCGTCATCTTTGTTACCTGTTTTATTCTCTCTTTCTTTGCCGTAGTTTCAGATACCTCTTCTGTTGAGGTTACTTTTTCAGGTTCATTAGCCCGTAAAGTATTGTTAAAAAGCAAGAAACCTAAGGCGAATAAGCAAGTTAATTTTCTCATCTTTTATCTTAAATTTTGTTGGCGCAAAGGTAGAGGGAGTTAAAAAGGCGGGCAATACCCAAATATGAGTATTGTGTTATTAAAAATAATAACAAGTAGGTACTTAAACGAACACTATTTCTTTTTGTTCTTTTTTACAAAGTAGTAATTCACTAAAAAGACAGCCGCAAAGATCACAGCAATCCAGATAAAACTAATAAATATCAAATAGCGGTTATAAATGTACTCTCCCTCTTCAGGAACATGATTAAGCATACATAGCAAACAGTTACACTGAGGATTATCAGCGTCATGAGAAAAGTAAGAGTACAGTAAAAAAGATAAGCTACCTGCAAAAAGAATAATAATAGCTATTATTCCCCATCTCTTACAACTTAAAGGTCTGTCAATTGCCTTTTTATGATTGGTTAGTTTCACCATATAGTAGTTTATAGTTAGATTATACGCGCAAAGTTGCATGCTTTCAGTGACCTTGGCAATACCCAATAATTGTGATTTTTATAAAAATCTAACAAAAAACCATCATTAATGGGTATTTCAGAAAACGCGGATTCTCCCCTACTTTGCAGTCGAGAAATAAAACTTATGCAATACCCTAAAGATGACATACAAAAAGAAATTTTGAAAGCTGCCGAAAAAGTATTCCTCGAAAACGGCTTTCCGAAGGCTTCCATGCGTGAAATTGCGCAAGAAGCCCAGGTAGGGTTGAGCAATATCTATAACTATTTCAAAAACAAGGATGATATTTTCTGTACGGTGGTACGGCCCGTAATCAGTGCATTCGAAAGGATGCTGCACGAACATCACGGGCGTTATGGAGCAGATATCATGGAGATGTATTCCACAGAATACCTACGATATGTGATAGAAGAGTACATGACATTGATACAAAAGCATCGCAAATTGTTGGTATTGCTATTTTTCCATGCACAGGGTTCTTCACTGGAAAACTTCAAGGAGAACTTCACCGAACGCTCCACATCACTTGTGAAAGAGTACTTCAGAGATATGAAAGAAAAACATCCGCAAATGAATATCAATGTAACCGACTTTTCCATCCACCTGCACACGGCATGGATGTTCACCATGTTTGAGGAATTGATCATGCACCGAGTCGGGACAGAAGATTTGGAACAGATAGTCACAGAATACATCACATTCGAAGTAACTGGTTGGAGAGAGCTTATGAAAATATAAGCTCTCTCTTTTTTTGAATGAATCTGAATATTGTTCGTTTTTAAAAGTATAATAGATTATGAAAGAGAAACTGAAAAAGAAAAAAGGAATCGCCCGCCTGTTTGAGATTGCAGGCGAGCGGAAAGGGTTGCTGATCCTGGCCGGTATCTTGTCGGCAGGAAGTGCTACGTGTATGTTGGTTCCCTACTGGTCGGTATACCGCGTATTGCAGGAGTTACTGCTTCACGCCAGTGACTTAGAAAAAATAGATAGCGGGATACTGATATACTGGGGATGGTTTGCCTTCTTCGGACTGATCGGAGGATTATTGCTACTTTATGCGGCACTGATGGCCTCACATGTAGCTGCTTTCCGTATCCTATACGGACTGCGTATCAAGCTATCGGAACACATTGGACGCTTATCGTTAGGATACCTGAACGGTACATCTACCGGAAGCATCAAGAAAATTATGGAACAGAATGTAGAAAAGATTGAAAACTTCATTGCCCATACCATCCCCGACCTTGTGAATGTATTGGCTACGGTCACTCTGATGTTTATTATCTTCTTCTCCCTGAATGGATGGATGGCAGCGATATGTCTATTCTGTATCGCATTGAGTATAGGATTACAGTTTGCCAACTTCTTCGGGAAAAAGGCACAGGAGTTTACTAAAATCTACTTTGATACACAGGAACGAATGAGCGCCTCAGCCGTACAATATGTACGCGGTATGCCGGTGGTAAAAATCTTCGGTCAGAGCGTCCGGTCATTCCGCCGTTTCAATAGTGAGATTGAGGCGTATAAGGAATATGCACTGAAAGTATGTGATACATACGAACCCGGTATGGTGGTCTTCACCATATTACTGAACTCACTTATTACGTTCATTCTGCCGATAGGTTTACTATTACTGAGCCATGAGCCACAAAATCTAGCATTAGCCGCTGTCTATCTATTCTTTATTATTATGGGCCCCGGAGTAGCCTCCCCTATTTATAAACTGATGTTCCTCGGATCGGGCACACGGGAAATAGACGAGGGCGTAGAACGTATTGATCGTATCTTTGCCGAGCCGCCCGTATCGGAAGCACAAACACCGCAAGTACCCGTCGGTTATGACATTGAATTCCGTAAGGTTAGTTTCGCTTATGAGAATAAAGCGGAGACAACCCGTACCGAAGCGCTGCGCGACATCACCTTCACAGCACGCCAAGGTGAAATTACGGCACTCGTAGGTCCTTCGGGTTCAGGAAAATCGACAGTAGCCAATCTGATTCCCCGCTTCTGGGATGTAGCGGAAGGCGAAATACGGATCGGAGGAGTCAACATCAAAAATATTCCCACCGAAAAGTTGATGGACATTGTTTCCTTTGTTTTCCAGGATAGCTTCCTTTTCTTTGATACCCTCTATGAGAATATCCGGGTAGGGAACTCCAGTGCAGGACGCGAGGAAGTGATAGCTGCCGCAAAAGCCGCACAGTGTCATGAGTTTATAGAAAGCCTTCCGCAAGGTTACGAAACCCGCATCGGAGATGAGGGCGTCTACCTTTCCGGTGGCGAGTCGCAACGTGTCTGTGTGGCAAGGGCTATCCTGAAAAATGCCCCTATCCTGGTGCTGGACGAAGCGACTGCTTTTGCCGATCCCGAAAATGAATATAAGATGCAGCAGGCTTTGCAACATCTGATCCAGAATAAAACGGTTATCATCATTGCACACCGTCTCTCATCCATTATTTCGGCACAGCAAATCATCGTATTGAACGAAGGAAAGCTCGTACAGCATGGGAAACACGAGATATTAAGTAAAACGGAAGGATTATATAAGAATATGTGGGACGCTTATACGGATGCGTTCCGCTGGGAACTAAACAGTAAGAAGGAGGTAAAAGAATGAATGCAATAGAAAATATTACGATAGGGCACACCGAACGCCTTCGCAAACCTGTGGGCTACACGATGCTTGCCAACCTGGTAAATATTGTCCCATTCTGCCTGTCCATCGAAGCGATCAACGTGATATTCCGCGCTTTCGATGGCAGCGGAATGCCACTGGACACTCAACGGCTCTGGACTATTTTTATCCTGCTTGTAGTGTATGTATTTGTCATGGCATTGGCCGAAAGGGCTTCTTACCGCGCCAATTTCCGGGGTGCCTATGAAATGAGTGCCGCAGGACGTATCAGCCTGGCAGAGCATTTGCGGAAACTCTCATTGGGTTTCCTCTCACGCCGCGATCCGGGTGATCTTTCGTCCATGCTGATTACAGACTTTACCATGGCGGAAACAGGTATTTCGCATCATCTGCCCCAATTGATGGGTGCACTGGTGATGCCTGTACTTGCCTTCCTCGGCTTGCTATGGATAGATTGGCGAATGGCCGTTGCCATGTTTATAGCCCTGCCACTTGCCGTAGGAATATTGCTGGGCAGTACTTACCTGCAATACAAACTGAGCGGCAAACAGATTGCCGCCAAAATCAATGCAGGCAATCGCCTGGAAGAGTACTTGCAGGGAATACGGGTAATGAAAGCATATAATCTGCTGGGCGACAAGTTTGTCCGTCTGAAGAATGCCTTTGCTGAACTACGCCGTGCCTGTATCCGCCAGGAAGCATTACTCGGCCCGTTCATACTGCTTTCTGTAACGTTGATACGGGCAGGTCTGACGTTGATGATACTTTGTGGTACGTACTTATTAATAGGAGGAGATTTATCCTTGCTCACGTTCGTTATGTTCCTCGTTGTCGGTTCCCGCGTCTTCGATCCGCTGACTTCGGCACTGACCAACTTTGCAGAATTCCGATATTTCTCCATTGCCGGAGGGCGCATCCTGGCGCTGATGAACGAACCGGAAATGCAAGGAAGTAAAGAAGCTCCGGAAAGCGGTGATATTACTTTCTATCACGTATCGTTCGGCTATCAGAAAAAACAGGTACTGCATGATGTATCAGTAACACTGCGCAAGAATACACTCACCGCTCTGGTAGGTCCTTCGGGCAGTGGAAAAAGCACCATGCTGAAACTATGCGCACGTTTTTACGATCCGCAACAGGGACAGGTTTTATTTAATGGAGTAGATATGAAAACCCTGGAACCGGAATCGCTGATGAGCCATATCTCAATGGTATTCCAAGATGTGTATCTGTTTCAAGATACTATTCGCAACAATATCCGTTTCGGCAAAACCGACGCTACGGACGAAGAAATAGAAGCGGCGGCCCGCAAAGCATGTTGCCACGATTTCATCATGCGATTGCCCAAAGGATATGATACGCAGGTCGGTGAAGGAGGGTGTACCTTGTCCGGTGGAGAGAAGCAGCGCATTTCTATCGCACGAGCTATATTGAAAGAAGCTCCCGTAGTACTTCTGGATGAAGCAACGGCTTCACTCAATCCGGAAAATGAAGTGGAAGTACAGCGTGCCATCAATACATTGATTGAAGGACGTACGGTAATCGTGATTGCCCATCGCCTGAAGACGATCAAGAATGCAGATAACATCATAGTGTTGGAGGAAGGACGTATTGCTGAACAAGGTAAGCATCAGGAACTACTCAATAATAAGGGGCTATACGCCAAGCTATGGAATATACAGGAAAAGACATTGGGGTGGAAGTTGTAAATCTCAAAAACCACTCAAAAGAATTCTACTAAAATAATAATTCGCCCCTACAAATTAATCACGATATGATTAACTCGTAGGGGCGGGAATTATCCATCCGAATATACTTCAGAATTTATTAATCATTTATGATAATTGGAACATCTTCAAGTCATCTTCCACATCACTGATGGTACCTATCTGGAAAGTATCTACCAAGACCTTTGCCACATTGGGCGACAGGAAGGCAGGCAGCGTAGGCCCTAAATGGATTTTCTTCACACCCAGACTCAACAAGGCCAGCAGTACGATAACGGCTTTCTGCTCGTACCAGGCAATGTTATACACAATCGGGAGTTCGTTGATATCATTCAGTTCGAACACTTCTTTCAGTTTCATTGCAATGACTGCCAGTGAATAGCTGTCGTTGCACTGTCCTGCATCCAGTACGCGTGGAATGCCGTTGATATCTCCCAGAGGCAACTTATTGTAACGATACTTGGCACAACCTGCTGTCAGGATGACTGTATCTTTAGGCAATGCCTTGGCAAATTCGGTATAATAATCACGTCCCTTCATACGTCCGTCGCAACCTGCCATAACCACAAAGCGACGAATAGCACCGCTCTTCACGGCATCTACCACTTTATCTGCCAGTTGCAACACCTGATTATGGGCAAAGCCACCGATGATTTCTCCACGTTCTATTTCCGTAGGCGGCTGGCATTGCTTGGCTATCTCAATAATTTCGGAGAAGTCTTTTCTACCTTCGGCATCTGCCTGAATGTACTTGCAACCGGGATATCCGGTGGAATTTGTTGTAAACATACGTTCTTTATATTCAGCATTTGCCAACGGAGGGACGATACAGTTTGTTGTAAACAGGATAGGACCATTGAAAGTAGTGAACTCTTCACGCTGCTTCCACCAGGCATTTCCATAGTTGCCTACGAAGTGGGAATACTTCTTGAAAGCAGGATAATAGTGAGCAGGTAGCATTTCGCTATGTGTGTACACGTCGACTCCTGTACCTTCGGTTTGCTTCAATAGTTCTTCCATATCTTTCAGGTCGTGGCCGCTTATCAGGATACCCGGACGCTTCCCTACTCCGATATTTACTTTTGTCATTTCCGGATTGCCATAGCGTTCGGTATTCGCTTTATCCAGTAAAGCCATAGTCTTCACACCGTATTCTCCGGTCTGGAGCACCATCTTCACCCATTCGCCTGCCGGAAGTGATTTTGTGGCAGTGGCGGCCAAAGCATGTTGCATAAAAGTATGGATAGAAGCATCGTCATATCCCAGACGCATGGCATGTTCCAGATATGCCGCCATACCTTTCAGACCATAAGTCATCAATTCTTTCAGGGAACGCAGGTCTATGTCGGGCTCACGCAGCACACCTACGCTTTCCGCTTTGGAAGCATACTCATCACGTCCACCCTGCCATTGCAGTTCGTCGATTTCAGGCAAGGAAATACCTTTTTCTTTTGCTTCTTCTATTAAACGGTTACGCAATATCATACCTTTATCCACCCTGTTCAGAATGCTTTCATCATCAAAGTTGGCATTTGTAATGGTACAGAATAAGGCATCCACAACAAAACGGTTCACTTCGGCAGCTACGGGATGTCCGGCGTTACGGAATTCATCAGTAACGACTGATATTCCACGTACCACGAACATCAGCAAATCCATTGCCTTTGCTGTATGACTTTCTTTTCCACACACACCTTTCAAGATACAACCGGTGCCTTTCATTGTCTCCTGGCACTGATAACAAAACATTTTAGCTTCCATCATCTTATTCTTTTTATTTAGTTAAATACTTGCAAAATTAGGTTGTTCTATAAATGATAATTTTAGGCGCGGATTACACGGATTACGCGGATTTATTTTCTGTAATATAGTGTGATAGCGCAGCCTTTAATCCGTGTAATCCGCGCCTAAATTACTATCAGCATTTAGTTCATTTCCATAATTTTCAGAACGCTTCCGTCATATTGAAATAGAACAACGTCTGATTGTTGACCGTATTTTTACCCAGGTCGAGTCGTACGTTCATACGTGGTTGCACTTCGATGCGCAATCCTACGCCATAATTAGGCAGCACACCTTCTATTTTGCCGGGGGTGGGTCCCATGAATCCGCAGCCTGTCCAGGCCACGAAGCCGACGTGATTGAGCATGCGTTTCAGCCAGGTGCTTTTATCGGTATTTATCATCTGACGGTATTCGGCCATGACTACGTGGGATGATTTATCGCGATACTGCCCCATGTAATATCCCCGCAGGTCAAAAGGAGTTCCTGTCAGGATATATTGTGTCAGGGGTACATCACCGAATACGTTTTTGCTTTGAGCAGTCCAGGCAATGACTTTGCGCTTACCGACAGTCTTATATTGTCGATAGTCTATTTCCAGACGATAGAAATTGTCATCACTTCCAAGAAATTTAGTATACATCATTCCCCGGAAATCCAGGTACGTGCCGCGATAGGCATTGGCGGGG
>ENA-OPDH01000958-OPDH01000958.1-human-gut-metagenome-genome-assembly--contig:-NODE-958-length-21814-cov-3.330024_pt1 | contig 21814 bp, 16 predicted proteins | sample MGYA00241260_ERZ501500 | MGnify/ENA primary metagenome ERZ501500 (study PRJEB25962, sample SAMEA2042519) | human gut metagenome | biome: human gut; feature: human-associated habitat; material: faeces...
GAGCGTAATGCTTTTCTTCAATCTGCCGCAAAGCCTCCTCAGCAGTACCTTCAAGCTTGAATTCCATTACATAAACGTACTTTTCAGTCTTTAAAATCAGATCAATACGCCCTTCGGATGTGTGATACTCAGCTTCCGTATAGAAACCTACCAACTTGAAAATGATAAACAGGACGTTTTGATAATAGAGCTCCAAATCACTAATCAGTTCATAAGGAGTATCGGCAAAGAAACTTTGCAAGCGACGGAAGAAAGCATCAGGCTGCCCACTCTCTATCTCACGAACAAATTTCTGTATCTCAAACGGAGCTTCCGCTTTGTTTACCCGGGTATAAAATGGCATTAAAAATCTAATAAATCCTTCTTCAACTTCTCTGTTCGGGAAGCCTAAACTATAGATGCCAAAGCGAGAATTATATCCTTTGATAGTCAAATATCCACTCTGATAAATCACAGGTATGGGACTATCGTCATCATAGATGCTATTAAGTACATCCACACTGGTTTCTTCGTGAGCCATTCGTTCCAGATCATAATTATTATGTTTCAACAGTTCTACGAGATAAGTAGGCGTACCCGTCTCAAACCAATAATTACCGAACTTCATTTTATAAAAGGTGTTCAACACACTGAAAGGATTGTAAATGCCTTCAGAATCTTCTACAAAATGATAACCGTCATAACAATCTTTCAATTCGGCACAAACCCGCTCGTAAGTCATCTTCTGCATAGCTGCCAGTTCGTACAGGTCTTCTTCCAGATTATCATGTATTTCTTTCTCCGTCATTCCACAAATGGAGACGAACGGCCCATACATAGAAATATCATTCAAATTATTCAAGTCACTAAAAACACTGACTTTACCGAATTTAGTTACTCCGGTCAATAAGGCGAACCGGATATATCTATCCATTGTTTTGAGCACACTATAAAAAGATTTCAAGGTGCTACGAAACTCGACCTGTAGTTTTCTTTCTCCAATAGCCTGCAACATAGGTTTGTCATATTCGTCAACAAGAATAACAACACCTTCTCCGGTTTTCTTATAAGCACGTTCCACCACACCGGCAAAGCGCAAGGCGAGAGTAACTTCACCTACACCGGTACCATATATAGCTTCCCACTCTAGCAATGCCTTATTCAGAATATCGTCAAGACTGTGAGGTGTATCATATTTCCCAATGTTGAGGTCCAAATGCAAAACAGGATGTTTTTTCCACTCTTTCTCCAACTGCTCCAAATCAAGTCCTTCAAAAAGTTCGCGTACCCCCGAGAAATAAGCCTCCAAAGTAGATATAAGCAAACTCTTGCCAAAACGACGCGGACGACTCAGAAAATAATAGCTGCCAGTCTTCACCAACCTGTAGATAAGCGCTGTCTTATCAATATAAAAGTATCCGTTTCTACGAATCTTTTCAAAGCTCTGTATGCCAATCGGATATATTTTATTACTCATGGTTCGTTCTCCTTCTCACATTAAACGACACAAAGATAATAATGTTTTGTGATGAACAGTGTGACAAAATGAAAAACCTTGCGACAGATAGAGCAAATATCAATTCAATTATTTATCTTTGTTAGCTTTTATAAGTTAGCATACAAAAAACAATAACTACAATGAAAGAATTTTTTAAATTTACGCTGGCCACCATCACAGGTATTATCGTGTCAAGCGTCGTGTTGTTTTTCGTCAGCATCCTGATACTGTTTAGTATGCTGTCCTCGTCAGAGTCTGAAACTCAGGTACGCAAAAACTCTGTGATGATGCTCGACATGAGAGGTATGCTCTCAGAACGGAGCCAGGACAACCCTTTCGACATCTTCCTGAGCGAAGATGAAACTACGTACGGACTGGATGACATTCTTTCGTCTATCCAGAAAGCCAAGGAAAATGAAAACATCAAGGGAATTTACTTGCAAGCCGGTTCAATGGGCATAGGATTTGCCTCTTTGGAAGAAATACGCAAAGCGCTGGCTGACTTCAAAACCAGCGGTAAATTCGTGGTAGCTTACGGTGACCAATACTCACAACGCCTGTATTATCTGGCAAGTGTAGCGGATAAAGTGTTGCTGAATCCTCAAGGCGCAATCGGCTGGTACGGTTTGGCTTCTACCCCGACCTTCTACAAAGATTTATTGTCAAAGATTGGCGTTGAAATGCAGGTATTCAAAGTAGGTACTTACAAATCAGCTGTGGAACCATTCATTTCTACAGAAATGAGTCCGGCCAATCGTGAACAGGTAACCGTATTCCTGGATGGTATCTGGGGACAAATGCTGAGTGATATTTCAGAATCAAGAGGCGTAAGCAAAGAAAAACTGAACGAGGCTGCCGACAAAATGCTGATGTTCTATCCCGCCAATGACTGCGTGGAATATGGACTAGCAGATACTCTAGTATACAAAAATGACGTACGTAACTACCTGAAAACAATGGTGGGAATAGACAAGGATGACAGTATGCCAATATTAAGCTTAAAAGACATGGTGAACGTGAAGAAGAACGTTCCGAAAGATAAGAGCGGAAATATTGTCGCTGTGTACTACGCATATGGAGCCATTGACAGCGGAAGTTCGTATGCAGGTAGTGAAGATGGAATTAATTCTGATAAGGTAATCCGCGACTTGCGCAAACTGAAAGATGATAAGGACGTGAAAGCTGTAGTGCTGCGTGTGAATTCTCCGGGCGGTAGCGCTTTCGGTTCGGAACAAATATGGTACGCTGTCACCGAACTGAAAAAAGAAAAACCGGTGATTGTTTCCATGGGTGACTATGCAGCATCTGGCGGTTACTATATCTCTTGCAACGCGGACAGTATTGTAGCTGATCCGACTACACTGACAGGATCTATCGGTATCTTCGGAATGTTCCCCAACGTGAAAGGATTGACGGATAAAATCGGTCTGTCATTCGATGTAGTAAAGACCAATACATACGCTGACTTCGGAGCAATGGGACGTCCGCTGAATGACGGTGAGAAGGCATTGATGCAAAATATGGTGAATGAGGGCTATGAACTGTTCGTGAAACGTTGTGCAGAAGGCCGGGGCATGACCACGGATGAAATCAAGAAGATTGCCGAAGGGCGTGTATGGACAGGCACCAAAGCCAAAGAACTGGGCTTGGTAGACGAACTGGGTGGACTGGACAAGGCTTTGGAAATAGCTATCGAAAAGGCCGGACTGGATGCCTACACAGTAATGTCTTATCCGGGCAAGAAAAGTTTCTTCGATATGCTGACGGATACGAAACCCGGTGGATATATCCAATCTCGGATACTGAAAGGCAAAGTCGGTGAACTTTACAACCAATTCGACTGGCTGAATAATTTTGAGAACTGCGATAAAATTCAGGCACGCGTTCCGTTCGAGTTGAACATCAATTAAAGAAAGGAGTGGATGGAAGAACCGCTGGTTAAGATACACTATTGGCTATACCCCATCTCGTGGATTTACGGGATGGGGGTACGCCTAAGAAATAAACTCTTTGATTGGGGATATTACCGGTCAAAGAGTTTTGACGTACCTGTGGTATGCGTCGGCAACCTCGCTGTAGGCGGGACAGGCAAGACACCACACACGGAGTATCTTATCAAGCTGTTACAACAAACGGGAACAAACGTTGCCATGCTGAGCCGCGGATATAAACGAAAAAGCAAGGGGTATGTACTTGCTACGGAAGAAACGGATGTAAAGCGCATTGGTGACGAACCCTATCAGATAAAAACCAAATTCCCGGCTATCCGGGTAGCTGTAGATGAGAACCGCTGTCACGGCATTGAACAACTGATGAAATTGGACCACCCCAAAGTAGATGTAGTGTTACTAGATGACGCTTACCAACACCGGTACGTGAAAGCCGGGCTGAACATTCTACTGACAGATTTCCACAGGCTTTTTTCAGACGATACCCTACTTCCGGCAGGACGATTACGCGAACCTGAAAGTGGCAAAAACAGGGCGCACATCGTGATCGTGACAAAATGCCCGGAAGATATCAAACCTATAGATTTCAATATCATCACGAAAAGACTAAAGCTGTATCCGTATCAGCAACTTTATTTTTCCTCGTTCCGATATGGAGCATTAACACCGCTCTTCGGAGAAAAACGCCGAACCCTCGCATCACTGGAAAAAGACGAACAAGTATTACTGGTAACAGGAATCGCTTCGCCTGTACCGCTGGTGGAAAAGCTAAAAGTGCACACACCGCACGTAAACTTATGTCAGTTTGACGACCATCATGATTTCAGCAGCAAGGATTTGCAAGCTATAAAAGAACGCTTCGAACGTCTAGAAGGAAAGAAGAAGCTGATTATCACCACGGAAAAGGATGCGACAAGGTTGCAACACCATCCGGCACTCGCCGAAACGTTAAAGCCGTATTTGTACATTTTACCGATTGAGATAGAATTTTTACAAAATCAACAACATATATTTAACCAAAATATTATTGGCTATGTTAGAGCTCATTCAAGAAACAGCAGCTTACCTGAAAGGTAGGATGCACACACAACCTGAGACAGCAATTATCCTCGGAACCGGTTTAGGCAGTCTTGCCACCGAAATCACCGAGAAGTACGAAATAAAATATGAGGAAATTCCGAACTTCCCCGTATCGACGGTAGAAGGACATAGCGGAAAACTGATATTCGGAAAATTGGGAAACAAGGATATCATGGCAATGCAGGGACGTTTCCATTATTATGAAGGTTACTCAATGAAGGAGGTAACGTTTCCGGTACGTGTAATGCGCGAACTGGGTATCAAAACCCTATTTGTTTCGAATGCCAGCGGTGGTACAAATCCGGATTTTGAAATCGGCGACCTGATGATTATTACAGATCACATCAATTACTTCCCGGAGCACCCGTTGCGTGGCAAGAATATTCCATATGGCCCGCGTTTCCCGGATATGAGTGAAGCGTACGATAAAGAGTTAATTCGTAAGGCTAATGCAATTGCAGCGGAAAAGGGTATCAAAGTACAGCATGGTGTATATATCGGTACGCAAGGTCCGACATTTGAGACACCGTCTGAATATAAATTATTCCATATCCTCGGTGCCGATGCAGTGGGTATGTCTACAGTGCCGGAAGTGATTGTTGCCAATCATTGCGGTATCAAGGTATTCGGTATTTCGGTAATTACCGACCTTGGCGTGGAAGGTAAGATCGTAGAGGTGACACACGAGGAAGTGCAGAAAGCTGCTGATGCCGCCCAGCCGAAGATGACAGAAATTATGAGAGAATTGATAAACAGAGCATAATCATGAGAACAGAAATATCAAGCCTCGGTGAGTTCGGCCTCATCCGCCGCCTTACCGATGGTATTGAACTGAAGAATGAATCCAGCCGGTACGGTGTAGGCGATGATGCTGCCGTACTCTCCTATCCTACTGAAAAACAAGTCTTGATTACCACTGACCTGCTAATGGAAGGTGTGCATTTCGATTTGATTTATGTCCCGCTGAAGCACTTAGGCTATAAAGCGGCTGTCGTGAACTTCTCCGATATCTACGCCATGAATGGTACGCCCAAACAGATCACCGTTTCTCTGGCTCTTTCCAAGCGTTTCTCCGTGGAAGATATGGAAGAGTTGTATGCGGGCATCCGTCTGGCGTGCGAAGAATATGATGTGGATATCATAGGAGGCGACACCTCTTCTTCTCTTACGGGACTGGCAATCAGTATCACTTGTATAGGTGAGGCAGACAAAGATAAGGTTGTCTACCGAAATGGTGCGAAAGAAACAGATTTGATTTGCGTAACCGGTGATCTGGGTGCCGCATATATGGGCTTACAATTATTGGAACGCGAGAAAGTGGCTTTGAAAGGTAAGGCTGATATGCAACCTGATTTCTCCGGAAAGGAATATCTGCTGGAACGTCAATTAAAACCGGAAGCTCGCCGCGACATCATTGAGAAACTGGCGGAAGAAGGTATTCAACCCACTTCTATGATGGATATTTCAGATGGTCTATCTTCTGAATTGTTGCATATCTGCACGCAAAGTAAAGTAGGCTGCCGCATTTATGAGGAACATATCCCCATTGACTATCAGACTGCCGTCATGGCTGAAGAGTTCAATATGAATCTGACAACATGCGCTCTTAATGGTGGCGAAGACTACGAACTGCTTTTCACCGTTCCCATTGCCGATCACGAGAAGATTTCTGAAATGGAAGGTGTGAAGTTAATAGGACACATCACTAAACCGGAATTAGGTTGTGCACTGATCACTCGCGATGGTCAAGAGTTTGAACTGAAAGCACAAGGATGGAATCCACTGAAAGAGGAAACTACCGAGAGTGAAGGCGAAAAAGCTGGCGAATAAAGATTTGTAAGAGCAGATAAAGATTTGTGAGAACAAATAAACAGCTGAATTCATTTTTTTCTTAAAACATAAGCGCTGATACTTAGCCACATAGGCAAATATCAGCGTTTTTTATCTCCAAAGCGCTTGCATAGTCCAAAAGTTTCACTACCTTTGCAACCGCAAAAGAGAAACAATGGTGCCATAGCTCAGTTGGTAGAGCAAAGGACTGAAAATCCTTGTGTCCCCGGTTCGATTCCTGGTGGCACCACTTGTAAGAAAAGCGTTGTAAATAAGTTATTTACAACGCTTTTCTTTTTCTATAGAATGTTACCTAATGCATTTCCAAAAGAAAAGATTATAGAGACTTCTTCCACCTCTTTAACTCCGGGAAAAAATCTCTCATTTTAATCAATGCTGCCTGCTCGTTGAAATCAGGATCACCTTTGAAGAGTTCCCTCATATGCTTCAGGCTGATATTGATCATATCCTCCATAGTGATATCCCCTGTAAAATCTCCATCTTTAAAACAATAGATGCAATACTCACTCATAGGAGTTCCGTCTTTATTTGTTGCAAAATCTTCTGCCTTTACAAGTGGCATACCACAACTCTGACAATACATTTCTTCCATAGTAAAACTATTATTCTTTTAATTTATCACTATATAATTACCCTATATTCTTGCGGACATTTATCAGCCAATTCACACCAAACTTATCAGTAAACATTCCAAAATAATCCCCCCAATGTGCTTCACTCATAGGCATCGTTACACGTCCCTCTGTTGACAACCCGGCAAACAATCGATCTGCCTCTCCTCTACTATCAGCTTCTATATAAAGAGAGAAATTATTACCGAATACAGTATTTTGCGCCATATAGCCGCAAACATCCGCTCCCATCAAAACAGTCTCTTCAGCAATAGGCAAACAGATATTCTCTATTTTATTTTTTTCATCCTCAGAAATCGGAGGCATCCCATTCTGCGGAGGAATATCCCCATATCTGCCTATAAAAGTAAAATCTATACCAAAAGCTGATTTATAAAAATTGAATGCCTCTTCGCAATTGCCATTAAAGAGAAGGTAAAAATTGATTTTTGCCATTTAGTTACGCTTTTAAGTATTAAGTCTATAAAGATTTATATGACATTTATCGTCATGTTACAAATATAAGGTTTTCTTTCTGATCCACAAGAATTACACTTCTGCAAATTACAGTTAAACAAGTATTTATCACTAAATCGGATAAATTCAGAAAGCAAATCAGAAAGGTAAAAAATACCAAAGATAAACCTCCGAAAATATTTTTCTCAAACAACACAAAATCACGAAAAAAAGCAGTAGATTTGCGCCATTACAAAGTAGCAACATATTATGCGACATTTACTAACTGCTATATTTATACTTATCAATTCGACAGTGCTTGCCTCAAACCAAACACAGGCAGCAGATAGCCTCCTAGGTGTTTTAAAAAACACCCAGTCTTCCGAGAAAAGAATTCAAATATACAGAAATCTGGCAGACCTCTATCAGGAAAATCCTGAAGCCCATCTTTATCTATTAAAGATGTACCAGGAAGCAGCCACAATCGATGACAGAAAAAATATGCTGAATGCACTCGACGATATTCTTATCGCCGGAATCAGCGAATACAATAAAGATACAATAGCCAAATACACCGAATATTTTAAAAAGATAGCGACCGAGGATGAACTCAAAAGTTTATTACCTTTTTATCATATGCGAACTTTTGACTCACGATGCTACTCCGGAGAGAGAACGGAAGCTATCAAAGAAGAATTAGATTCCAAGAATGTAGAGACAGATAAAGAAGACAATGTATACAAACAAATAGCATCAGCCTATAATATGGGAACGAGTTTCTATATGAGTGATCAATTCAAAAAGGCAATACCTTATTTGGATAAAGCCATGCAACTTGCAGAAACACTCCCGGAAAAAGAAAAATACATCTACAAAAAATTCATTACCTGGAGAGTATGTTTTACATACGCCCAAGCAGGTAAGAACAAAGAAGCTGTGAAAATCATGGAACAGCTTATTAATATGGTAGAGCAAAAATACAAAAATGATTACCAAAAACAGCGTCCTTTCTATAATATAGATTTATATCTCCTTCAGTACTATTCATTTATGATTAGCAGTTTGCCATATCTGACATTAGAACAAGAAAAATATTACTGGAAGCGTATTCAGGAAATTGGTAAGAGTTTGACTAATGATCTGGATAAATACAATTATTATCTTTGTGCCAACAACTATTATTCCAATAACCGTACCGAAAGAGATTTTCGCAAGGCAATAGCAGCCAACGACAGTCTGATTAAATTTGCAGAAACATTAGCGCCACAGAATCTGCCCGGATTATACAACATCAATTCCATGACTTATGAAGCAATCAAAGATTATCAGAATGCTCTGAAATATCTGAAGATTTCACATCAGATTCAGGATTCATTAAGTACAGAAGCTACACATAAGCAGCTCAATGAATTACAAGTAAAGTATGATCTGAATACTCTCAATAATGAAAAGACTATGCTGGAGATAAAAAATAAGAAAACGATGCTCATTTCTCTCAGCATTTTATTAATAATCGTAGTACTTATCTGCACCTATTTATATTTTTCCTGGAAGAAGGAGAAAAGGATGAAAATGGAATTAAAAGCCTTGCATCTCAAAGCACAGGAAAGCGAAAAGATGAAACAATCATTTATCAACTCAATCTGCCATGAGATACGTACTCCACTCAACGCTATCGTCGGATTCTCCGATCTGATCATGAATGAAGAAATCGATGCGGAGATGCGCAAAGAGTTTCCACCGGAAATTCAAAAGAATACTGTATTACTAACAAGTCTTATCAACAGTATGCTGGAAGTTGCCAATCTGGATGTTTCCGAAGAAAAACTTCCCTGTCAACCTACAGATTTGAAGAACATCTGTGTACATGAAATGGAGCAACTCAAGAAAAAGGAGGGCATAGAATATAAGCTGGAGATTACAGAAGAAAGTATGATTATTCCAAGCAATGCCCAATACCTGACCCAAGTAATCGAACACTTGCTGAGTAATGCTAATAAATTCACAGAAAAAGGTCAGATCACTTTAGGATATGGAGTGGATAAATCCAAAGAGAAAATCCTGATATACGTCACCGATACCGGTTGCGGTATTCCTCAGGAGAAACATGAAGAAGTATTCAACCGCTTCTCCAAACTTGACACTTTTATTCCCGGTAATGGACTGGGATTATATCTCTGCCGGCTCATCACAAAACGACTTGCCGGAGAGATAAAAATAGATCCTGCATATAAGGAAGGAATACGAATGATCGTCACTTTACCAATAAAATAAAGGTATCGGCTATATTACTTTATTCCCCTTACTAATACCGCTTATCTTCAGGTAAGCGCAAGATTGAACACCTAATAGAATCACAAACAAATACTCAGCCGTCAAATAGACCGGTAAAGTCGTTGTGAAACAATAACTCAATAGATACAAATAAGCCAGATAGACGACAATAGTGGAAATCTGAAAGATAAATGCAATCCGGGTATTACCTGTACCTGTTACTGCATTCATAAAAACATAACTAGGCAAAGCAAATGTGTAATTCAGCAACATCACGATAAACGGATACTGAGCAAGTTCGATTAATTCTGCATTATCCGTATAAAATCCGATAATCTGTTGATTAAATAACATAGCAATAATTATCAAAGGAAGACCGATTGCATATCCCAATCTGAGAATTTTACCACAGAGCCGGAACATACTTCTCCCCTCACCCGCACCTATCAGATTACTGACCAGTGAACCGGTAGTAGCCGCAAACGAATTAACTATTACAAAAAAAACGGTAGAAACACTTCTTATAATATTCGACACTGCCAGTTGTTTTTCTCCCAACCGCTCGATAGCCACGAAGAATAAAAACCACGGAGCAACACTAATGAAAGCATGCATCATACTCCATACGGATAAGTGAAAAAGTGAATTTAGCAATTTCCTATCATAAACAGGTTTTAACCCTAAATTCTCCTTATCCATTTTCAGAAAAGTATAGATAACCAGAATTAATAAAGAACCGGCTTCAGCCAGTGAAGAAGCCATTGCTGCCCCGGATATACCCAGATTGAGACTGAAAATAAACAAGTAATTACAAGGGATATTGATAAGAACTGCCATTATAGCCGCCCACGACAAAACTCTCGTTTTCGTAATTCCCACGAAGAAAGAGCGGAATGCCAGAAATGGAAAAGAGAATAGCAGACCGAGACATCTCCATGTCAGATAATCAACCGCAGCATTATAAATCTCCGGTGAACGGATGAAATACCTCAGGATAACAGGTGACAGTATATAGGACGCAAGACTTAAAAACATAGCCAGTCCACTCAGAAACAATAATCCCTGGAAGAAAGTCTTCCCTGTTTCTTCGTATCTTTGTTCCCCGTTTCTGCGGGCAATCATAACCTGTAAACCCAAACTAAAACCAAAACCAAGCATATAAATGGCCAGATAATAAACACTTGCAAGCGCAGAAGCACCTAACTCCACTTCGCCTACATGTCCCAGAAAAATAGCATCAGTAATATTGATTAATTGCTCCATCAGGATGCTCATCATCACAGGAAAGTTGATGAGCCATATTTGCTTATACGTATAATTCATTGTTCAACTAAAATAAACGCATGCCACACAGCTATGCGCATAGCTGCGTGCCACTCGATGTAAATAATCAGATAGGAAAACTCTGTGACGAATTACAAAAATCCGTCAGGATAGCCGAATAGCTTTTATTGGAAAGTACTATTCGTGGAGCGTAGCTATATACAGAGTTGATGTTTCATGAGTTGAACAATCGTTTTATGTGAATTCTACACAGCAAATGTAGGAAAAATAATAAAAAAGCAAGTGATCTTACCCGGATAAATCAACGGTTATTATATTTTTGCGTGAAATTACTCCACTGCATGAAATCAACTGAAATCACAAGAGAAGAGATGTGGGCAAAGCAACATTTGTCTGCAAATGAAATCGACTATGCCATATGGGAACAGGATAAAGTTGTGCTACAACAGATGTCCAAAATCAGCAGAAGTTGCTCATTTGTAGTTGATGTTTATAAATACAGATATGCTTTCGCATCTTCTAACTTTGCAGATATACTGGGATATGACAGCCTACTCTGGAGAAGCAGGGAGATTATTTGGAATCACGCTTTCATCCGGACGATTTCGCCCGACTGGAGCAATTGCAGATTAACCTTAGCAAATTCATCTATAGCCTGCCTCACGAACAAAGAAATGATTATTGTAATATATATAGTTTCCGGCTGATGAATGCCAAACAACAGTACATACGGGTAATCAGCCGACAACAGGTTTTAGAACAAAGCCGCAACGGAAAAGCATGGCTGATACTTGGAAATATAGAGATTGCGCCCAATCAGACAGAAACCGATCAGGTGGAATGCACTGTATTGAATCTCAAAAATGGAGAAATGTTCTCGCCTACTTTAGTATCTATTCCACGGATTCATCTGACACAGCGTGAACTGGAGATTTTACAGCTTATTCAAAAAGGATTATTAAGTAAAGAGATAGCTCACAATCTCTGCATCAGTATTCATACGGTCAATATTCACCGGCAAAACCTATTGCACAAATTAGGGGTACAGAATTCTATCGAAGCTATCAATGCAGGATTAAAGTCAGGAATACTAAGCTAACCGCTCTGCGAAAGAAATATGCAAGTTACGGCATCCAGTCCATAATTCCCGTAACCGGATGCAGACTTCTCCATTCCATAAAGTCCTCATAACTGCGTATGCCATCCCGGATAACAGCTTTATAATACTCTATTCCCATAATCTTTTCCGACTCGGGCGTATCATATTTCAATTTTAAAATGGCATACCTTGTTTCATCGGTCAAAACAGCGGAAAGCCGTTCGGCAAACTTCTCAAAATAGCCATCATACCGGGAACCTTCCAAAATATGGATCATATCTATCTGCCAAAGCGCATTATCTGCATCCCGATACCAAGCATGCCACTCCACACATGCTTCCTCTGTATCCAGCAGATTCTTATGCTCCATCTTCATGAAAGACTTGTTCTCCGTAAACTTCACCATTGCCTGAAAGCTATCACACAGACTAAATTGTGAGGTATAAATATGAAAATCAATGTCAAGATGCTTCATCAGCAATCCTGTACTCAAAGAACCTACTAAATTTACTCTGGCACCTATACTTTCCCAAATAGGGATGATCTTTGTGTCTTCTATAATTTTCCGGGCTTTCTGTTGATTCCGTCTGGCAAGATCAAGAATATCCATTGTTTTTCTTTTGTAATGACGTGCAAATGTAGAAAAAAGGACGGATATATAGCTATAAATAACTATTTAATAACCTGATAATTCGGACTAACTTTGCCACCCTTTCCAAACTTCCCAGATAAAAAATTAAAAGAGTTATGACATTCAATCTATCAGAACAACAGGAAAAAAAGTACTTGCAACAGGTCATCGGCATCATTAACGATACGATTCAGAACACCGATACATCAGTCAAAGAACATGTAGAAACCTTACAGGAATACAAAGATTATATCTGGTCAAACAAAGATATCGATCCGCATGAAATCCGATCCATGCGCGAAAGCATCCTCAATCATTTCGCACTGGGTGAAAGCGTAATTGACAAACGCAGGCGGTTGGGCAAAATATTGGATATCCCCTATTTCGGACGGATAGATTTCGAGGAAAAGAAAAACGGCAGTAGTGTTTTACCTATTTATATAGGCATACATACGTTCTATGATTCACAAAGTAAGACGAACCTGATATACGATTGGCGGGCTCCCATTTCCGGTATGTTCTACGATTACGAACTGGGGAAAGCGGTTTATACCTCCCCTACCGGTGAAATCAACGGAGATATTTCACTTAAACGCCAATACCGCATCCGTAAAGGCAAAATGGAATATATGATAGAAAGCTCGCTGACTGTACATGATGAAATTCTTCAGAAGGAACTCAGCAGCAATACCGATGATAAAATGAAGAATATTGTCACCACCATCCAGCGGGAACAAAACCGGATCATTCGTAATGAAGAAGCCCACGTGCTCATTATCCAGGGAGTTGCCGGATCGGGCAAGACATCCATTGCCTTACACCGCATCGCCTACCTGCTCTATACGTTGAAAGGGAATATTTCCTCAAAAGATATACTTATTATTTCACCCAATAAAGTTTTCGGTGATTATATCTCGAACGTACTTCCCGAGCTTGGCGAAGAAAGTGTGCCCGAAACCAGTATGGAGCAGATTCTTTCGGGAGTTCTTGAAAACAAATACAAATACCAGAACTTCTTTGAACAGGTAACGGAATTACTCGAACAAACGTCCTCGGACTTCATTGAACGGATCAAATACAAATCTTCCTTCGAGTTTATTTCACAGCTCGATAAGTTCACCCTCTATATGGAAAACAACTACTTCAAAGCAGCAGAAGTAAAACTCACCAGGCACATCACAATTCCAGCCGAATATATTGAAGAGCAATTCAGGCGCTTCAACCGTTATCCCATGCGCCAGCGTTCTGAAGCTATGACGGATTATATCCTGGAAATGATGAAGGTGCAATACTACTTTACAATTACCACTTCAGAGAAAAATCTGTTGAAGAAAGAAATAAAGAAGATGTTTGCAGGTAACAACGATCTTCAGATTTATAAAGAGTTTTTCGTATGGGTAGGTAAACCCGAACTATTCAAATTACGCAAGAACCGGATGTTGGAATACGCTGACCTGGCACCTTTGGCATACCTGCATCTGGCTTTAGACGGAAATATTGCTTCGTCCGGTGTCAAACATCTTTTGATAGACGAAATGCAGGATTATTCTCCTATTCAGTACAAAGTAATTCAGAAACTTTACCCCTGCCGGAAGACTATTCTCGGAGATGCATCACAATCTGTCAACCCTTATGGTTCGTCAACAGCCGATATGATTCGGAAAGCATTCACTATAGGCGAAATAATGAAACTATGCAAAAGTTACCGCTCTACGTTTGAAATCACGGATTTCTCGCAAAAGATTCAGACCAATCATGAATTAGAACCTATCATACGCCATGGTGAACCTCCTGCAATCCTACGGTTTGAAGATGTAAAACAGGAAATACTGGGTATTTTCAGTATAATTTCTTCTTTTAAAAAATCCGGTTATACGTCACTCGGGATAGTATGCAAAACCGAAACGCAGGCAAGAGAGCTATCAGAAAGCCTCCGGGTGCATACCGGTGATATCCATTTCCTGTCCAATCAAAGCTCTGCTTTTATGAAAGGTATTATCGTTACCTCATCTCACATGGCAAAAGGGTTGGAGTTTGACGAAGTAATCGTTCCCTATGTCAACGGCAAGAATTACAACTCAGCCATTGACAAAAGTATGCTCTATGTAGCTGTAACAAGGGCTATGCATAGACTGACACTAACCTACAACGGACGACCAAGTGAATTTATTCCTGCCTCGTCAGATCAGAATTTTTAGTTCTCCGGTTATGGAATCAATAATAAACCCGTTTATCTTAATATCCGATGGGATAAGCGGGTGTTTCCTGATTAACTCCACGGAACTTTTAATCGCTTCCTCCACACTGTCAAATCCATTCAACCAGGACTCAACATCCAGACCGCAGAATTTCAGCATATCAATGTTCTTGTCTGCAATGCCTCTTTCCTTCATGTGTGCAAGCACTCTTTTGCTATTCAGGCTTTGCGCACCACAATCGGTATGCCCGATCACCATCACCTGTTCCACGCCAAGTTCATAAATGGCTATCAGCAGACTTCTCACCGCACTACCAAACGGATGGGATATGACACCTCCCGCATTCTTTATCATCTTTACGTCACCGTTCTTTAGTCCGAGCGCGGCAGGTATCAGTTCAAGCAAACGGGTATCCATACAGGAAATGATGGCAATCTTCTTGTCTGGGTATTTATTAGTGAGGTATTTCTCATATCCTCTGTTCTGCACGAACTCCTTATTGAATTTCAGAATATCTTCAAGCATAGCAGTCTTACTTTTAAAATCGACGACAAATTTATGGAAAAAAAGAATAGGATGTCATTCCAATAAAGCTAAAGTTTATTGATATCACATCCTCGCTAACACCGGCAAAAACCTATTACCACCTGCCGAATGACCCTCTGTTCTGTTTCAGCAGACCGGACGAAGTGTTTCAAGCAATGGAACCTCCAGTTTCAAGCAATGAAACCGATAGGTTCAAGTAATGAAACAAGCAGTTCCAAGTAATGAAACTGACAGTTTCACACCGAGAAACCAATCATTCGGTAAGGGATTCCAGTTTCTTTCCAGAATCTCCCTTTACCTTTGCAATATCAGAATAAACCAAAGTATTAATTATTAAAAATAGAAGAATATGAAAAAGTTAGTTTTATTATTAGTATGTATGTTCACAATGCACACAATGGTAATGGCAGATAATGACAAACCGATCCAGGTAAATCAACTCCCTGCAAAGGCTCAAACTTTCCTCAATACCTACTTTAAAGATCATAAAGTGGCATTGGCAAAACAGGAAACAGAATTATTCTATAAAAGCTACGATGTGGTCTTCATTAATGGAGAAAAAGTAGAATTCGATAAGGCGGGAGAATGGACAGAAGTTAAATGCCAGCAAAGTGAAGTCCCTGCACAGATCATCCCGGAAGCAATCCGTACTTATGTAAAGACAAACTATCCGGATGTTAAAATCTTACAGATTGAACGGGATAAAAAAGAATATGAAGTAAAGCTGTCTAACCGTTGGGAAATCAAGTTCGACTCTAAGATGAGAGTAATTGACATTGATGACTAAAATAAAAAAAACAGTAAATCATCGAATAGGAGGAAACACCGCTTCCTCTATTCGATGATTTACTGTTTTTTGACTTTAAGTTCCCGGACCGTTTAATGTTACTTCCGATAGAAATCAAATGCAATGGCACAATGTTTTGTCATAAAACCACACCGCTCCAGCGTCCTACGTGAAGCAACATTATCAGCTGCACACCCTGCAATAGGGAGTATATCCCGCTTTTAAGCATGATTCTTTAAGATGCGAAATAATCATCGTTGCATACCCCTGCCTGCGAAATCATCAAATGACTTGCAGAAAGCACTCTTAATCTGAAATTCTTTCAACGCTCTTCCGAATATTTCTTCTTTTCGTGAAAGCAGTTCATCAGACAGATAGAATTCAATCAGCTCTCCTTCTTCCGACTGAATGAAATACCCCACTCTTTCTTCATCCTGTTCGATACAGAAACAAGTGCCTTTTGCAACAAGCCACTCGCAGTGTAACTCCTAGGGGTAACGCAAAGAATCCAGATATTGATTTCTCAGATTCAGAAGTGATGCCAATGGTACAGCTTTAAATTCAATCATAATTCCGTTTTTGCTAAAGATACGAAAGTTTTCCGGATACGAAAAATTACTTTACTAAACGGATGTATTCCCCATATCCTTCAGCCTGCATCTTCTCTTTAGGAATGAATCTCAACGAAGCACTGTTGATGCAATAACGCAAACCACCTTTATCTGCCGGACCATCAGTGAAGACATGTCCTAAATGGGCATCACCCGTAGCACTTCGAACCTCTGTGCGTACCATACCATGAGAAGTATCCATCTTCTCATGAATAAGTTTACGGTCAATCGGTTTTGAGAAACTGGGCCAGCCACAACCGGAATCAAACTTATCAGTTGAAACGAACAAAGGCTCACCCGTGGTGATATCTACATAAATACCGGGACGGTGTTCATTCCAATAATCATTATGAAAAGCCGGCTCGGTTGCATTCTTTTGAGTCACGGCATATTGCTCCGGGGTGAGTTTAGAACGCAACACCGTATCATCCGGTTTACTATAAACAGATTTTTTCGGCATTTTAGCCTTACGCGCCAAGTCAAATAGTTCAGGATGGATATGACAATATCCACCCGGATTCTTATCCAGATAATCCTGGTGATAGTCTTCCGCGGGATAGAAATTCTTCAAAGGCTTTATTTCTACTGCCAGCGGACGGGAGTAAGCTGTTGCCAGACGGTGCACAGTTTCTTGAATAACCGCTAAATCAGCCGGGTCAGTATAATAAATACCCGTACGATATTGGGTACCCTTGTCATTACCCTGCCTGTTTACGCTGGTAGGGTCGATGGTTTTGAAATAAAGATCTATGAGAAAAGGCAGGTCCACTTTGAGGGGATCATACTGCACTTTCACGGTTTCTGCAAAGTCCGTAGTTCCGGTACATACTTGCTTATAAGTCGGATTGGCAATATTGCCGTTTGCATAGCCGACTTGCGTAGTTTCTACGCCATCAATTAGTTTCAGGAAATGCTCGGTTCCCCAGAAACAGCCTCCTGCCAGATAAATTTCCTTGGTTGATTCCATATCTTTTTTCCTTTCTGCCTGCCCTGCCTGATTATTGGCACAAGCCAGACAACTTATTAACAATACAAATATAAGTTGTTTCATATCTTCAGCTCTCCAACAAATCTTATGCTATTGATATATGAATATATAACAATCAAACCGATAGGATAGTTGAACACAAGAGACTACAATATAGCGCTGCCTGTATTCTCTTCTATAAAAGAGGTGCGATCCGGCTCATAGTTTATCTCCGCCTTCCGGGCCTGCGAGTGCTGAAATTGTCGGGCTACTTTAAACTCCTTCCCTTCTTTCAATAAATAAGAACCTGTCTGCTTAAACCAGAAGCCCACATTAGCTTCTATACATTGGCGACGAATCTCCAAAACCCAGTCATAATCGCATACACGCGCCTCCCGTCCAGATTCTCCTCCGGCTACAACCTGCTCAACCCACTCACCTAACTCTCCCCTGAAATCTATCCGGCTGAGAAGCGGTTCGCAAATAATAATTTTATGCTTAATGGGAGCTGCCTTATAAATAGGCAGGCGATAGTCAATCCGATCCTGATTCTCCATCGTACAACAGATTGTTACATTATCATATCCTTCTCCCCAATCTGAGGGTAAACAATCCTTCAGTCGGTCAATACGCTTAGTGATAAACAGAAAGTGGAGATCTTGTCTCAACCGCATCATCTCCCATGCTTCAGGACGCCATTCATCAGCATCTTCCACCAGAAAATCAGAAGTGAAACATGTATAGACTAGGTTACCGGAAGGTATCTTGTAAGTTTTGTTTTTCTTTTGCTGCACAGGCAGATTGAACTTCTCTGTCTTTGCCACAACGGAACTATCCTTACCATATTTACCATCTGTACGATAAACATAGCAATGCTGACAGCCTGTACTAAACTTATGACAGCCATGCCAGGGATTCCACATCGAAGTCTTTACACCTATTCGCAGCATATGTTCATTGCCTCCATAACTCTATGTCTTTATTGTTGCTTTCACAAAGTTATGCATTGCCCTTATTCCAGGCAGTATTCGAGTTCTTTTTTATGGAACTTTTACATGCGCTTATGAAAAGAAGCATGAAAAAGAAAAAGGGACTCTGCAACATTTATGTCGACAGAGTCCCTTTTTCTATATTGCCAATAAACTAATTCATTGTCGCCGGTGTCTTCAGCTTCACCTCTGCCCAATCAGACCATGTAGGAGAAACCATATACTGAGGTTCCTGCATCTTGCCAATCAAAGCAGTAGCTTTCTTCACCTCTGCATTGGTCTTTTCAAACAGTTCTTTCATGGTTAAATCTCCCTTTGCATCCTTGATACATTTAACCAGGAAATAAGTATAATATCCCTGCTTCTTATCATGATAAACACTGGAAGTCTGGTCACCGCTACTGGATGAGAAACTCAAGGTATGTCCCTGTGGCAAACCCACCTTCGGTACTACACGTACCCCTTTTTGGGCCAGCAACGGAGCAGCACTCTTGTAGCCACCACTAAAGCAAGCATCCAGGAAAACATAAGCTCCCTTGATAGGATAGGTTGCCAGACGTTTATATAAATCCGCCAGAGAAATACCCAGACGAATGTTCTTACCCGTAATATCTACCGGCAGCAGATAAGGTTCTTTCGTTGCCTCATCATTATTACCATGACCGGAATAATAGAATATCAATTCCGCTTCAGGATCAGTACTTGCCATATTCACCAACCAGTCAAGCTGTTCGTGCATCATACCAGCCGTAGCATTCGGAACAACTTTCAATTGTCCATCAGGTACACCAAATGTACGTACACAATATTCACGGAATACCATAGCATCATTCACGGCATAAGGCACATTAATCTCTGCATTGGCACCGGTTATGCTATAATCTTCGTTACCAATGATCAATGCATAACGGTGACGATTCACAGCACCCACAGGAATATCTTGCAGCAACTCAGTATTGAGTCCTAAACTAACATTCTTAAGATCAACAGCCTTACGAACAGCTCCGTCAATCTTGATTGTGCTGGATGCCGTTAAGTATTCACCCACCTTCACCTTATAGGCTTCACTCAGATAAGAAGAACGGGAATCTTCACTCACGCTTACCATCACAGCGATTGAATCACCATCGAAACGCTTGTTCACCAGGAAACCATAATCCAGTGTTGCTACATCACCCGGAGCAATACTATCAATCGTCATTTCAGGTACATCAGTTGTAAACACATTATTCGGCAACTTGAAGTTCAATTTCACATTACGTGCTGTCTTCGAACCGAAATTCTGCAAAGCAAGCGTCAGCTTACCATTCTTACCTAAAGTGATAGAAGAACCTTCGGAAGCAAAGAACTGATGATCCGCCACACGCAGGCGCGGCATAGCATATTCCTGTGTATTAACAATCAATTCCGACGGATCAGCATCAAAACCATTCGCTTCGAATGCATAGATATTGATCTTGGCCAGTGCTGACGGCATTTCTTTCTTTACCAGATAACGGAAAGTGTATTGCTTCGATGTTCCTGCGGGAATATTACCACCATCCAACTCACGGGGACCGTCGAAATATTCATCATATCCCTGTTGTTCGGAAAGACGGAGGCGGATGTTATAAGCATCCCCCTGTCCCTTATTCTCAACAGAAAATTGAACAGCAAAACTTTCACCGGCATCTATTACCTTATTATTATTACCATCAATAAAACTATCCACATGGATGACCAACATAGCAGGTTCCACCGGCACAGGAGCAGATTCCTGTTGCTGTGCCACCCCTTCAGTCTTCTTCAATGCCTCATTATAGGCCAGCAAACGGGATGGGAAAGAAGTATATGAAGCACCGTCAGTAATAATTTTCATCAAGACTTCATACTCAGATTTCATATCCATATACTGATATACACCCGCCAACCCCTGCATATACATTTTAGATGAAGGCTCTTTTTCCAGAATTTTCAGGAACAGGTCTTTAGCATCCAGCAGATAACCGGAAGCACGCTGACGTACCAACGCATATTCGGTATCATTAGCAATAGTAGCACCGTTATTCACAATTTCAGTAGCTACATTGAAATTAACACGTGCCAATCCGGTGAGCAACTCAAAATTATTGGGTGCTAGTGCATATAATCTTTTATATATATCAAGTGCCTCGATATTCTGACCTTGTTTTTCCAGAATGCGTGCCTTGATAGGGAGCACCTGCAGGTTATTGGGGTCAATGGTCAGAATTCTGTCGATCGTATTCAGCAGTTTGGGCATATTGTTGGTTGCAATGTGGACATTCACCAGGTTATACAGAAAGTCGAGCGAAACGGGGTATTTGCTGATTGCTTTTTCCAGAATATTCTCTTGTTCGGCATAATTCTTCTGGCTCATGTAAATCATGTTCAGATATACAAAGCAGTCTTTTTCTTGTGTGCTGTCACCTGATTCCAAATAAATATTGAAATATCTTTTGGCAACATCAAGTTTTTTCATGTTAAAAGCAGATACAGCTGCAAAATAGACCACAGAGTTATATCGGTCGTCCTTAGGCAGCAATTCGCTTCTAAACATAGGCATGTATCGGATGTCGATATATGCTGATGCGAAGTCGAGTGCCTTGGATGTTTCCTTTTGTTCGTAATAGTACAATGCGGCATTTAGAAGATACGGATACATGGAACGTAATCTGTTTTTAGTTCCATTGATGTAACTGGCATTGTTTTGTTCTTTAGTTACCTGTATGAAATTATTGTATGCTTCCAACAGGTAAGTATACATGCTGTTTGCATTGGCTCCTTTGTCTCTTTCGCTTTCGAAAAGCACATATTGCTGGTTTGCTCTTTTGTAGGCACTGCCTGCATCTTGCGCTTGTACACTCAAAAGAGAAAAGAGGACCATTGTGTATAAAAATAGAATTTTTCTCATCGCTTAATAAAGTTAAAAACAGAAGAACTGGAAAAAACTTTCAGTTCTTCTGTCGTTTGTATGATGGTAGTTATAGTTTTTCCCCTAATTATT
>ENA-OPDH01000960-OPDH01000960.1-human-gut-metagenome-genome-assembly--contig:-NODE-960-length-21804-cov-2.541864_pt1 | contig 21804 bp, 19 predicted proteins | sample MGYA00241260_ERZ501500 | MGnify/ENA primary metagenome ERZ501500 (study PRJEB25962, sample SAMEA2042519) | human gut metagenome | biome: human gut; feature: human-associated habitat; material: faeces...
CCCCTGGGGTAAGCCGGCTCTGGGCTACAAGACCCGCAAGACCAAGAATCCTACTGACAAGTTTATTGTCAAGCGCCGCAATGTGAAGTAAGGGAGGCAAGTAGAATATGAGCAGATCTGTCAAAAAAGGCCCGTATGTTGCCCCTGAGCTGCTGAAGCGGGTCGAGGAAATGAACAAGAAGGGCGAGAAGAACGTGCTGAAGACCTGGAGCCGCAGCTCCACCATCTTCCCCGCATTCGTGGGTCACACCATCGCCGTTCACGATGGCCGCCGTCATGTGCCCGTCTATGTCCAGGAGGACATGGTGGGTCACAAGCTGGGTGAGTTCGCTCCCACCCGGACCTTCCGTGGTCACGCCAAGTCTAAGTAAGGAGGATGCACAGTACAATGGAAGCTAAAGCTTATTTGAGATACGTCCGCATCTCTCCCCGTAAGATCCAGATCGTGTGCGATCTGATCCGTGGAAAAGATGCTCAGACTGCCATGGCGATCCTGATGCAGACCCCCAAGGCTGCCTCCGAGCCCCTGATGAAGCTCCTGAAGAGCGCTTGCGCCAATGCGGAGAACAACTTCAGCATGGACCCTGAGAAGCTGGTGGTCACCCAGGTGTTCGCTACCCCCGGCCCCATTCTGAAGAGAATGATGCCCCGTGCTCAGGGCCGTGCCTATCGCATCAACAAGAGAACCTCTCACGTGACGCTGGCCGTCGCTGAGAAAGAGTAAGGGAGGGAGACAGTTTTATGGGACAGAAAGTTAATCCCCACGGCTTCAGAGTGGGCGTCATCAAAGACTGGGATTCCCGTTGGTATGCCAGCAATGAGAAGGTCGGCGATCTTCTGGTCGAGGATCACAAGATCCGTGTGTACCTGAAGAAGCTGCTGTTCGCTGCCGGTGTCTCCAAGATCGAGATCGAGCGCAGCAACGAGGTCGTCACCGTTTACCTGCACGTGGCCCGTCCCGGCGTGGTCATCGGCAAGGGCGGCGTGCAGATCGAGGAGTACCGCAAGAGCGTGGAGAAGCTTATCGGCAAGACCGTGAAGAACGCAGTAAAAAAAGCGCTGGCCAAGCAATCCGGCCTCACTCCCGCAAAGCAGCATGACGTGTTCCGCCGCCTCAAACGCTTTGACATCAAGACGGGCGATATGTGGCAGGCATACAGCGCGCAGGATGCTGCGGTAGTAAAGCCGGAATATCTGCTGGCAGCCGAAAGGCTGGCCAAGGAAGATATAATGCTGGTATATACTTCGCTCTATGTACACCTGCTGGACCAGCATTTGTGGGAGCTTATCAGCGCTAAAGAAATGCAGCTGGCAGGGCAGAAGCTGCTGCAGGCTATTGCAGAACAATATAATGTTGAAGCTGAGATTATAAATGAAGGCACTTTGCCTGCTATGCTGGCCTCATGGCAGCAGCAGTTCAACAAAATTATCGCCCAACGCTTGTATCCGACTGCAAAAGAGAGCTAGTTTCAGGTGAGAAAAATATAAATATGTACTTGACCTTATAGCGGCAATATAGTGTATATTGTGGTTGTAATCAAAGGAAGCGAGGTGAATAATATGCATCCGAAATTTGAAATTCCGACTGATCCGCACGGCAAGCATCGTTATGAAAGCGCTATGAAGCACGTAGAGGCTGCTAAAAAGGCAGGTAAATCCAGCGACGAAATCCATGCTATCTTCAAAAAGGTAATGGAGTTCAACCCGATGGACATTGAGTCCATTCCGCAGGATGAAGCACATGCTAAGTATCGCACTGCCATGGTGCATATGAAAAAAGCACTGGAAAGCGGTAAGAGCGCAGACGAAGCGCATGAGGTTTTCCGCAAAATCATGAATGGCGAGACCAGCGGTCACTGCCACCACAGCAAATAAGGCTGAAAGCAAAAGCATCGTAGGCTATTGAGGTAGCTTACGATGCTTTTTTGTATATAAAAAAAGCGCCTGCCGAAAGCTCGACAGGCGCCACTGGTCCGTATGACCAGGCATAAGCTCCGCAAAATTGCGGCTAATCATGCAACTAAGATAATTATAGCATAGGCAAAGAATAAAAACAATAGTTCAATAAAAAGAAAATGATATTGCGTAAAATAATTTATAAAAATTTTATAAAAGCAAGTCAAGATAGACAGATATTGTCCAATTTATATGGTAAGATTATATTAAAGCAGAAGTCAAAAAGCTTCGGCAACGCGAGAAGTTCGCAAAATGGCTTTTGTTTTACCCTGATATCTGTAATGCCGGGTATGATGGTATTCAAGATATCCTAATTATTGAAGGGAAGGTGTTTGAAAATGAGAACAACAGGAAAATTTGCGGCAGCAATTCTCAGTGCAATTATGATGGCTAATGGCTTGAGCCTGCCGATGGCTTATGCTGCGCCGTCAAGCCGGTATGTAAGTGTGGATGAAAAGTACGACCCGTTTGCAGAAGAAGAAATGCCTGCTAAAGAGGCAGATCCTTCGAAGCTGACCTTTAAGGAAAGACTTGCGCTGCAGAAAAAAGAGGAGCAGGCCGCTGCTCAAAAGGTGACAATTGCCAATGTTATGCCGGGACATATTTATATCCCTAAAAAAACTATGCTTAACGTTGAGCTTATCGAGCCTGCAAACTCTAAAACTCATAAGAAAAATCAACAGGTGGAGTTCAAGACTACAGAAAACCTGATAATCAACGGTGTTGTAGTTATTCCCAAAGGTACTGTAGGCATGGGTTATGTATATGAAGTGCAGAAGGCAGGCGGCTTTGGCAGAAAGGGTGTACTGCGTATTGCAGGCAAGGAAATCAAGACGCTGAACAATGTCAGCGTTCCGTTGAGAAAAGGCCTTGAAGGCAAGGGCAAAACCGATGGCGGTGCTGTGGCTGTTGCTGCTGCGGTTAGCCTGGTGGGCGGTCTTTTTATGAAGGGCAGCAATATCAACTATCCGGCCGGTACTGATTTTCAGGTAGAGGTTAGGGATAATGTGGATTTGGGTGTAACTCCGGAGGAGCTGAAGGATGCTATGAATCCCGATATTCCGCATGGTCAGGAAATCGTTATTGAAGTTAAATAAGGTATCTGAGCGAATTAAGGTTTAACCTTTCGTGCTTTGGCAAATCTGCGCAGGCTGTGTGCTTGCGCAGATTTTTGTATGGATATAGATGAATAAGCGTAGATAGATATAAGTAATTCGTTCAGCTTAAAGAATATTAATGTGGATGGTAGGTGCCCGTTTACTTTCTTTTTTATGTCATAAATTGTATAATAGATACATGAGTAATATTACTGATGCGCTATTTGTAATTTCAAAGAAGCAAGGAGTTATTTGTAAGAAAAAATGCTAGCTTTGATTTTGCATGTTTAAATAAGTATATTAGGTGATGAATATGGGATTTATTATCGAAGCTAACAAGGGTGAAATATTGACGCAGAGCGGCTTTTATGAGCCTATTATTTATTTGAAAGAAAGCTTTAAGAACTGTGATAATGCTATTTCTGTTAATGTAATGTTAGCTACTGAGTTAAAAAAATATAATTTGAAAGAGCGTTCTTTTCGTGCAAGAAGTTGTTTGGACAAGGTGTTGGTTGATTTACCAGACGAAATTGTTATCAAAGATTTTGATGTGCTTTTCAATCCGCAATATAAAATTGATGTGATTGTTACTTTGATTAATGCCTGTAGAAGAAAAAAATTTGCTGCAATATGGCCAGGAATTTACAAAAACGGTAAGTTAATATATGCAGAAGAAGGTTTTGCTGATTATAAAGTCTATGAAGTTAAAAATTACGATATTACTTGTGTGATCTAAGGAAGGGGTTTGTAATATGAAGTATTCTGATTTAATTAGCTTTAGCCCGATTGAGGATGTTATTCAGCTTACTACGGCTGATGATGCTAATCGTGCAAGAGAGTACGTAAAATCTTATGTGATGTCTGATACTATGGCTGAAAACTTAAAAAGCCCGGTGTTGGATCAGCTTCAGATGGACGAGGTTGTAGATAATAAGGGTGTACTTGTTGTCGGTAACTATGGTACTGGTAAATCGCACTTGATGAGTGTTATTTCTTCTGTTGCAAAGGATGCAGAATACCTTCAATACGTTCAGAACAAAAAGTTTGCCAAGGAGATGGAATGCATAGCCGGCAAGTTTGAAGTGCTCCGTATTGAGATTGGCGGCGTTACGATGTCGCTGCGAGAGATTTTATTTGGATTTATTGAAGATGATTTTGCCGCAAGAGGCATTGATTTTAAAGTGCCTGATTTTGATACGGTCCGCGATAATAAAAAGCTTATCCGTGATATGATGCTTGCATTTTCAGCAAAGTATCCGGATAAAGGCTATATGATAGTTGTTGATGAGTTTTTGAGTTATCTGTCATCTCGTGATGAGCGTCAGATTGTTCTCGATTTAGAATTCTTCCGTGCACTTGGCGAAATGTGTTCTAAGAGCAAACTGCGCATTATTTGTGGTGTGCAGGAAAAAATTTTTGATAATCCTCGTTTCAGCTTTGTATCTGATACATTGAAGCATGTTTCAGATCGCTTTACACAGATTGTTATTACGAAAGAAGCGACATCATACGTTGTTTCTGAGCGTATTTTGAAAAAGACACCGGAGCAGAAGGCTCTGATTCGTAAGCATTTGGAAAAATTCTCAATGCTTTATACAGGTATGTCCTCTCGTATGGATGAGTTTGTAGATTTGTACCCAATACATCCATCTTATATTGATGTTTTTAATAAAATTTATCTGATTGAAAATCGCCGCATTCTGAAAAATATTTCTATGACAATTCGTGATATCTTTAATCAAGATGTTCCTGAAACCGAACCTGGCATAATTTCTTTTGATAATTATTGGCCTGCAATAAAATCCAACGGCCTGCTTAAAAGCGATGTAACTATTAACCGTGTTGTTACAGCTAGCGGGCAATTAGAGGATATTATCAACCGTGCATTTCCTAAAGCAGTCTATAAGCCATTGGCGATTAAAATAATTTGTGCTTTGAGCGTTCATCGACTGACGACGAATGGTCTGGATGTACATTTTGGTCTGACAGCGGAAAACTTGAAAGATGATCTTTGTCTGTTTCTCCCCATGCCGGAACAGGATGCGGACTTTTTGCTGGCTTTGATTAAGACTACGTTGAAAGATATAATGGCTACTGTATCTGGTCAGTTTATTATCTGCAACGATGCAAACAATCAATATTATATTGATGTTGATAAAGTTGTTGATTATGATGAGAAAATTAAGCAGAAGGCTTCTATTATGGCAGGCGGTGAGCTGAATCGATATTTTTATCAGTTGATTTATAGTTGTCTTGATTGGGATGCAAAACAGTACGTTCCCGGATTTGAGATTTATCAGCGTGATTTGAATTGGGACAGTCATAATATTTTCCGTGAAGGATATTTATTCCTCGGCTTGCCGGGAGAACGTAGTACAGCACAGCCGGAACGTGATTTTTATATTCACATTATGCCCCCATATAGTACGGCTGGTGTAACGGTGAAAAATTTGGAAGATGAAGTTTATTTCTTCTTCAAATCAACAGATGAATTTAAAGAAATACTTGGCTATTATTCTGCAGCAAATGCTCAGGCGGAAATCAGTGAAGGAAAAGATAAGGATGCTTATCTGAGTAAAGCGACCATGTATCGCAAAAAGTTGCTTAAATATCTGAGTGATAATAAAAATACCTGCTTTGATGTTCTGTACAAAGGTCAAAGACGCCAGCTTATTGAAATCCTGCGTGGTAGTTTTAACCGGGATATGGATTTCAAGGATACCGTTGATTTGGCGGCTTCCCTGTGCTTTGATGAGTATTTCTACGGCAAATATCCGGATTACCCTGTTATGAAAACTAAGGTAACCAGAAAAAATATGGCAGAAAATGTACGGCAGGCATTTGATTATTTTGCTGGTCGTAAAACGCAGACTGCAACCTTGATGCTTCAGAGCTTTGGTGTTCTGGATGGCGATAAGATTCGACCGGAAGCTTCTAAGTATGCAGCTTACTACATTGACCAGCTGAAGCAGTTGCCTCCGCAAGGTGTTATCAATTACTCGGATATTTTTGATGTGAAGTATGATGACCAGTACGAGGATAAGCATTTTAAGATCAACTATCTCTTTACACCGATTATCTTCCTGTCCATGGTATATGCAGGTTATGCAACGATGACTCTGCGCAATGGCACTGTTCTGAGTGCGTCGAATCTGGATACAGTGCCTCGCATTGGTGTCCTGGATTTGTATGAGTTCAAATATCTGGCACGTCCTGCGCAGATGGCAATGGCAGAACTGAAAAAGCTGTTTGAAGTGTTGAAAATCAATCCGGTCCTTTTGGATAATCCGAAAGATCGCGACGAAGGTGTAAGACAGCTGTTAGAGAAGTCTATGAATACAAGTAATGCGGCAGTTATTGCTTATCAGAAACTGAACAACGGCTTCGAGCTTTGGCACGAACCGTTGGTGGATTCTCAGCACCTGAATGCCATGCAGAAGGCGTGTGAGGCAGTAAAGGATGAATTCAGCAATTATTCCGCTCGCTTCAATACTCCGGCGAAGCTTAATAATTTCACCTTAACCTTTGAGGAAATTGATAAGCTGGCAGAGCAGATTGCACTGATAAAGGTGATTAAAGAGTTTTCAACCTTTAAAACGGAATGCACGAATAATGTTTCCTATGTGTGCAATATTGAGATAAGTGATATTGGTTCTAATCTTAAACAGAAGCTGGAAGCTGTAAAAGCTGAATTACGTTCTGCTCGTGATAGTATATTAACAGGTGTTTCCGGTGCAGCGGCAGCACAGAAGGTGAATATTGTTCTTGAAAAAGTAAAAGAAGAATATATTGATGTTTATTATGAAGAACATAAGAAAAAACGCCTTGATATTACTGATGCTAAACGTCGAGGAAAATTACAGGAAAGCCTGACATTGGCAAATCTGCGTAAGTTACGTAGTATAGAAATTCTTTCTGCAGCAAAGCTTGCGGCGATAGAGCAGGACATGGCAAATTTAAAGGTTTGTTATGAGCTTACGCCAACAGAATTGAAGAGTTCTCATATTTGTCCGCATTGTCATTATAGCCTTGGGGATAAGGCAGCAAATGTTGCAGGACAGCTGGATAATATTGAAATACGTATTGATGAGCTGTTAGAGGAATGGCAGCAAACTTTGTTGGATACTATTTCTGACCCGATTGTTGCAAGTCAAAAAGAGTATCTGAGTGCTGAACAGCAGAAGGTTATTGATGAGTTTATTACAACAGCATCTTTGCCGAAGCGTGTTGATGATTTCTTTATTAAGGCGATTAAGGCATTGCTGAAGGGATTTGAGCCTGTTGTAATCGATGCCAAAGACTTAATGGATAAGTTGATGAAGCTGCCGCCTATGGATGAGACTGCATTTAAACAGAAGCTTAATGAACTGGTTGCAGACTATACTAAGGGTAAGGATGAAGGTAAGCTTCGTATTATTGTAAAATAATATAGATAAGAATTGGTAGAAAGCGAGGCGAGACATGTGCTGATGAATACAACGGAGTATATCTCTATCATCGAAAATATCAAGAGAGAGATTAAGGCTGCACAGTATCTTGCAGCAGTTCACGCTAATACAGATATGCTGCTTCTTTACTATGATATTGGCTGTGTAATCAATGAGCATAAAGCATGGGGCAACAAATTTGTAGATAATCTTGCTACGGATATTAGGATTGCTTTTCCAAAGAGCAAGGGATATTCCGTTCGTAATTTGAAATACATGGCAAAATTCGCCGAGACTTACCCGAATCGTGAATTTGTGCAGACGGTGTCTGCACAAATTCCTTGGTCTCATAATATTGCGATTTTAGAAAAGGTCAAAGACAATGAGCAGCGCGTGTGGTACATTCAAAAAACTGCTGAAAACGGATGGTCGCATAATGTTCTTGTGCATCAGATAGAAAGCAGCTTGTATCAGCGACAGGTTTTGGCAGATAAGGTTACAAATTTTGAGCATCGGCTGCCTTCTCCTCAGAGCGAGCTGGCTGCGCAGACTATGAAGGACCCTTATGTGTTTGATTTCATTCCGTTTCGGGAAGACATGCTTGAACGGGATATTGAGCAGGCATTGGTGCGGGATGTGACTAAGCTTCTTTTAGAGCTTGGTACAGGCTTTGCGTTCTTGGGCAATCAGTACCATTTGAGCGTAGGTGGGGATGATTTCTACATTGATCTGTTGTTCTATAATTTGAATCTGCGCTGCTATGTGGTCATCGAACTAAAAACCGGGGAATTTAAGCCGGAATATGCGGGGCAATTGAATTTTTACCTGTCGGCAGTAGATGGCATATTAAAGAAAGAGCAGGATAATCCCTCCATCGGTCTGCTTTTGTGTAAGAGCAAGAACAACGTGGTGGCGGAATACTCCCTTAAGGATATTTCGAAGCCTATTGGCGTGAGTGAATACAAAGTAACCAGTAGCCTGCCTGATGATTTGGAAAAGCAGTTGCCGTCCGTTGAGGATATCCGGAAACGTATTAAGTAAAATTGTGCAGACGCCATCTGCACAATTAGAATTGAAAGTGAGGAAACAGCGTGGAACGCAGAAAGCTGACTAAAGAAGATATAGATAAGGTGCGCAATATTGAAGGTTTTCCTATCGGTAGCGATGAGGATATTATTGCGCTTTCGGATGCGCCTTTTTATACGGCTTGCCCGAATCCGTTCATTGAGGACTTCATCAAGGAGTATGGCACGTCTTATGATGAGGCAACGGACGATTATCATAGGGAGCCGTTTGCAGCGGATGTGAGTGAAGGTAAGAACGATCCAATTTATAATGCTCATTCCTACCATACAAAAGTGCCTTATAAAGCAATTATGCGTTATATTTTGCATTATACTGAACCAGGAGATATTGTTTTTGATGGATTTGCGGGGACAGGTATGACGGGCGTTGCAGTTCAAAAATGTAAGAATCCTGATAGAGGTTTTATGTTGCAAATTGAATCAACTCAGGAGAATGTCAAATGGGGAGAAAGAAAGGCCGTTCTTTGCGATTTGGCAGCTGCCGCAGCATATATTTCGGCCAATTATAATCATGGGTTTGATATATCTGGATTTGAACGCGAGGCAAAGCGTGTTCTTGATGAAAGTATGAAAGAATGCGGTTGGATGTATGAAACTACTCCACCAGATAATCACCAAGAAACAATGTTTGGTAGTGGCAATGCGGTGATAAGCAATACCGTATGGTCTTCTGTTCTTATTTGCCCAAATTGTGGTAAAGATTTTGTGTTTTACACTGAAGCAGTAGATGAAAGCGGGAAAATTAAATCAAAAATCAAGTGCCCTCATTGTGGAGCGGAGACTACTAAGAATCAGGCAGCAAAAAAAGAAGAAGTTATCTATGATGAACTGACTGAACAGACGATAACGCGCGCAAGTCAGGTTCCAGTTTTCAAAATTTATAGATATGCCGGAAAAAAATACGAGGAACCAGTAAATGAATTCGACAGAGATGTGTTACAGAAAATTGATGCCATTCCCTTAACCGGAAAAGATATTCCGGCAGTAAAAATGTTATTTAGAGATGGAAAGTGGGGCGATATCTATAGAAGTGGATACCATAAGGGCTTTACACATACACATCATTTCTATACAAGACGTAATTTGTTGGTTCTGTCCGCAATTTACAGATCTATAAACAAGTGTGAGGATTTGAGACTGCGGCATATGCTCCTATTTGCACTCACAGGATGTATGTCTCGGCTGAATCGAACCAATAAATGGCTTCCATCGCTGAAAATGGCACCGGGTCCTATTAGTGGGATGCTCTACATACCGTCATTGTATCCGGAATTGAATGTATTTAACGGCTTTCAGAATAAAGTGGATGATATCAAGAGATTCTACTGTAATTCCGAATTTGGAAACGATGGAGCACTTGTAACAAATCAGAGCAGCGATGATTTGGAGAATATTAGCACAGATTCTATTGATTACATATTTGTTGACCCACCTTTTGGCGACAACATTATGTATTCAGAAAGTAATTTCCTATGGGAAGCGTGGTTGAAAGTATATACAAATGCCAAAGATGAGGCAATTATCAATACTGTACAAGGAAAAGCCTTGGTTGATTATCAAGGATTGATAGAACGGTGTTTTGCTGAATTTTTCAGGATTCTGAAACCGAACCGTTGGATGACGGTTGAATTTCACAATTCTAAAAATGCTGTTTGGAATGCTATCCAGCAGGCACTGTTAACGGCAGGGTTTGTAATTGCAGATGTTCGTACTCTTGATAAGAAACAGGGTAGCTTTAAGCAAGTTACTACCAATGGTGCTGTTAAGCAAGACCTGGTTATATCTGCGTATAAGCCGAAAGAAAGTTTTCGGAAGGATTTGTTACTGAACGCTGGCAAGCCGGAGACGGCGTGGGCTTTTGTTAGACAGCACTTATCTAATATTCCGGTTGTAGTTGTTAAGAGTGGAAAAATTGAGGTTATTGCTGAACGTCAAGCCTACCTGCTCTTCGACCGCATGGTTGCCTACCACATCATGCAGGGTATTCCTGTGCCGCTAGACGCTACAGATTTTTACCGTGGTTTGGATGAGAAGTTTTTAAAACGCGATAACATGTACTTCCTGCCGGATCAGGTAAATGAGTACGATGCTGCCCGTATTAAGACCGAAGTAGAAAATGTACAGTTTGATTTGTTTGTAACAAACGAAAAATCTGCTATTTCCTGGCTTTATCAGCAATTAGACGAAAAAGTTTGCGGTCCGCAGACCTACGCGGAGCTTCAGCCGAAGTTTATGCAGGAAGTTAAGACTGTAGACAAATATGAGCAGATGCCGGAGCTGGCTGTATTGTTGGAAGAAAACTTCCTGCAGGATGAGAACGGACGCTGGTACATTCCGGATGTTACCAAGGAAGGAGATTTACTTAAGCTGCGCGAGAAAAATCTGTGGAAGGAATTTGAAGGCTATATGAACAGCAGGGGCAAGCTGAAGCTGTTCCGCTCAGAGGCTATCCGTGTTTGTTTCTCACGTTTGTGGAAGGAGAAGAATTATAAGGCGATTGTTGATATTGCAGAACGTTTGCCGGAGAAAATTGTTCAAGAGGATCCTAACCTGCTGATGTATTACGATATTAGTTTGGGGCGTATTTAAGTAATTGGAGGGATAGGCTTTGAAAATTAAAAAGATAGTCATTCAAAACTACAAGAGTATAAAAAATATAGATATAACACTTTCTGAAAAAGTCAATGTATTTATCGGAGAAAATAGCGTTGGTAAGAGTAATATTTTTTCGGCAATAGAGTGGCTTCTAGGTCCGGTCTATCCTTCTTTTAATAATTTTCCTAAAGAAGATTATTATCGAGGTGATGAAAATTCACATGTAATTATAGAACTTCATTTTGACGATGGTCATTTTTTGCAGATGAACAATAATTGGCGCGATAGATATGGTAACAAAAAGTCAGGTCTGAATATTGATGGAAATGGATATGTCAGTGATGATATTCGACAGAAATATATATCAGCATTTATAGGTCCTGATAGAAAGATTGTTGATAATCCGGCTTCTAATCGGTGGTCTCTTCTTGGTAGACTTTTACGGGATATTAACGCTAGATTTTTAACAGAAACAATGACTGATCCTTATGATGGTGAAGTTAAAGCCAAAAGTGAACTTTTTAAATCAGAAATGCAGAGAATTAGAGATGAGTTTCTTTTCTCCGTTAAAGATGAATACGAAAACAATGTTATGGAGACATTTACTAATATTCTTAGGACGGAAACTGCTAGACAGTTAAACCGCAAACCGTCTGATTTCAATGTTGACTTAAATATGTATGATCCTTGGAACTTATTTAAAACATTACAGATTATGGTGAATGAAGCGGAAACAGGTATGACGTTTCGAGCATCTGAACTTGGTATGGGTGTACAAGCAAGCATTACTATTGCCATTTTGAAAGCATATTCTCAGTTGAAACTCAAGAACCAGACACCGATATTTATAGACGAACCTGAACTATACCTCCATCCACAAGGGAGAAGAAATTTTCACAGTATTATTCGTGATTTAGCTGATAATGACACTCAGATATTTATTACAACTCATTCAACGGAATTCATTTCTCTTGATAGATTTAATGAAATAAATGTTGTACGAAAATCTTTAGATAAAGGTACCTATATCCGAAAAGCTGACCCAATTGGGTTTGTAACTGATTTAAAAATTAGAAAAACTATAGATTCTACAGAAGAAGACTTGATGTTTACATATAAAGATGCTTATGAGAATACTGGTGATTCTCAAAGGGCTAGCGAAGCAATGTTTGCAAGAAAAGTAATCCTTGTTGAAGGGGAAAGCGAATCGTTGATCCTACCATATTTCTTTGATTTGCTTGGATATGATTATATAGCTGAAGGTGTAACTATTGTTCGCTGTGGTGGCAAAAGTGAAATAGATCGTTTTTATCGTTTATATAGTGAATTTGGAATTCCTTGTTTTGTGATTTTCGATGGTGATAAGCAAAATATTGGTAAGAGTGATGAAAAAGCAACAATTGATAAGAATCATGGAATATTGAAATTATTTGGATGTGAAGATGATTTTCCGGATGGAGATGTACACGAAAAATATTTGGGGTTTGAGTATCGGTTAGAAGAGAATCTACAAATTGGTGACGTTGGTAAAGCAAAAGCTTTGAGATTATACGTTCGTACAAAAAAAGCAATAAGCAGTCCTGGAAACGTTCCTGTATGGGTATCCGAAGTAATAAAAAAACTAGAACTCCTTCCTAATGAAGCAGAATCTGTCTTGCTAAAAAATAATTATTAAAGGATGAATAAAAATGTACAGTAGCGGTGATTTCGTTTTTGACATAATAGAAAAGGCAAATGTAAAGATTTTAGAGAAAATCGAAGCATGGGGCTATGTCTCCTATAAAGTATTCAATCCGTCTACAGGACGTGTATATAAGGCAACTGAGGAGCAGTTAAGCTCAACCGGCAGCAACACGCAATACGATGAAAACTACCTGCGCTATGTTGTACTGCTTTCTAAAATCAAAAACGAAACAGCCGACGGCTTTCTTTCTTCCTTAGCCAGCGGCATAATCCCTTTGCCACATCAGCTTCATGTACTGAACCGTGCCATGGAAAACAATAATATCCGTTATATTTTGGCAGATGAAGTTGGTCTTGGTAAAACAATCGAAGCCGGTATGATTATTCGCGAATTAAAAAGCCGTGGCCTCGTAAGCAGAATTTTAGTCGTTTGCCCGACCGGTTTGGTTACTCAATGGTCCTCTGAAATGCAGGAGAAGTTCCACGAAAAATTCCAAGTAGTTCTGCCTTCGGATTATGATACAATTCGTCGTCTGACTGATAACGAAGATGTTTATGGTCAGTTTGATCAGGTTATTTCTCCGATGGATTCCATTAAACCGATTGAAAAGCATGCCGGCTGGAGTCAGGAAAAAGTTGAACAATATAACAAAGAGCGTATATATTCCATCATCAACAGTGGATGGGATTTAATAATTATAGATGAGGCTCATCGTGTGGCAGGCTCTTCCGGTGAAGTTGCTCGTTATAAATTGGGTAATTTACTGTCGCAGGCCAGTCCTTATTTATTGTTGCTTTCTGCAACGCCGCATAACGGAAAAACAGAGCCTTTCTTGCGTTTGATACGATTATTGGATGCAGAGCTTTTCCCGAATGCAAAGTCTATTGTTCGTGAACAGGTTGCACCGTTTCTTATCAGGACAGAAAAACGTGAGGCGATAGATAATAACGGCAATCTTCTGTTCAAAAAGCGTCTAACTCATCTGGTGACAATTTCGTGGGATGAACGTAATGGTTTGCAACGGGAATTGTATGAGATGGTTAGCGCCTATGTTGCAAAGACCTATAATAAAGCTTTGCGTAATCGTAAGAAAAACATGTGCATGATTTTTCTTCTCATCATTATGCAGCGTATGGTTACAAGCAGTACAGCAGCAATTCGCCAAAGTTTGGAACGCAGATTAAATGTTCTTCTGGAGCAGAGTACATATATTGGGAATCTGAAAGAGGAAGATTTAGATGAACTGAATATTGAAGATGGTGTTGAAGATGCAATAAAAGCAGTTTCGCTGAATATGGAGCAGGAAATAGAGGAACTGAAACAAATCATATCTTTGGCAAAGCAGGCGCAATTTCAAAATCAAGATGCCAAGGTAGAGCCTCTGTTAAATGAAATTGATGCTATTCTGAGCGAGGATCGTACGCAAAAGGTAATTGTTTTTACGGAATTCGTTGCTACGCAAGCTTATTTACAAGAGTTGCTTACAAAAAGAGGCTATTCTGTAACCATTTTAAATGGTGGCATGAGTATTGATGAGAGAAATGCTGCTATTCAGGAATTTAAAAATAGTACCGGTATTTTTATTTCCACAGATGCCGGCGGTGAAGGCTTGAACCTGCAGTTTGCCAATATTATTATAAATTATGATTTGCCTTGGAATCCTATGAAAATTGAACAGCGTTGTGGTCGTGTTGACCGTATTGGTCAGCAGCGAGATGTTCATATTTATAATTTTATCTTAGGTGAAACCGTAGAAAATCGAGTTCGCGAAGTTTTGGAGGAAAAGCTTTCCGTCATATTTAAAGAAATGGGTGTCGATAAATTTTCTGATGTCTTGGACAGCGAAGTAGCAGAATGTGATTTTACTGATGTTTATATACGCTCTATTGGAAATGCATCACAGGTTGAAAAGAATCTATATCCGATTGAAGCTGAGATGAAACAGCAACTTAAGAACGCACAGAAATATAAAGATGTGATTCGGGAAGATAAGGACTTAACAAAACTTGTCGGAACGGAATCAAATTTTGATGTGGAAAGTGCACTTCGTATGATGCTTACATATTATGAATGCTGGAAGGGACGAAATCCTTGTCTGATTGACAGAATAAGCATTGCGGATGAAGAAATTACACATCACCTGAAAGCAGAGCTTGTGCAGAATAGAACTGAACCGATTATGTCAATTCAGATAGATAATTTCCCTAATGAGGAAGGATATTTCATGCTTTGGGAATTATCAATTTCTGAACAGGAAAGCGGAAAACGTATTATACCTATTTTTATTAACAGTGCTATGGTTCTTCGTCCTATGGCAGGAAAAAGAATTATGGATGTCTTTCTTGATGGAAACAGTAAACTGAAGGTATCTTCTGTATTAAATGTTGATGCTAATATTTATACGCAGCTTGAGCAAACCTGCATGGAATTTGCTTATGATACTTTTATTAAATTAAAAGAAAAACAGTTACAGCAGAATGATGAGAGCTTTAAGAAGCATATGTATGCTTTGCAGCTCAGAGCGGAAGCTGCTGAGCAGATTGGCATTGAGAATATCCGTAGAAGCCGATTGCAAAAGATTCAAAAAGAAAAATCAGAAATAGAAGCTCAGTACAAAAAAGGCTCACAGTTATATCCGGAGTTTCGGCTGATTATGATGGCGAGATTGGAAGTGTAGAAAATGTTCGGAGAATATGTATTTGAAAAAACATCTGCACAGTATGCAAGTAAATTATTGCTAGTTGATGTTGATGATTTTGAAGAAAAGACAAATTACAGCTCGGTTTTCAAAGAACATGGCTTCAAATTTATTGCTTATTCAGATGATCTGCAATTCCGGATTAATCATACAAATGATTTGGATAGTGAGAAAAAGCTTGTCATTATGGTTCATCCAGGCGATTATGTTCCGTATGATATACAGAAAAAATGTCGCAAGGAGATAGTTTCGTTTGCTTCTCTGTATCCTAAATTAAATAGTGATGGTTTGCGCGAACACAAAGACTTGAATTTAGAACTGCTTACTTTAGCTTATCGGGATGATTTTGAAACCTACTATGAGCGGAAAGAAACGGAATTATTTTTGCGCCTCAAAATGTATGCAGAAAAAAATGTGAAAGCTTATTTGCAAAGATTGTATGATAGTGTATTGCATCAAACTGAAAAGGTTGAGAATTATACCGCATGGTTTGAAATTGCTGAGAAAAAGGCAATGATTGATGTGATCGCAACAGAGCATGATATTAATATTGATACTACTGAATTAAACAAGGCTTTTTGTGCTTATGCAATGAAAAATTTTGGTAAGCTTTCTTCGGAAATAAGTTTATCATCGCCTGTTCTGGTTAGCGGTGTAATGGATTATATTCATGACAATAGTGACAAAGCAGTTGTTATTGTCATGGATGGCATGTCGGAATTTGATTGGGAAATATTGAAAAGATCGTTTGAAGGCATTTGTTATCGTCAAAGCGCTGTTTTTGCCATGATTCCGTCTACGACATCTATTTCCCGCCAATGTTTACTGAGTGGTAAATATCCGAGTCAACTTATTGAACCATGGAAGCAAAGTAAGGAAAAAAATGAGTTTTACGCTTGTGCAAGAAAATATAGATATAAAGATAATCAAATTGCTTATGAGCGAGGGTATGATGTTTCATTTTCACCTTTGATTAAATGTGGTGCAGTGATAATTTTGGATATTGATGAGCTTGTACACGCACAGTGTCAGGAGCGAATGGGAATGTTAAACGACGATACTGTACTAATGAGGCAAGGTAAGTTGGCGAATTTGACAAAAAGACTGCTTAGCAGTGGTTTTGATGTTTATATAACAGCTGATCACGGAAACACGCTTAGCAAAGGCCTTGGCCGTTTAACCGGTTCCGGCGTTGAAATCGAAACGAGAAGCCACAAGATGGCAGTGCTTAAAGATTACGCTGATAAAAATAGCTTAATTGAACGTTACGGTCTTTTGGAGTATCCTAAATACTACTTGCCTAAGGAATATGATTATTTGATTTGTGATGTCGGCTATTCATTGGATATAAAGGATGAAAGTGTAATGACGCATGGAGGAATTTCGCTTGACGAAGTTGTAGTTCCGTTTATAATTGCGAGAGCGGAGGATTATCATGGCTAAAATGGTAGGATTGTCAAGGAAACTAAGATTGCCTTGGCTAAAATATACGGTTGATTTAGTAGCAACAGGAATGGAGGAATCAGAGATTAAAGATAAAATTAATGAATATCTTAGTTTCGAGATTCAAAGTCCGACGGTATTGCGTAAAACAAGAGAGATATTAATGAATATTTGGGTTTATGAAAATCAGTATACTCTGGATTTGAAAGATGAAGCAATTAGATTACTAAAGAAATATCCCGAATATGCAGTGTGTATAAACTGGTGTATGATGTTGGCTGCTTATCCTGTATTTATCGATATGTGTAAGCTTATTGGTAAAATGTCTGAATTTGAAGATGAAATTACTCTTGCTCAGTTAAAAAATAAATTGTTTGATGAGTGGGGTGAACGAGCTACTTTATATCATTCTATTGATAAGCTGATAGCAACTTTGAAGGAATTCGAAGTAATGCATTGTGACAAACCGGGAAAATATCATATTAATAAAACTGTTGTTAACAATGAAGAAGTAAGCAAATTTATGCTTTTGGCAGTGATGAAAATAGACGATAGTGGATATTATTCGTTTCAGGAACTAAATGCGTTGGTATATTTATTTCCTTTTATATATAGTGTAGAAAAGGAAACGATTTTATCCGACAAGAGATTCTCTATCAGTTCGTTTGGTGGCGAGCTTTCGGTATCTTTACTTGACATGAATTTATAATAGATACACAAAGAGCTGCCTGCAATTTCTTCCTCCGCCATCTATGCTATAATAATATGTAGAAAAACCAACGTGAGGAGCGATTATCATGAAATACGTTGCCTGTTACGGCGATTCTTTGGTGCAGGGCTTTCCCTTCGGCCCACGCTATTCCTGGACCGCTCAGGTGGAAAAGCTTACGCAGATTAAAATGCTCAATTACGGCGTCTGCGGTGACTGCTGCGATGATATCATCTACCGCATGCGCCAGTACGCGCTGCCGGAATATGTGCATCACGTTATCTTCCTCGGCGGGGCCAACGACATTCTGCAGGGACGCCGCATTGAGGATATCAGCCGCGATTACAAGCGTGTGCTGGAGTGGTGCGAGGAAAAGCAGTACAGCCTGTGCGTAGTGCTGCCGTTCATCAGTACGGAGCAGGCGCTCAACCGTCAGTTGCTGAACCTGCGGCAGGAGGCAGAGCATATCTGCGGCGGCAAGGTCTTCCTGCTCGATTTGCAGCCTGCCATCGGCATGGACGCCGGGGCACGCTTCAAGGCCTACGTTGACGGCATTCATCCTAAGTCCCAGACGTATGAGGCGATGGGAAGCTATGCAGCGCCGCTGATCTGGAAGTGGCTGAAGAACGAAAAAGAGGCTTAGAAAAATTTTTAAAGGTGACAAGTAAAAATACTTGACAAGCATCGCTTTATGCTTTATACTTACATAGTCGACTAAATTTCGAGAGGGATAAATATGTCAGCAGAAGAAATTTTTGCGCAGCGTATGCGCTTAGGCAGGCTCTTTGATATTTACGGCGGTCTTCTGACAGCTAAGCAGAAGCAATGCCTGGGACTGTATTTCTATGACGACTTGTCTCTGAGTGAGATTTCGGAGGAGCTGGGCGTTTCGCGTCAGGCTGTCCACGACCTGCTCAAGCGTGTTGAGCAGCTGCTAGAACGTTATGAAGCATCACTGAAGGTGCTAAGCCGCGAGGAGGAGCTGCATGCTAAGCTGCAGCAGGCAATTGATTTGCTGGAAACTCCGGATGAGGCAAAAAAAGACGAGGCCGTGCAAATGCTGAAAGAGCTTTGCAGTGAAGGTAGGTAGATAGAATGGCATTTGAAAGTTTATCTGAAAGATTACAAAATGCATTAAAGATGTTCCGCGGCAACGGCAAGCTGACTGAGGAGGATTTAAAGGCTCCTATGCGCGAAGTGCGTATGGCGCTTTTAGAGGCCGACGTTAACTTCAAGGTTGTTAAGGACTTTGTAGCCAAGGTTAAAGAGCGCGCTGTTGGTGAAGCGATCGGCGAAGGCCTGAATCCGCATCAGCAGATTATCAAGATTGTTAACGAAGAGCTGATTGAGCTTTTGGGCGGTACCCAAAGCAAGCTCACTGTTGCTCCCAAACCGCCGACAGTTATCATGCTGGTTGGTCTGCAGGGCGCAGGTAAAACCACTACCGCCGGTAAGCTGGCCAACTACCTGAAGCGCAAGCACAAAAAACCGTTGCTGGTTGCAGGCGACGTTTACCGTCCTGCTGCTATTACTCAGCTACAGGTTTTGGGCGAGCAGCTGAATGTGCCGGTATTTACTTTGGGCGACAAGGTTTCTCCTGTAGAAATTGCCCAAAAGGCCATGGAAAAAGCACATAGCCTGGCATGCGATACGGTAATCATCGATACCGCAGGCCGCTTACATATAAATGAAGAGCTGATGGAGGAGCTGCGCAACATTAAGGGCGCTGTTCATCCTCAGGAAATTCTGCTGGTTGTAGATGCTATGACCGGTCAGGATGCAGTAACCGTTGCCGAGAGCTTTGACAAGGAATTGGGCATTGACGGCCTGATTGTTACCAAGCTTGATGGTGATGCCCGCGGTGGTGCGGTGCTTTCCGTAAAGGCTGTTACCGGCAAGCCGGTTAAGCTGATCGGTTTGGGCGAAAAGCTGGATGCTTTGGAGCCCTTCCATCCGGATCGTATGGCTTCCCGTATTCTGGGCATGGGCGATATCCTGACTCTGGTAGAAAAAATCCAGTCTACAACAGACCTCGCTAAGGCACTGGAGATGGAGAAAAAGCTGCGTAAGGATGAATTTACCTTAGAGCAGTTCCTGGACCAGATGCAGCAGGTTAAAAAGCTGGGTTCTCTGGAAACCATCTTAGGCTTAATCCCCGGCATGGGCGGCATCAGCCAGAAGCTGAAGGAAGCTAATGTGGACGAAAAGGAATTCGACCGCATCGAAGCAATCATCCGCTCCATGACCAAGAAGGAAAGACAAAAACCCGAAATCATCAACGGCAGCCGTCGTAAACGTATCGCTGCAGGCTGCGGCATGCGTGTACAGGATGTCAATAAGCTTCTGAAGAACTTCGAAGAAAGCAAGAAGATGATGAAGCGTATGCAGGGTATGGCAAAGTTTGCTTCCAAAGGCGGCTTCAAGCTGCCGTTTGGCAGATAATAAATGAAAAGTTCCATGTTGTGAGATATTAATTTAAGGAGGTGAAAATCAACATGGCAGTTAAAATCCGTTTAAAACGTATGGGCGCTAAAAAAGCTCCTTTCTATCGTATTGTTGTTGCAGACGCTCGTTCTCCTCGTGATGGTCGTTTCATCGAATCTATCGGTTACTACGATTCCACCGTTCAACCGGCTAGCGTAAAAATCGATGCTGAGAAAGCTATCGACTGGATGAACAAAGGCGCTCAACCGACTGATACCGTTAAAAACCTGTTCAGCAAGGATGGTATCATGAAAAAATTTGCTGAAGCTAAAGCAGCAAAATAATTTGAGGGGGCGTGATCTACATGAAGGAATTGGTAGAAGTTATGGCCAAATCTCTTGTAAATGATCCCTCTGCAGTAGTAGTGGAGGAGGAGACAACCGGTACAACAACGGTGCTTCGCCTCCATGTTGCTTCTGAAGATATGGGTAAGGTTATTGGAAAACAGGGCCGTATCGCAAAAGCTATCAGAACTGTTATGAAAGCAGTAGCAACCCGTGAAAATGTGAAAGTCATTGTCGAAATTATTTGATTGAGGATGGTATATCGCTATGGATAAAATGATCGTTAGGGTTCCCGTCGCTGTTAAAGCAAAAGTTACTGAAGATTTAAAGTTGAAAATTGTTGGAGATCTCCAAAATACCATAAAGAATATGGAGCTTGATCTGGAGCAATTCGAGTTCCAGGCTAAAAAAGCATTGCATCAGGCTGCCAGCGATTTGAGCGTGCTTCCGGCTTTGCGCGAACAAATTGACATCGAAAGAAATAAGCGTACTGCTGCCAAACAAGAAGCAGAGGCTAAGCTGAAAAGAGCGGAAGCTCTGGAGCTGGGCGCTGAAATTGGTCATGGTACCCTGGAGCGTACTGTAGAAATTACCGTAGGCACCAATATTGATACCCTGATGGGCGCAGAAATCCTTACTGAAGACGGTAAGGTTATCGCTTTCCGCGAATAATCCATGGAAAACCAAATAGTTATTGGCAAAATTGTCGCTCCGCACGGTGTGCGGGGCGATATTCGTATATTGCCGTTAACCGATAAGCCGGAACAATTTTTAGACCTGGATTATCTGCTGCTGCCGGACGGTCGCAAGCTGACCGTGAAAGCAGCACGCTTTCATAAAAGAATGGTGCTGGTGACTACTGCCGAAATCAAAAGCATGAACGAGTCCGAGCTGCTGCGCGGTATGGAGGTAAGCATTAACGCTGAGGACCTGCCGGAGCTGGAGGAAGGACGCTTTTATGTTGCCGACCTCATCGGCCTGCCTGTTTATGACGAGCAGGGCGAGCAAATCGGTACCTTTAAGGACGCACTGAGCACAGGCAGCAACGATGTTTATGTTATCGCTGTCCCCGGTCAGAAGGATTACCTGCTGCCGGCACTGAAGAAATATGTCAAGGAAATCAATCTGGCAGAAAAGCGCATTGTCGTGGAGCTGCCTGAGTGGGTTGAGGCAGAATGAAGTTTTTATTTGTAACCTTATTTCCCGAACAGATTGAGCAGGCTGCAAGCCACAGTATTCTGCAGCGCGCTGCCTCCAAGGGCCTGATTGAGGTGAGCTGCATCAATCCGCGCGATTTTACGCATGACGTGCATCGCACGGTGGATGATTCTCCCTTCGGCGG
>ENA-OPDH01000964-OPDH01000964.1-human-gut-metagenome-genome-assembly--contig:-NODE-964-length-21753-cov-2.849986_pt1 | contig 21753 bp, 18 predicted proteins | sample MGYA00241260_ERZ501500 | MGnify/ENA primary metagenome ERZ501500 (study PRJEB25962, sample SAMEA2042519) | human gut metagenome | biome: human gut; feature: human-associated habitat; material: faeces...
CGATTGGAAAGATCAACGATGAATACCGTTATGTGATCTATATCAAGGCACCGGGGCTTGGCGCAATCACGACGCTGCGTGACTATATTGACACATGCGGCTGCGAAGGCGTGACGATTAGCGTGGATATGAACCCGATGACGGTTTGTTAGGAAAAATATGGTTTTAAATTATAATATAAATGGAGGGCAATATGGCAACGAGAAAGATACGTTTAGATGGTGATGATGTATTGAGAAAGGTCTGCAAACCGATTGAGAAGATGACACCACGGTTGCAGACATTGATCGATGATATGTATGAGACGATGTATGCTGCCGAAGGTATCGGGCTGGCAGCTCCGCAGATAGGACTTTCTATCCGGTTGATCGTTATCGATGTAAATCCTATGGCCGAGTATTTTCCCGAGTGCGCCGATGTGAAGCTGACCTTGATAAATCCGGTTCTCGAAGTATTGGAGGACGGGTCGAAGGAGACCCGGGAGGAGGGCTGTCTCAGTCTGCCCGGTATTCACGAGCCGGTTCCCCGTATCGAGAAGATTAGGTTGAAATGGCTCGATGAGAATTTTCAACCTCACGACGAGGTTATCGAGGGGTATCTTGCACGAGTGGTTCAACACGAATACGACCATTTGGAAGGGAAGGTCTTTATCGACCGAATCTCGCCCATTCGCAAGCAATTGATAAAATCGAAGTTGACCAATATCATTAAAGGGAAAGTACGCTGCGACTATCGCGTGAAAGCGACTCCCTTGAAAAAATAAGTTTTACTCTTTAATTCTATCTTTTTTATATGGCAGACGATAAAAAAATCATATTCTCGATGGTGGGGGTGAGCAAGATGTTCCCTCCGCATAAACAAGTGCTCAAAGATATTTATCTCTCGTTTTTTTACGGGGCGAAAATTGGTATTATCGGTCTCAACGGGTCGGGTAAGTCTACGTTGTTGAAGATTATTGCCGGAGTGGAGAAATCGTATCAGGGCGAAGTGGTATTCTCGCCGGGGTATTCGGTGGGGTATCTCGAACAGGAGCCCAAACTCGACCCTGAAAAAACAGTAAAAGAGGTCGTACAAGAAGGGGTGCAACCTATTCTCGACTTACTGGCAGAATATGAAAAGGTAAACGAGTCGTTCGGTGATCCCGACGTACTCGAAAACCAGGACAAGATGGAGGCTTTGATCGCTCGTCAAGCCGAATTGCAAGATCACATCGATGCCTCTGATGCGTGGAACATAGACAATAAATTGGAACGGGCGATGGATGCGCTTCGCTGTCCGCCTGAGGATCAACTCGTAAAATTCCTTTCGGGAGGAGAGCGTCGTCGGGTGGCATTGTGCCGTCTGTTGTTGCAACAGCCTGATATTTTGTTACTCGACGAACCTACCAACCACCTCGATGCCGAGTCGATCGATTGGTTGGAACAGCATTTGCAGCAATATCCCGGTACGGTTATTGCCATTACCCACGACCGTTATTTCCTCGACCACGTGGCCGGGTGGATTCTCGAACTCGATCGGGGCGAAGGTATTCCCTGGCAGGGAAATTATACCTCGTGGCTGGAACAGAAAACCAAACGTATGGAGATGGAGGAGAAACAGGCGAGCAAGCGGCGTAAGACTCTCGAACGGGAATTGGAATGGGTTCGTATGGCTCCCAAAGCCCGACAGTCGAAAGGTAAAGCCCGCTTGAACTCGTACGATAAGCTATTGAATGAAGACCAAAAGGAACGAGAGGAAAAACTCGAAATCTTTATTCCCAACGGGCCTCGTCTAGGTAACAAGGTTATTGAGGCTCACGGAGTCGCTAAGGCTTTTGGTGACAAATTGCTTTTCGATAATCTCGATTTCGTATTGCCTCCCAATGGTATCGTGGGCGTGATAGGACCGAATGGAGCCGGAAAAACCACGCTGTTCAAACTGATTATGGGACAGGAGGCTTGCGACAAAGGAACTTTCGAAGTGGGCGAGACCGTGAAGATCGCTTATGTGGACCAGACCCACAAAGATATAGACCCTGCCAAGACGGTCTATCAAGTCGTTTCGGGCGGACTCGAAACGTTCCGCATGGGTGGTCGGGATATGAACGCTCGTGCCTACCTCTCCCGCTTCAATTTTACGGGAGCCGATCAGGAGAAACTCATCGGAGTGCTTTCCGGCGGAGAACGTAATCGTCTGCATTTGGCTATGGCTTTGAAAGAGGAGGGTAATGTACTCTTACTCGACGAACCTACCAACGACATCGATGTAAACACTTTGCGGGCGTTGGAAGAAGGTCTTGAAAATTTTGCCGGTTGTGCCGTTGTAATTTCTCACGACCGCTGGTTTCTCGACCGTATCTGTACGCACATACTCGCTTTCGAAGGCGATTCGAAAGTATTCTATTTCGAGGGTTCTTATTCGGAATACGAGGAGAATAAGAAAAAGCGTATGGGCGATGTGGAACCACATCGGGTGCGCTACCGCAAACTTATGGAATGATCAATTTGTTTTTTATAGAAGAAGCGGCGGGTCGGGAGGTTCGCCGCTTTTGTTTTATGGGGGTAGTGGCTTTTGTCTCTTTCCGAGGTTGTAAATGGATTATTTACCCCCTCTATATCGCTAACACAGCTCCCCGAATGCTACGGGACACGGCAGGAGAGAAAGGATATGTCCGATATAAACCGGTAGGTGAGATGTCGTTTTCAATACCTCCGTCACTACGTGCCACCTCCCCTATGGCTAATGCCACACAGGGGAGGAGTTAAAAAATGTTCGAAGCGTATTTAGCCCATTTCCCCTGCTGTGTCCCGTAGCCTTACGGGGTGTTTCCGAAGAAATATAGGGAGGAAGTGCCCATAGGGCGAGGAGGTAAACTCTTCAAGTAAACATATTATCTTTTTCAGCTTTTCTATTTCTTCGCTGTTTTTCTCTATACCGCTTACACAGAACCTCGTAATACTACGGGACGTGGCAAGAGAGAATAATCAATTACTTGTATATCAGTTAGCTTTGTGGCTGTCTCTTTATGGTTGTTTTGCGCCCATTTTCCCACCTTTCAGCCCTTTGCCGAGGTTGAAAATGTTTTGGTCGTAGCTAACGGTCTTCATGGAAGACTCGCGTTTGCGTTTCAAGGCGAGGTCTACCAATTTGTCCATAAGCTGGTCGAAGCGTATGCCGGAGGCTTCCCACAAGTAGAACGAGAGGGAACCGGGAATGGTGTTGATTTCGTTGACATAGATGTCGCCGCTTTTACCGTCGATCATGAAATCGACACGGGCGACCCCGTGGCAAGACAATACCCGAAACGTTTCGCCGGCAAGGAATTGTACCCGTGCGGTATCTTCGGGAGAGAGGTCGGCGGGAATACGTTTTTGTGTGGCTTGCATGCCTTTGTTGGATTTGCCTCCACCCATGTATTTGTCTTCGTAAGTGAGAATATCGCCGCTTTTGATAGGCTCCTCGCATACCGAGGTACGGTAGTCGTCGCAGTCGCCCAATACCGAGCAGTTGATTTCTTTCAGTTCTTCGACCATATCTTCGATAACGATACGGGTAGAGTATTTTTCGGCGACATCTACTTTGGCGATGAGTTCTTCACGATTATCGGCATGCGAGATACCTACGCTCGAACCTAAATTGGCAGGTTTCACGATGACGGGATATCCCAATCGGGTCTCGATTTCCTCGATGAGCTTATCGCGTTGGGCGAACCATTGTTTGTCGGTGAACCATACGTAATCGACGATGGGGATACTGCTCTTTTCCATAATCATCTTCATGGTTATCTTGTCCATGCCGTTGGCCGAGGAGAGTGTGTTGCAACCGGCATAGGGTATACCGATGGATTCGAGTATGCCCTCGAATATGCCGTCCTCGCCGTTACTGCCGTGCAGTACGGGAATGACTACGTCGAGTTTTGCCCATATATTGTTCCCGAAAAGGGCTCTTTTCTTGCGGTAGAGGTTGTAGTCGCCGTATTCGGGAATCATGTAAACCTCGGCGCACATGTTTTGCAGGGCAGCCATGTCGCGATAGTTTTTTACTTCGAGCAGGGCATCGCCGCTGAACCAACGTCCTTGTTTGGTGATGTATATGGGTATGATTTCGTATTTCTCTTTATTAAAAGCATTGATGGCTTGGAGAGCCGAGATAACGGAGATTTCGTGCTCGGTGGAGCGACCTCCGAAAAAAACACCTACGGTAGTTTTCATAATTTTTTGTGATAAACTGTATATCTGGTTTGTGATAATAATCGAAATTTATTTGAACGTATCGGGCAGGTCGTTTTCATAAAGGACGGTGTCGCCCGGTTGTGCGATTTGTGCGAGCCGGGCTTGTGCGTCGGCAAAAGTGTCGGCAACGAAAACTTTGTCTTCCGGATAATTCTTTTCTTGCAATCCTTTCAGAATAGCCTCTCGATTGTATCTGCCCACTACCATGACGTAATCGCATACTTCGGCTATCTGCTTGCCCAAAAGGTAGTTATACTCAACTTGTTTTTCACCCAACTCAATCATACCCGGTGTGATGATGATGCGTTTCCCCTGTGTCATGCGCCGGAGTACGTCGAGAGCCATGCGAGCGCCATCGGGATTGGAGTTGAAGGCATCGTCGATAATGGAGATTCCGCCCGGTGTCCGCTTCATGTTCAAGCGATGTTCCACCTGTTCGATTCGGCTCACTCCATATTGTATCGAGGGAACAGGCACTTGCAGATGGCGAGCCGTGATAACTGCCGCCATGAGGTTGGAGAGGTTGCACTCGCCGATGAGTTTCGTGCTCAGTTCTATGCGTTCTCCACCGCCTACCACAGTAAAGCGGGTGGCATCTGTATCGTAGCGAATATCCTCGATATGGTAGTCTGCACCGGTATCGGCTATCGTATAGCGTTTCTCGGGGACGTTTTCGACCGGCCGATTGGCTATATAGGGGAAGTCGTTGTTGATAACGGCCAATCCCGAACTGGGCAAAGCGTCGACCAGCTCGAATTTGGTACGTTGTACATTCCCGATCGTTTTGAACGATTCGAGATGCTGTTCACCCACGGCGGTGATAATGCCTATTTGAGGTGCGACGAGATCGCATATTTCTTTGATATCACCGATCTGTTTAGCCCCCATTTCACAGATGAAAATGTTGTGGTAGGGCTTCATTTGTTCCCGTAGGGTGCGGATTACTCCCATAGGCGTATTAAAACTGCCGGGAGTCATTAACACGTTGTATCGCTCGCAAAGTATGCGGTAAAGGTAGTGCTTGGTACTGGTTTTTCCATAGCTCCCGGTAATGCCTATGACAGTTAAGTCTTGCATTTGGGAGAGAATTTGTTTCGCTTCGTCGTAATATTTTCGGTTGATTCGCTTCTCGACAGGTTGCATGATGATGTTGGCAGCCATCATGAAATAGGGGGCTAAGATAGCTATCGCCAATAAGGCTCTGCTACCGTTGGAAAGAGTCGTTAAGCCGGCTGCGAGACCTGCGACAAGAAGCGAGAGCGACAATGCGGCGATGTATAAACGGGTAGCTCGTTTGGTGAAAACCAAAGGTTTTTTATATTTGGTTTGTAAACCTTTTACGCTTTTTGCCAAGACCACTGTAATCGTGACGATTTGTACGAATGTCGGCAGGAAGTTGGTTGACAACAGCAGCAATAGAAACAAATCGGTCAAACGGGATACGGAGGCGAAAGACTCTCCTTTTAACCAACGGTTGTATCGGTCGTTTCGGTAGGAATTTTGTTGCAACATTTGCAACTGGAATTTCATCTCTATTCCTGTATAAAAGAGCAGTGCAAGGAATGTTACGAGAGTGAGTATTTCGTTCATGATTTTCTTTTTATGTCGTCTTGTAAAAAGTTTTGTAAGACGGTGTTAAATTCGTAGGGATTGTCGAGGAAGCTGTAATGCCCGGCATCGTCGAATGCTACCAGCCCGGCATCAGGAATCAGTTTCTCCATGATGCGGGCATCTCGCAATGGGGTGGCGGTGTCGTTTTTTCCCCATAGAAGAAGAACGGGACACTGGATTTTCGGCAAAACCGCTTTAAGGTCTTCGTTGACAACTTTTACCATTATATTACGCATGATACCTGTCAACGCATTATAGTCTGCCGAACCCGATTTGCGGCGATAATTCTCGATTGTTTTTTCAGCTTGTTTTTTCCCGATTACAAGTGGTAAGACTTTTTTCCATAGTTTGAACGAGTAGACTTTCAGGTAGTATTTTAATGGGCGTTTGGGCTTAATCCCGGCAGCGTCGACCAAAATAACTTTATGGGTTTTGTTTCGTGAGGCGTATAAGATAGATACCCGTCCCCCGAAAGAGTGCCCGATAAGAATTGGGGCTTCTATATTTTCGTCTTTTACGAACGCTTCGAGCATTTGCGTATATTCTTCCACGCCCCATATCGAGGGCGGAGTGCTACTTCCGCCGAATCCGGGAAAGTCGAGATTGTATACCTTGAAATGAGGTGATAGCAGTCGTTCTATCGACTGCACGGTCGTGTGATTGCACCCCCAGCCGTGCATGAGGATAACCGGATAACCGTCTCCTTCGATGTTATACTGTAAAGTAACTCCACACAATGATTTCGACTGTAACATTTTCCCTCTTTTGCATTCTAATGCAAAGATACAAATAAGCGAGAGCCGAGCAAAATAAAGATTGTTTTAATTTCGTCTTACCGAGCGGAAGTATCTTCGAATACTTGCCTCTGCGCTCGCCTTTCACTATATTTGTGATAGGATTCGTTTCAGCATAGCCAAGTTGGAAATATGATTTCCTCTTGTCTCTGCACTCAACTTTCACTATATTTGCCCAAAAACAAAACCTAATGTCCCTATGGAATCTCCCCAAGAAAAGATAGAGCGTTTACGTCGGGAACTCGATGAGCATAATTATAATTATTATGTGTTGAACGCTCCCACGATCGATGATCGTACATTCGATGAAATGATGCATGAGTTGCAAGGGTTGGAAGAGACTTTTCCACAGTATTTCGATCCCAATTCACCGACGCAGCGTGTCGGGAATGATATAAATCGATCTTTTTCCCAAGTGGAACATCGTTACCCGATGTTGTCGTTGAGCAATACCTATTCGATAGAAGAAGTATCGGCATTTTACGAACGGGTTCGTTCGGGATTGATGGGAGAGGATTTTGAATTGGTGGGTGAACTGAAATATGACGGAACTTCCATATCGTTGATTTATGAAGGAGGTAGATTGGTGCGGGCGGTTACTCGTGGAGACGGTACGCGAGGCGATGACGTTACCGAGAATGTGAAAACAATCCGCAGTATCCCTTTGCAGTTGCGAGGCAACGACTATCCCGATTCGTTCGAGATAAGGGGTGAGATATTGATGCCTTGGGCTGTTTTCGATGCTTTGAACAAAGAGCGAGAGGAACAGGAGGAGCCTTTGTTTGCCAATCCTCGCAATGCGGCGGCGGGAACGTTGAAATCACAAAACTCGGCTGTGGTAGCGGCGCGGGGGCTCGATGCTTATCTGTATTATCTGTTGGGCGAAAATTTACCGGCCGATACGCATTATGAAAATTTACAATATGCTCGGTCGTGGGGATTTAAAGTTTCGGATGCCGTTCGCAAACTTCACTCCGTAGAAGAGGTGAAAGAGTATATCAATTATTGGGACATGGAGCGGAAGAATCTTCCCGTCGCTACCGATGGAATGGTATTTAAAGTAAACTCATTGCGGCAACAGAAGAATTTGGGATATACGGCAAAATCTCCGCGTTGGGCGATAGCCTATAAGTTCCAAGCAGAAAAAGCCCTTACGCGATTGAATTCTGTGTCTTACCAAGTGGGACGTACCGGAACCGTCACTCCTGTCGCCAATCTCGATCCGGTATTGTTGTCGGGTACTATTGTCAAGAGGGCGACTTTGCACAATGAAGATATTATAAACGCTCTCGATTTGCACATCGGAGATATGGTTTTTGTGGAGAAAGGAGGCGAAATTATTCCTAAAATTACAGCGGTAGATACCTCTGCTCGTTTACTGATAGGAGAAAAAGTACGTTTCATTCGTGCATGTCCCGAATGTGGAACTCCGCTGAAACGTATCGAGGGAGAGGCTGCATGGTTTTGCCCGAACGAAAAAGGTTGTCCTCCGCAGATTAAAGGGCGGATAGAGCACTTTATCAGTCGCAAGGCAATGAATATCGAAGGTCTCGGAAGTGAAACGATAGGTCAGTTTTATAGTTTGGGCTTGGTGAGAGACGCTTCGGACTTGTATACTTTACAGCCCGATGTGATAGCCGGTTTGGAACGTATGGGAGAGCGATCGGCACAAAATATCGTCGATGCGGTGAAACAGTCTTGTTCCGTTCCGTTCGAGAGGGTATTATTCGCATTGGGCATTCGTTACGTGGGCGAAACGGTCGCCAAGAAGTTGGCGTTGGCACTTCATTCGATAGACCGTATTATCGAGGCGACTGCCGAGGACTTGATTCGGATAGGAGACATAGGGGTGCGTATCGCTCAAAGTGTCGTAGCTTATTTCTCTGATGAGGATAATCTCCGTTTTGTAGAACGGTTGAGACAATATGGAGTGCAGATGCAAATTACCGAAGAGCGACTTTCGGAGAGAACCGACAAGTTATCCGGTGCGACAATCGTTATCAGTGGCACGTTTACCCATCATTCCCGTGATGAATATAAAGCTCTTATCGAACAGCACGGAGGTATAAATACGGGTTCCGTATCGGGTAAAACGACATATATTCTGGCAGGCGAGAATATGGGCCCAGCTAAACTTGAAAAGGCGAGAAAATTAGGAGTTCGGATTTTATCCGAAGAAGAGTTTTTGGAGATGATTCAATAAATAGATAATCCATGTTATTTTCGTTTATTACTAAATGGGCGATCAAGCGTCAGCTAAAAAGAAGACAGAGCGATGGGTTTTGTCCTTTCGGAGGGGCTAAGCGTTTGGTATTGATGGCTCAGGGCAAAGATGTTCAATCTCTTCTTCCCGGTATTCAGGAGATGGTTCGGGCGGGTATTGATGTCACGTTGGTTATAGATACACATCGCAAAGACAAGGTATCGGTAGAGGTTCCCGGATGCAGTCCGATACTTGTTTTGCAGACTTGTTGGTTGTTAAAAAGACCGACTCGGGCTTTCCTGAGAAATTTTGACAATAACGATGGAGATGTGTTGATCGATGTGTCGATTTCTAAATCCTTACCTTTATTATATTTGGCCGTACGTTCCCGGTCTATTTTTAAAATAGGAGTACCCAAAGGAGAAAGCAATCCGTTCAATTTGCAAATTCTTTTGCCGGAGTCGTCTCCCCGGGGAGGAGTAGCCGAAGATGGTGATACCGGAGTAGGTAGGTCGAAACCGAATGCCGGCGAGTTGTTACAGAGTGCTCTTTTTTATTGGAAGAAAATTGGTGTAAAAGAGAATAATCTGTAATTTTGGAATCGATATTTAAGAGGATATAAAACTATGGCGAGAATCAATTTAAGCGGAATGGGAGTGGCACTTATCACGCCTTTCAAAGAAGACGAAAGTATCGACTTCGAAGCCCTTTCGCGACTTATTGAATATTTGATACAAAATGGAACCGATTATCTTGTCGTGTTGGGAACTACTGCCGAAACTCCTACATTGACCGAAGAAGAAAAAACGGAGATAAAAAGATTTGTAGTAGAACGTACGAAGGGCCGTATTCCTCTCGTCCTCGGGTTAGGTGGAAATAATACGAGGGGTATTATAGACCATTTGAAAAAAGACGATTTTTCGGGTTATGATGCCATTTTATCGGTGGTTCCTTATTATAATAAGCCCTCCCAAGAGGGAATATATCAGCATTATAGTGCAATCGCTCAGGCGTCTAAATTGCCGATTATTTTATATAATGTTCCGGGGCGTACCGGCGTGAACATGAATGCCGAAACGACATTGCGCCTTGCCAAAGAATATCCTAATATAATCGCCATCAAGGAAGCGTCTGGAAATATTACTCAGATGGACGATATTATTAAAAATAAGCCTGCCGATTTTATGGTCATTTCGGGAGACGATGGTATTACTTTCCCGTTGTTGACTTTGGGGGCCGTAGGAGTGATTTCTGTTATCGGGAATGCTTTCCCGAAAGAGTTCAGCAAGATGGTGAGATTAGCGTTGAACGGAGATTTTCACAATGCTTTGTCTATTCATCATCGCTTCACAGAATTATTCAGCCTATTGTTTGTCGATGGAAATCCGGCCGGAGTTAAATGCTTGTTGAATGCTATGGGATATATCGAGAATAAATTACGATTGCCACTTGTCCCTACCCGTATTACGACTTATGAGAAGATCAGGGCTGTCTTGCAAAGTCTACACTATATTCCGTAAAATTTTTATAAGAAACAGAATGCGAGCCTTGTTCGGTAATAAGTGAAAGATTGATATATTTTCCCAAGAAATGAGATTTCTGTAAAAATAATTGGGAAAATAGATGATATATCCGAAAATTATACTTTAATTTGCTCCCGTATCGAAGCTATATGTGCTTACACAGAGATTCTCTTCTGTGAAAAAACGGGAGATTATTTATTTTAAGTTCATAAGAGTATCCGATGCGGAAGTTTTAATTTTATTCATTTATTTTTTTCTTATGAACATTTATCTTGGAAACCTCAATTATGGGGTTAAAGAACAAGACCTTCAAACCTTATTGGAAGGTTTTGGTGCAATCGATTCGGTAAAAATTATCGTGGATCGTGAATCTGGTCGCTCAAAAGGTTTCGGCTTTGCCGAGATGTCTGATGACGAAGCTGCCAAACGGGCGATCGAAGAATTGTCTGGTAAAGAATTTGCCGGTCGTGCATTGGTCATTAAAGAAGCTCGTCCGAGAGCTTAAATTTCACAAGACTCTTTGTATTTAGATTTACAATAGATTCTTTGGAGCGCAATCTGAAAAGATTGCGCTTTTTTTGTAAAATCAGAATTTATTCCTTCCCTCTGTGTCGCATAGCGATGGAATATACAAGGACAATCCCCGCTAATTATCGACTAAGCCTATTTTTTCGCAAAAGAATTCACGATAAAATAGATCGTATTTATTTGGGCTGGTGGGGTCGAATGGGTATTTTTGTACTGAAATAAAAATCGGTAATATTATATAGAAGAATAAAGAAGGAGATGCACAGCTCGGAAGTAAAGGAGGATACACACGATTCGTTTCGTCGTATTACCGCAGAGGTAATCTGTGCGGGAGAAAATGAATTGCGGGTTCGTGTTGCGGCTCCCTCTTTACTCGGGGAAATGCCGGTGTGGATTCATCGGGACAGGGTGAATAGTGAATTCGACGAAACCTTGTGCTTGTTGGAACCCGGTTCTAAATTGAATTTGGTAGACGTTATTATAGTCGATGGCGGATTGCTTCCTCGTTTTCTTATATTGGAACCCGATTATTTGGTCGATGCCAGTGCGTTAGCCGAGTGTGCGCAGGAATATGGAACGTGTTGGCAACGTTATTTTTGGAATCGTATACGTCCCAAGATGATAACGGATTCTATTTTGTTGGGTAATGCCGTTAATTTGATTTTTGATGAATTGATAACGGCGAAAGATTTTCGGAGTGTAACTTTCGATTCCTTAATGCCGAAAATTTTTGCTCGTTACCCGATAGAATTTGTCTCGGCAAAGTCGGTAGATAGAAGATTTTTTCAGAATCTCCATAGTCAATTCGAGACATTGAAACGTATTCTGAGTACGGATTTTTCTGCTTTGGGAATAGACCGCCGAAAAGCGATGGTCGAACCTTCTTTTATCTGTGAGGCTTTGGGATTGCAGGGCCGTCTCGATTTTTTACAAGTGGAAAACGGCCTCTGTGGTATTGAGTTGAAAGCCGGCCGCCCGCCTTATCCCGAAAACGATTTGTCGAAAGTGTCGTTTCCGCATCGGGCTCAGTGTGCTTTGTATCAGTCGATGATACAAAGTGTACTTGGTGTAAAATTGGAAAACCAGCATTTCTATTTGTTATATTCTCGAAATTTGAACCCGGAAGGTTGCTTGCGTCCGGTGAAAACATCGACGAGGGAATTGCAGAAACTTTTGAATTTGAGGAATAAAATTGTGTCTGTCGAACGGGATATATCTCGATATGGATATGTACAGGCTGAATGGTTGGTAAGTCGGCTGACCGCCGATAACCTCATTCCCCGGCCCAGTCTGTTTACTGAGCGGTATATTCGTCCCGAGATAGACTGTGGCCGCAGGAGGTTGGAGCGACGAGACGATAACGATTTGGCTCTGCGATATTTCTATCGGTTTTATGCGTTTGTTTCGCGAGAACATTATTTGTCGAAAATCGGCTATCCTTCGGGTAGCGGAATATCCGGCGTTGCTTCTTTGTGGCGAATGACTCGGGACGAAAAAGAGAGGGAAGGCTATATGTTTTCAGGACTGCGGTTGGTTCGAAATTGTGCGGCGGAAGATATTCCCGAAGTCGAATTTATTTTGCCGGAAAATACGCCGTCTCCCGATTTCAGACTGGGTGATATTGTTTTGTTCTATGTGTGCGATACCGATGCCGATAGAGTATCTACCCGACAGGTTTTCAAGGCGACGATCGCTTCTATGACGGCCGACCGTGTCGTGTTGAGATTACGGGATAACCAATCGTATGCCGAGGCATTGCCGATAGCTTCTTGCTATGCGGTAGAACACGATTATGTAGATTCTTCGTTTTTGTTACAGTACAAAGGTTTATATACGATGTTGGATGCCTCTCCGCATCGCAGAGGTTTGTTGGTCGGCGAGGCGGGAGAGTCGCCTGTCCGAAATATGTCTCGTCGATTGTCCTATGAATATGACAGTCCCGATTTATCCCATATTTTATTGAAAGCTCTGCAAGCCGACGATTATTTTTTGTTGGTCGGACCTCCGGGAACAGGAAAAACTTCGGTGGCGTTGCGGAATATGGTGAGGGAGTTTTTGGCTATTCCGGAGTACCAGATTTTATTGGTGGCTTTTACCAACCGTGCGGTAGACGAAATTTGCGACAAGTTGGAAACGATAGGTGAGGTCGATGATTATATTCGGGTAGGACAGACTCTTTCATGTGATGTCACGTACCGTTCTCACTTACTGTCCGAGCGTATGAAGCAATGCCGGAATCGGGAGGAGGCGAGCCGTTCGATACACTCTTGCCGCGTGTTTGTGGCTACCTTGTCTTCTTTGTCGGGGAAGATGGAGCTTTTTAATCTGAAACGATTCGATGTGGCTATCGTCGATGAGGCTTCACAGATATTGGAACCTCAACTCGTAGGGCTGTTATCTGCCAAGACACCTACGGGACGGGATGCAGTAGGTAAATTTATTTTGATAGGAGACCATAAACAGTTGCCCGCCGTTGTCGTGCAGTCTGCGGAAGAGTCTGTTATCACCGATGAACGGTTGCGTTCGGCCGGGTTTGTCGATTGTCGTATTTCTTTATTCGAGCGGCTGTACCGGCGATTGCCCGAAGGTTCTCCTTTTGCCGATATGCTCGATTGCCAATGGCGAATGCATCCCGATATTGCATCGTTTGCCAATACTTATTTTTATAAAGGGGCGTTGCGCGATGGAAATGCCCCCCATCAAATATCTTTACTGCCTTTTACGAATATGGGCGATGATAAGTGGGAAAGAGTAATCGCGACGAAGAGGACGGCTTTTTTCCCGACGAAGACTCTTTGTGCCGGGAAAAAATATAATAATGAGGAGGCTTGCAAAACCGCTGCCATTGTAAATGCTTTGTATAGATTGTACGAACGTAACGGGTTGGAGTTCGACGAACGGTCGGTGGGAATCATTGCTCCATACAGACATCAAATAGCTCGAATCCGCCAAGAACTCGATAAATTCGGTATTTCTGCATTCGATACTATTCGTGTCGATACGGTGGAGCGGTTTCAAGGTTCTCAAAACGATTGCATCATCTACTCGTTCTGTGTGAACGACGAGTCGCAATTGGAGTGGTTGCCGAGTTATACGGAAGAGTCGGGACAACTGATAGACCGGAAATTAAACGTTGCGTTGACTCGTGCTCGGCGTCAGCTTTTCGTTTTGGGAAATTCGCGACTGTTGTCTCGGAATCCGATTTACCGGATTTTGATAACGCATTTGGAAAATATATCGAGTGAATAGTATGAGAGGGGAAGAACGGAAACGTGCCGGTAGAAACAGAACATTGTCTGTTACGGGCGAGGAGGTGGAACAGTTGAGGGATCTGGTCTCGACTTTATCGGATATCGAGCGGGGAGAAAATGTACTCAATAAAATAATACATGCCGATTTGTTGGCGATTATCGATCGAATCCCGAACGGTTTCGCCGACTTGGCGATTATCGATCCACCGTATAATCTGACGAAAGATTTTCATGGCATGAAGTTCGAGGCTATGGATAACGGGGCTTATATCGGTTATCTCGAAACTTGGTTTTATAAAGTTTGCGAAAAGTTGAAGCCGGACGGTTCTCTCTATCTTTGTGGCGATTGGAAATCCACATCGGCTTTGCAAACTGTGCTTGAAAGAGCCGGTCTCTCTATCCTTAACCGAATAACTTGGCAAAGAGAGAAAGGTCGGGGAGCAAGGAACAATTGGAAGAACGGAATGGAAGATATTTGGTTTGCCGTGAAGGACCGTAAGAATTATTATTTCGACGTCGAGGCTGTGAAAATGAGACGCCGGGTAATTGCTCCTTATCGGGAGAACGGACAACCGAAAGACTGGGAGTGTACGGAACAGGGGAATTTTCGTTCTACTTATCCTTCGAACTTTTGGGACGATATAAGCATACCTTTTTGGTCTATGCCCGAGAATACCGACCACCCTACACAAAAGCCGGAGAAGTTGTATGCCAAATTAATTTTGGCCTCGTCGGAGGTGGGCGATGTCGTTTTCGACCCTTTTATGGGGAGCGGGACGGCAGCCGTCGTAGCGAAAAAGTTGAACCGAAACTTTTGCGGCATAGAGCTTAACGAAGAGTATTGCCTATGGGCGGCAAAGCGTCTGCTTCTTGCCGATGGGAACAAGACGATTCAGGGCTACCGGGACGGTGTGTTTTGGGAGAGAAATAGCGGGTCGATGGGGTGACCTTTTCGTGATGGTCGTTCGTTCATGGAATAGAAATAGCAAAAGTCCGATTGAAAATACCTCAATCGGACTTTTTATCGCATGCTTCGAGAGCGATCGAGTGCGTTTCTCTTTCTCTATTGGATAGGTTCTGCACTTAAACTAAGAGCCAACGTGCCTCCTCCGTATGAGATACTGACTGCCAATTTGTATTCTGTGGTTGTCTTTTTATAAATTCCATACCCGTCTTCGTCTACGAATCCGGCAGCTGTCAGTTTGGCGCAATATTTGGTTTTAAGCGATTCTTCACATTTGTAATCCATTATGATATATTGTAATATTCCATAGGTATCGTCGTAGCGGTGGTTTTCCAATTCACCGTCATACTCCGGGAAATTGGTGAGGAACGGATACTTTTTTACTTCTGCTGCCCATGTGGTTTCTGATAATTGACCACTCAGACCTTCGTCATCGTCTTTTTCTTTGTCATCACAGCCGATGAATGCCATCATCAGCAACATTAGCGGACATAGCCATAAAATCTTTTTCATATTGTATTTGTTTTAGATAAAGTGATTCGTTAAAAACTTACTCCTATCGAGAACGCCAATCCTGAAAGAGTTTTCGATTTGAGGCGAAATTCTTCGTCGTCGAAGGGCTTCATGCGTTTGCCTATATAACCTATGTTGGCGAATACATAATTTTGATAACCGAACTTGTAGGCTATTTCCACACCGGTTCCGAATCCGTAATCGATACCGGTTAAATCGGATCCGAAGTAAAGCCCGCCCAAAATTTTGGCATATGGGACGAGATAGATAGGGCCGCATTTGACAGGTAATTGTCCGCCGATATTAAGGTCGAGGTCGAAGACATTGTGCGAATGGGGCTTTACGATTTCATTAGCTCCTTCCCATTCTGTCTTTTCGGTTTTGACTTTTAGAAGAGAGGCGGTGACTTCGTAGGTCATGAATGTGAGTATGGTGCGTTTGAACGCTATGTTGTACGACATGTCGAACGCATCATTATTGAAAGGATAAACGAGCCCTATATAGATCGATGTGCCGAATCCGTAACTTTTTGAGATACCGTTAGGCTCGATTCGACTGGCTTTGATATTTTCCGCAGCGCTCAACCGCCAGCGTCCTTGCTCCATGATCCATCGGGTAGAGATGTTTTTGTTGCCTGTGGTATATATGGCCTCGGCGGTCCTGCCGATGGAATCGAGATCGGCCACGGTCGAAAAAGTATAGTTTCTCCCGGAGAACTGGCGACAGATAATATCGGACAATCCTATACGGATACCCTCCAACGGTTGCCCTTGCTCGAAGCACGATTTCATGGCATCTGTGGCAGCATCGGAGGCTGCATTGACCAAATCGTAAAACGTGTTGGCCGAGATGTTCGATACATACTGATATGAAACGAATGGCATGACTGCCTGATAGGACGATTGGGCTGCTTTGAGCATGGCCGATGCTCTATTCGTGACTTCTGTTCGGGTAAGCAGGGATTGCGGATCGGTGGAATAATTTTTCAGGAAATCTTCGATGGCGTGTACCGGAATAGCAAAATTGGTATTTTCCCGGTCGGATGCTTTCCACGTATTGATTCCTACCACGGCAAATCCTGCGGCTGCATTTTCATCTCTTATAAGTAAGGGCCCGCCGGAACTGCCGGCATCGACTTGTGCCGTGTGTTGTACCAAAGGCAGTTCCTTTCCGTTGGTCAGGGATTTTATTTGGGCACTGGCATTCGATACGATTCCTTGTCCCAGCTGCCAAGAGGGTTTGTTTCCCAATGCGGGAAATCCGGCACTGAATACGGGAGTGCCGTCGGTTATGCTCTTGTCTGTTATATCGAGCGTGGGAATATTGGCTTCTTCCGGTAGTGCGATGAATGCGACATCGAAGTCATCGTGCACACCCACTACGGGGCATGTCGCTAATGTTTTTGAACTGTTGTCCGGTAAGGAAAATTCGACATCGACGGTTTCGGCTTGTTCTACCACATGACGGTTGGTGATGATGTATAACCGTCCGTTACGTTTATCCCGGTAGGCAAATCCGGTCCCGAACGACCCTTTCCCGTAATTTTGCAGAATGTCGGCTGCCGCATAGAATCCGTCTTTACGTAACGATTTGCTAAAATCGGTAAGGAATGTTTGAGTGTTTTCACTGAAATTGGGTCGAACGATCGCTATGGATTCGCGTAGATTTTGTGCCGAAGCGATAGTTCCCACAATCAGTGCAAAGAAAATCATAACCTTCTTTTTCATTTGACTGTATTTTACATAATATTAATATGTGCAAAAATAGAAGGTAGAATGCGATAAAAAAAATTAAAAGAGATCGAAAATTACCCCCCCCCAATTATTAACTTTATTTAACTATATGAGCAGAATATTGTTATCTCTGTACACTCTTTTTGAGCAAATGATAAAGCCCGAATGAGAAAATTTATCGGGAAAGATTATGATTTGCGGGGTTATTCCATTCTTTGCAGAGTCATTTCACATGCCGTACAGTCGAAATGTAATTGGAGCTTTTGTCCTTTATACAATAGGGTGAGGGGATCGGGAAATTTGCTGCCGTCGGGTGTCTTTTTGCATATTCCCAGCATATAACGAATACAGTGACGGGTGAACATGAGGGGAACTCCCTTCGAAGGTTTTATTTCGAAGGCCGGGTCTATACGGGTAACCCCGTGTTCGTGATAGAATTGTTCGGCAAGTCGGTTAGATACGTTGCCGAGGTAAGATAGCTCTGTCTGGGGATAACATACGGTTTTGTCTTCCTCTTGTCGCTTTTCGGTTCGGTAGGCAATGCGTCTAACACGGTCGAGAGATTCGACCGCTTTTTGCCTGAGCTTTGAAAGTACGGAGGCCGGTATGAAGAAATTGTCGGGCAGGTCGATGTCTATTTTCAGGGCCGAGTAGGCGGTCGTTCCCAATTTGCCGAGCTGTTTCTTTTGAGTTTCTTGCTGAGGGGTTCGGGCGGTTTCGTGGGGTGCGTCTTCCCGTATGGTCGTGTGATTGCCGCATTCGTCTTTCATGTAAAGGGCATATCCTCCGGGAACGGTATAGAGGGTTATCTCTACATCGATTCTTCTGTCGGCGGAAGGACGGGAGAGTCGTTTGTCAAACTCGAAATCGAAGTTCCGATACAGAACCGTGTGAGGGGTTATCTCGATTCGGGAGGCCGGGAAGATTCGGTTCCCTTCCACTCGATTTACCCGTACACCCTCGAATTCCCCTTTGTTATTGGCGAAGCATAGTCCGTCTCCGTTGTGTATGGGAGTGAGTCCGGCGATCGTAAATGTGTTTTTATCGGATTGTTTGACTTTTCCCACGTATTCACCCAAAGATTTCGGGGTGTCGGGCGAGGCGATAGGTTCGGGCGTTCTTCCGTCCAAAAAATAGTGGGTGAATCCTCGGTTGAAACTTTTTTCGAGCCGGGGTGTAAATTCTATCGAAGAGTGTCCGGTCGAGGCTGTACGGTATTCGGGGCGGCGTTTGAAAATCTTGTCGAGTTCCTGCCTGTAATAGGCCGTACAGTTTTTTACGTAGGCCATGTCTTTGAGTCGTCCCTCTATCTTGAAAGATGATACACCCGCATCGAGAAGCTCCTCCAATCTGTCGCTTTGATTGAGGTCCCGAAGAGAGAGCAGGTGCTTGTCTTTGGCGATGACATTGCCTTTCCCGTCTATGAGGGTATAGGGGAGTCGGCAGTATTGGGCGCATTCGCCCCGGTTGGCACTGCGTCCGCACATCGCTTCGCTAAGGTAGCATTGTCCGCTGTAACTGACGCACAAGGCTCCATGCACGAAAACTTCGAGCGGGACTTGTACCGCTCGGGCTATCTCGTCGATTTGCCCCAGTGAAAGTTCGCGGGCCAGTACGACTTGTGAAAATCCGCATTGTTCGAGGAATTTTACTTTCTCGGGTGTGCGATTGTCGGCTTGGGTGCTGGCATGCAGAGCTATGGGGGGAATGTCGAGCCTGGTGATACCCATGTCTTGGATAATGAGTGCATCGGACTCTATTTTGTATAATTCGTGAATGAGTCGTTCGGCGTCGCGCAGTTCGTCGTCCCGTAAAATGGTATTCAATGTGATGTACACCCGGGCATCGAATCGATGGGCGAAGTCGATGAGCCGGGCTAAATCGGCGATGCTGTTACCTGCGGTGGAGCGTGCCCCGAAGCGAGGTGCCCCGATATACACGGCATCGGCGCCGTGGAGAATCGCTTGCTGCCCGATTTCGACGTTTTTCGCCGGGGCCAATAGTTCTATGCGACGTACGGTTTTCATTGTATATCGTTCAGGTTGTAGGGCGTTTGTTGATATACGAAATAGTTCAACCAATTCGTGAAAAGCAGGTTGGCATGTCCCCGCCAGTTGACGATCGGATTGTTATCGGGATTGTTGTCGGGATAGTAATTTCGGGGAAGGGCAATGTCGAGGCCTTTCGCCAGATCGCGGCGATACTCGATGTCGAGCGTGAGAGCCGAATATTCGGAGTGCCCCGTGATGAAAAACTCTCTGCCGCAACGAGCCATGACCATATAAACTCCCGCATCCTCCGACTCGGAAAGGATTGTCAGGGATTTATCCTTTTCGATATCGGCTCGGCGTACCTCGGAATATCGGCTGTGAGGAACGTAAAACAGATCGTCGAATCCTCTGAAAATAGGATTTCGCTCGTCGTATTTATGATGGGCGAATACTCCGAAAAGTTTTTTATCCAACGGGTATTTGGGGATTCCGTAAAAATGGTACAGCCCGGCCAAAGCAGCCCAACAAATATAGAGAGTAGAGGTGACGTGTTTGTGCGCCCAGTCGAAAATCTCGACCAACTCGTTCCAGTAATCGACCTCCTCGAATTGTAATTTTTCGACAGGAGCGCCTGTGATAATCATGCCGTCGTAGTTTTGACTGCGTATTTCATCGAAATCTTTATAAAATGTATCGATATGTTCGAGCGGAGTATTCCGGGAGATGTGTCCCGAAACGCTCATGAAATCGAGTTCGATTTGTAAAGGCGTGTTGGAGATGAGGCGTAATAGGTCGGTTTCGGTAACTATTTTTAAAGGCATGAGGTTCAATATGAGTAACTTCAATGGACGAATGTCTTGTGCCGAAGCACGTAAATCGTCCATGACAAATATATTTTCGGCCTTTAATATTTCGACTGCCGGTAATGACGAAGGTATTTTTACGGGCATATTTTGTTATTATTTTAATCGAACAAAATTATAAAAAAATGAACGGTTCGGAAAATCTTTCTTGAAATAGTGATAAATTTTTGATAGTTAGATATTTATGGTTTGGTTTTAATGTTGAAATAAGCGAATGGAAATATATAATTCATAAAAAAGCAATATATTTTTTATGTTATAAAACATATTTATTGCGAATTTGTTATTATATTTGTAGCGTAAAAAGAGTAAAAAGAATCCGTTTTTCACAAAGGGTGGAAAACAAAAAAAGCTGAATTATGATGAAAGAACAAATGACAGTAGAGATGCTTCGGTATCAGATAGCGAAGTATCGAGTAATGGGAAATGGCGCCATGTGCCAAGAGTTAACAGCCTTATTACAAAAAAAATTGGCAGCTGCGGTTGCCTGATTTTAGAAGAAAGCACAAGCCGTGATAAATGAATACGGCTTGGTAAAATACATCAAGAGCGAAAACCGATCAGGATTTTCGCTCTTGTTTTTTTATAGTACTCTCCTTCTCCCTTGCTGTGTCCCGTAGTTTTATGGGGAGTCGCGTTAACGATATAGGGAAAACACCTAAGAAACAGTGGTTTCTTAGGAGAGGGTTAAGAAGAATAGCTTGGAAATTTATCAGTATGTGTAATCCACGCATGCCCTGTCGGCTTTATGTCCGGCGAGGAGTGCGGCAGCGGCTACATGGGCCGGGTGTTTTGCGTAGGTTTCTACATCTTCCATTTTTTCTACGACCGCAGTAAGTACGATATCCCAACTTTCGGACGGGTTTTCATTGATGCCCACTTCTATACTTTTAAGCACGTCGATAGTTAGGGGCAGAGCCATCAAAGCATCTTTGAATTTATTCGCTACCTCTTTGCGTTCTGCCGGAGTGCCGGTCAGTTTGAAAGTTACAATATGTTTTATCATACCGAAAATATGTTTTTATAAATTGTAGAGTCGTTCGCGGGCGGCTTGCACCTTTTCATCGGTGATGTAATCGTCGTAGTCCATCATTTTGTCGATGATACCGCCGGGAGTCAGTTCAATGATACGATTGCAGACGGTCTGTATAAATTCGTGGTCGTGCGAGGAAAGCAGCACATTACCCTTGAATCCTTGCAGCGTATTGTTGAAAGCCTGTATCGATTCGAGGTCGAGGTGGTTGGTGGGGGAATCGAGTATCATGGTGTTGGCATTTTTCAACATCATACGGGCGATCATACAACGCATTTTCTCGCCTCCGGACAATACGGATGCCTGTTTGAGCAACTCTTCTCCCGAGAAGAGCATACGACCGAGAAAGCCTTTGAGATACAGCTCGCTGGTGTCCTCTGAGAATTGTGCCAGCCAATCGATCAGATTCATGTCCGTATTGAAAAACGAACTGTTATCGAGCGGCAGATAGGCCGTGGTGATGGTTTGTCCCCATTCGTAGGTTCCCGCATCGGCTTTCGCTTCGCCGTTGATGATTTCGAAAAGAGCTGTCATA